>Ga0247828_10000216_pt1 | contig 20529 bp, 28 predicted proteins | sample 12C_Control_Day3_FD_192425 | JGI IMG/M metagenome (GOLD analysis project Ga0247828, IMG submission 192425) | Soil microbial communities from agricultural site in Penn Yan, New York, United States - 12C_Control_Day3 | ecosystem: Environmental > Terrestrial > Soil > Agricultural land | place... | reverse complement strand
CAATAGCATCTTTACGGGCTTGACGCTCCACCCGCATGCGATAGCGCGCCTCTCTGCTGGACAGCCATATTGCGACCATAATTGCGGCAATGGAACCAAAGGCCTGAACCCAAGAGGCCAGCCCGGGATGGGCCTCAACCCAATGTAAAGCATTCTCCAAGCTCATCGTCCCTCCAATCTTCGGCCCCGCGCCGAGCCGGACACGTTTACCCCATTTCATCAAATCACGCCACTCCGGCGAGGACCGCCCATGTCTGCATTCCAAAAAAAGAACCCGCTCGACTTCAAAACCCAGTACGGCCTTGGCTTCGACCCTCAGGACGATGAGATCGTGGTCGACTTCTTCTGCGGTGGCGGCGGTGCCGGTACCGGGTTGGAAATGGGCCTTGGCCGCCCGGTGACGGTGGCCAAGAACCACAGCCCTGCGGCCATCAGCATGCACACCGCCAACCACCCGGCGGCGCGCCACTTCACCACCGACGTCTTCGACGGCGACCCAGATGAGGAATGCCATGGCCGCCCGGTTGGCTGGTTCCACATGAGTCCGGACTGCACCCACCACAGCCAGGCCGCCGGCGGGCAGCCGCGCAAGCGTGAGATCCGCAACCTGTCGTGGATCGGCCTGAAGTGGGCCGGCAAGAAAAAGCCTCGGGTCATCAGCCTCGAGAATGTGAAGCAGATTTTGCAGTGGGGCCCGCTGATGGCGAAGCGTGACAAGGCCACCGGCCGGGTTATGAAGCTGGACGGCACCGTGGCTGCCGCTGGCGAGCGTGTACCGGTGCAGCAGCAGTTCCTCGTGCCCGACCCGAAGAGGCGCGGAATTACCTGGCGCCGGTTCGTGCACCTGCTCGAAGGCATGGGCTACCAGGTCGAATGGCAGATCATCAAGGCCTGCGACTTCGGAGCCCCAACCAGCCGGGAACGCTTGTTCATGATCGCCCGATGCGACGGGCAGCCGATCGTGTGGCCAGAGCCTACCCACGCCAAGAACCCAGCCAAGGGTCAGCAGAAATGGCGCACAGCTGCCGACTGCATCGACTGGAGCGTGCCGAGCAAGAGCATTTTCGGCCGCAAGAAGGCGTTGGCTGATGCCACGCTGCGCCGAGTGGCCAAAGGTATGAAGAAGTTCGTGCTGGACAACCCGCAGCCTTTCATCGTGCCGATCGCGAACTGGTCAGGCGAGCTGGCCCAGTCAGCCCATGAGCCGCTGCGCACGGTCACCTCCTGGCCCCGTGGTGGATCTTTCGCCATGGCAAGCCCCGTCGTTCTTCCGGCAACCCACCAGGGCGCCGACCGTGTGAACGACCCAGGCGAGCCGCTGCCCACTGTGACTGCCGCTAACCGCGGGGAGCTGATGATGGCCAGCCCTGTGATGATCACCGCAGCCCACGGGCAAGGCCGACCGGACGGCGTGCAACGCTGGGGAGACGGGTGCAAAAGCTCGGGCGCACCACTCGGAACTGTTACTGCCAGTGGTGGGCATGCATTGGCCACTGCCTTCATGGCCCAGGCCAACGGCGGATTCAACACCACCCACGCTAAGAGCATGGGCGAGCCAATGACGACGGTTACCAACACCGGCAGCCAGCAGCAGTTGGTAACCGCCAACCTGGCCACGCTACGCCGCAACTGCGTTGGCCGGGTCATGGATGAGCCAGTACCGACCATGACCGCCGGCGCCGAGCATCACGCCCTGGTCGAGTACAAGCTATCGCCAGAGCATGAGGAAGGCGCCCTGCGCGTCGCCGCGTTCCTGATCAGTTACTACGGGACGGAGAACATCAGCGCCTGCGACTCGCCAGCGCCCACGGTGACCACCAAGGACCGCCTGGGCCTGGTCACCGTGTCCGTGAGGGGCACGCCCTATGTGATCGTCGACATCTGCCTGCGGATGCTGCAGCCGCACGAGCTCTACCGCGCCCAAGGCTTCCCGGCCAGCTACATAATCGACAAGGGTGCCGACGGCAAGCCGTTCACCAAGACCGAGCAGGTGCATATGTGCGGCAACAGTGTCAGCCCGCCCCCAATGGCTGCCCTGGCCCGCGCCAACGATCCATGGCGTGCTGCTGACCAGCTGGCGTCAGCTGCATAGGGGTGTCCTGAGCATCGCCCAAGCCAAGTCGATGAGATCAATGACGCCTTGGGCCATCAGCTGAACCATCACCTCTTCTATCACTCGCCTCATCATGTCGGACCAGCTCCTCTGTAGTTGAGGAAATTCTGCCGTCACGACCTGCGCCCGATCCTCTTGTGGGTTTTCCGCAGCGACTTAAGCCGTCACGACCTGATGTAGCACAAATACCCTCTATCGAAATGCAGGTATCCCCATGCCCACAGAAAACCGATCCAGCAACACCGAGGTCGTCAGCGTGCCCGATGGCTACATGCTGGTTGAGCGCAGCATCTGGACAGAGCAGCAAGTCGAGGCCGCTACAGCGTGCATCACGCGCCTAAAGGGCGTGCACGGCATGCGCGACCGCGACTTGGCAATGGCTGCCATAGATGCAGCCCAGTGCAAAGCGCCCGATATCGCCCTGGCCGACCTTCTTCCAGTCCAGCAACCCCACCCCGAGCCTATAGCCTGGATGGTTGGTACTGCCATCTGGTGGACCAAAGAAGAGGCGGAGCGGGATTCGGCGGCGACTGGGTTGCCTATGATTGGCCTGAGGCCGATGTCCGGCATCGAGCCTGACGAGCAGCACCAGGGCGAGCCGGTGGCGTGGATGGCCAAGACCCTGAGGGGCAGTCTTGCCGGCACTCTCGGCCTTGCGCGAAGAGATGCGAGGCTGAACCCTGATCTGTATGAGGGGCCTTTCCCAGTATTCCGGCACGCCGATCCTGGCGAGGTTGAGCGTATCGAAAACGAGCGTGCCGAGCAGTGGCGCTTGAGGCGTGACGCAGAGGCTGATCGCGACACGAAGGCCGCAGTTATAGCTGAGCTGCGCGCCCAGCTGGCCAAGCATGAGGAGTTGCTGCGTGAAATAGCCGACCATTGCAATGGGTGCGTCATGCCTACTGAACAGTTGCTACACGACTGGGGATCTAGCATAGACGCCACGCTATTCGCCAGCGCAGAGCCGCAGGTGAAGTCGTGAAGACGCACTTCGCACCATTCACCCACCTGGATGACATTGAGCAAGCCCCCTGCGGCACCTGGCTAGGGGAATCCTCCGAGCTGTCAGGCGACTGGGCCAATGTCGATTGCCGGCTGTGCCAGAAGCGCAAGAAGAAGCTCACCAGGTCTTCAGCTGCCGAAGAGCGCGCAATCATCGAGCAGATGGGCGACATGGCGGCCTTCATGCGCGCGGAAGACTCCGCCTCGCAAGAGAACATTTGTACTCCCCAGCTGTAACCCCTTTCCCCTCTATTCACTGCCGCGATATGGCGGCCAAGGAATCCCCGTGCGCGAAGAAAAAGTCGTGATGTACGAATCCCCCGAAGCCGCCAGCCTCCAGACCGTTACCGGCTGGGTGGATGCGACAGGCCGTTTCTGGGGCAAGGACGAGCACATGGCCCGCTACTGCGGGTCGACCCACCGCCACTGCGCGAAGAACCCAGAGCATCCCATCCATGCCACAAACGGGTGGTGCGCTGCCTGTCACGCAGAGAACCGGGCCGCCAAGTTCGCAGCCATGCCGAAGCGCGTGTGGGCCGGCGAAGCAATCACTGAATACGACGGCGACCAGTACTTCTTCGACGAGGAAGGCCTGCGGGACTACCTCATCGAACATGAGGTCGATCTGGTCGACCTGAAGCTGGTGTTCTGCACCCCGAACTACCCCAGTCAGATCGATCCGAACGACCACTTCTGTGACGACCTGCCTGAAGATGGCGAACTGAACGACGACCAACTGCTCGCAGCATTCGAATTGCTCAACGAGATGATTCGCAAGTGCCCGCCATTGTCCTGGTCGCCAGGTCATGAGGCGGTCGAGTTGCCGCAGGCCTTCATCGACATGGTTACCCATGAACGCTTGGAGTCTCAGGAATGACCCGCCTCGCCCTCTGCCTCCTGCTGCTGGCCACCGGCGCCAGCGCAGACCCGCGCGAGACCAGGCCACTGCCTTACAGCGCTCAGGTCTACCACGACGATCAACGTGCCGTGACCTGCTGGAAGTTCTCGAATGGACTGAGCTGCATCCCCGACAGCCAGCTGCAGGCCGGCAACGAGCGCCAGCTCTCCCCGCACGAAACCCAACCCGAACCTACACCCGCTCTGGCGCCTGGGCGCTGGATTGATGAGAGGTATCAACTGTGAAAATTGGAAGGCTCTTTATCGGACTGAAGTGGTGCTACGGCGCGAAAGACCAAGCTGTGATCTTGAGCTGGGAGCTGAAGTGCGGCTACTGGCGGTGGGCGATCTGGTGGCGTAAGCCAAAGAAAGCGCTGTGCCTTCCGACCTTCGGGCCATCCATGGCGGCAGGTACCAAGTACTTCGTTGGCCATGGCCACTTTGGCGCCTGGGCGCGGCTTCCGCTGGTCGGCTCGTTGTCCATCTCAACCCAGCCGCCCTACCCGGCGCAGGTGCAGCCATGACCGACCTGATCGAAGTGAAGACGGCCGACCTGGCCGGCGAGGCGCTGGGGTGGGCAGTTGGTACCGCCGAAGGCCTGGAGCTGATTCTGGCACCACCAGAGTACGGCAATCCCTGGCGTGTGTTCGCCCGGTACCGCGCCAGCGCTACCGAGCACGACAAGCGATACAACCCATGGGAAGACTGGGCGCTGGGCGGGCCGCTGATTGATAAGCACCACATTCAAACCAGCTTCAATGGTAGCGGCTTCAGTCGTAGCCCGACCGGCGAGTACTGGTGCGCGTATGTGTGCAAGCCAAGCGGTCAGCAGGAGCTCCCAAGCGGCGGCGGACCTAGCGCGTTAACTGCCGCTTGCCGGGCAATAGCGCAGGCCAAGCTCGGCGATACAGTCCAGGTGCCGAAGGAGCTGATGCCATGATCGACCAATTCACCCTGCACGAACTCGAAGCCATGCTGAAAGGCGTTAAACCCGGCGACCTGCGCCCTGGTGAAACCACGGCACAGTACCTTCATCGCGGCATCCAGCGCCTGGCCACCGAACGCGACAACCTGCGCCAGGACCGCGACGGGCTGCTCGAATCAGGAGGACACCTTCTATGATCCTGCCCCTGATGTACATGGCCTACCTAATATGGAAGGCGCCAAGATGAGCAAGAACTGCAACACCTGCAAATGGCTGGAGTGGGTAGACGGCGAGCACGAATCGGACACCGGATTCACCTGCAACAAGCGCCATAACCAGATGTGGGCCTCCGGCCGCGAGCAAGAACTGCACGCCAACCTTGATCGCGAGGAATACCGGTCCCGCTACAAACGCTGCTTCGAGCCAGAAGCCTAACCCCTCCCCATACAATTCAAGCTCGCCGACATGCGCGGGCATGGAGAGCTATTGCCATGACGAAAGAAGAACTGGCCGGCCTGCCGGCGAAGGTGCGCATTGCCATAGAAGCTGGAAAGGCCGCAGCAGCTGCCTGCACCGATGACGGCGGCAGCGCAAACCTGGATCGGGTTGTTATTCCGGTACCGGGCCTGCGCCCTAACCAGCTGCCCGGCCTACCGGGCTACGTCCAGAAGAAAAGCCGCTACCACCAGCAAGGCGTCCACTTGGACACACCTTGGCCAGGCCAGGGAAACCAGCACAGCGCGGGCGTGCAGGCAATGCACAAGTCGCTCAAGGACCAGGGCGTCAACTGCTACGTCTACTACCAGGTCGACTGACCACCAACCTGCCGCCACCGGCGGCGTGGAGACCATCCATGAACCTGATCGACTGCTACGTCACGAAGATCCTCGGCGAGCCGTACCGCAAGTTCGGCTACTGGTGGGTTGATGTCGAGTACGAATCGGAAGGCCGGTCCGGCTCGACGAAACTGATGTTTGGAACCCGTAAATCTGCTCGCGAGGCGAAGGTAGGCTTCCAATTCCTGGCCTGATCGGCCGCAGGAGAACCACATGGCAAACGCCAGCGCGGCACCGGCCGCACGCATTCAGCCGCGCATCATCCGTGCCGGCGATGCCCCTCACTACCTCGGCATGTGCCGATCCGAATTCAACAAGACCGTCAGGCCTCATGTGAGCGAGTTCCCCATCGGGGAGCGCGGCATCGGCTTTGACCGGGAAGAACTGGACGCCTGGGTGAACGACTACATCCAGGCCATGGCAATTGCGAAAGAAGGCGCTCAGGGACGACAATCACCCGGCAGCGAGCGCCCATCAGGAGATAAGGGATGGCGCGAAAGACAATCACAGGCCTTTCCCAAAGGAACGGCATCTGGCACATCGACAAGAGGATCAACGGCGAAAGACTTTACGAAAGCACTGGAACTTGTGACAGGGCGGAAGCAGAAAAGTACCTGATCCACCGCCTGGAGCAGATCCGCCAGCGCAAGGTGTACGGCGTTCGGCAAGTGCGAACCTTTCGGGAAGCTGCAACCCGGTACCTGCTCGAGCACAAGGATCAGCCGTCAATCAAGCTGACTGCCCTGTGCCTCCAGCAACTTGATCCATACCTGGGCGACCTGCCGCTGACGCACATCGACGACCAGGCGCTGGCCCCGTTCATTCGGGATCGGCAGACGGACGAAGATTTGCCAGATGGGAAAGTGAGGAAGGCGGTGAGCAACCGGACGGTGAACATCGCGATCGAGCGGGTGATTCGCGTTCTGTCGCTTGCTTGCCGGAAGTGGCGGGATGAAGAACGCAGGCCCTGGCTCGACAGCATTCCGCTGCTGGCCAAGCTGGAAGAGAAGAGAGCCAGCCGAAAGCCCTACCCCATGTCCTGGGATGAGCAATCGATTCTCTTCGGGGAGTTGCCGGAGCACCTGCACAGGATGGCCCTGTTCAAGGTGAACACTGGCTGTCGCGAGCAGGAGGTCTGCAAGCTGAGGTGGGATTGGGAGATTTCGGTACCCGAGCTGGGTACCAGCGTGTTCCTGATACCTGCCGACTTCGGCGGCCGGCATGAGAACTCAGGCGTGAAGAACCGAGACGAGCGTCTCGTGGTTCTGAACAGCGTGGCAAAGTCGATCATCGACGGGCAGAGAGGGATAAGCCGGGAATGGGTGTTCCCCTACAACGGCACCGGAATGCACAGGATGAACGACTCGGCCTGGAAGAAAGCGAGGGTGCGCGCGGCAAAGCTCTGGCAGGAGCAACACTTGCGGCCGGCACACCCTGGGTTCGCTTCGATCAGGGTTCACGACTTGAAGCACACTTTCGGCAGACGCCTGAAAGCAGCTGGTGTAACAGAGGAAGATCGGAAGTCGCTTCTTGGCCACAAGAACGGCAGCGTGACCAGTCACTATTCTGGCGCGGAGCTGGGACAGTTGATAGAGGCGGCAAACAAAGTTTCAGCGACGGACTCGCGTGGGCCGGTGCTGACGATTTTGAAGAGGAGGCAGGCTTAAAAACCTGAGAAGTCACGCAAAAGTCACGCACATGAAAAAGGCCACCCCTTTCGGAAATGGCCTAAGTCATTGAAGTATATGGTCGGGACGGAGTGATTCGAACACTCGACCCCTTGCACCCCATGCATGCCAAGCCACGCAAAGGCATGATAACACAGCATTTTTTGGCGCGCTCGCTGCAATCGACTGCCCATAGGTGCTGCCAAGCGTTCACGAGAGTCACGCATTTCTCACGCAGCCCAGGCTGCCCATCCCGGCGTTCTGCCGACCGTTCCCTTCCTTTATATAGCTCCTCACAGATCGGCGCCTTCCAGCGCCCACAGCCTGGCCGACTCGACGATCTCCAGCATGTCGACCAGGTCGCCGTCATCGACCTCCTGCCGCCGGCGAGCGGCATAGGCCATCTCATCGAGCACCGCTGCGCGCCCATCAGGATCATCCACCAAAGCAACCTGGTCGTTCAGCTCGGCCAACCAGGCCTGCGGAAGCTCAGTTGCCATAGTCGCCCACCGCCCGGCACCACCACGACTGGGCGTACAGCACCCCGTCAATCTCTTCCAGGCCAGTGATGTTCATGCCGAGCTGGGCCATGCCGTTCACGCACGCATCGTGCAGGCGCGGGATGATGTCGCCGCTTGGTGCGGAATTGAAGACCCAGGCTTGTATTGACGGGCGTCCTAGCACAGCACTGTGGCTGTACTCGATATGAACGTCTGCCCGCATAGCCTGGATCTTGCCGAGCTTTTCGTTTGGAATTGCTACGCCGAGCTCTCGGCGGCGAACGAGGAGGAAGTACATGCTGCACCGAATACTGTATATGAATACAGTATTTGAGCACGAAAGCCAGTTCGGCACTACTACCAGCCAGCGGCTATCCTTCAGGTTCCGGTAGGAGGGCGTATGTGTGGAAGGTTGAGCCAGTACCGCGGCATTCACGACTTCGTTGAAACCCTGAGCCTGCCAGAGGCCTGGAAAAACAACGTCGGCGACCAGCAGCTTGGCCGATATAACGTCGCGCCAACAACGCCGGTCGCAGTGCTGCGGGCGGATGTTGCAGGCCCTCGGGCGGACCTGGTGAGGTGGGGATGGCGGCCGCACTGGGCAACAGACCGGGCTGCGCCAATCAACGCCCGGGTGGAGAAGGTGGCACACGGCCCGTTCTTCCGGTCGATCTGGCCAAACCGGGCCATCACGCCCATCGACGGCTGGTATGAATGGGTGGACGAAGGTGGGCCGAAGAAGCAGCCGTACTACATTCGGCGCCGCGATGGGCGCCCTGCCCTATGCGCGTCGATCGGTCAATTCACCGGCGGCGAGCATGACGGGTTCGTTATCATCACCGCCGACGCCCAGGGTGGCATGGTCGATGTTCACGACCGCCGGCCTGTCGTGTTGTCGCCAGAGCTGGCGTGCGAGTGGATTGCGGCAGGAATGCCGAGCGAGCACGCAGAGCAAATGGTGCTCAACTTGGGCGAGCCGGCCGAGGCCTTCGAGTGGTACCGAGTCAGCACAGCCGTTGGCAATGTGCGCAACCAAGGCGCCGATCTAATCGAGCCGACTAGTGAACCTGGCCAGCAGGGCCGCCTAACGCTTTGAGCTGATAGTCCGTGACCGCCTGGAACTGAGACTCAGCGATCAGTCGCAACCGCTCGACTTCGTCGGCTGGCCTGCCAGCCACCTGAGCGTCGTGATAACGCTTCATGGCGTCCACGGCGTCGGTGTACATGGGGTGATCAGGCATTAGGACTTCTGGCTGCTTTGGCTTCATGCCGACGACCTTTTCACTTGGTCAGGCCATTATAGATCGACTCGCACGCCAGCCCAGCTATTCGGCTTCGCTCAAGCGCTGTCGCGAGGTCTCCCGCCATTCGGTCAGCTTCTTCAAGCAGTCCCCCGAGCACCACGACGGCAGAGGTTCCTGCCTGGCGCTGCTTGGTAGCGATGGTGTCGCAGGTGGCTCGGTGGCCGTCCCGCAATCTGGCGATTTCCCCGCGCAGCCCGTCAGCAGCAGACTCAGCAGCAGCGGCGCGGCCTTGGGCCAGTTCCAGTTTCTTGCGTGCACTCTCGCCCTCCTTGTCCGCCACGGTTTGGCGGCGCTGTTCTTCGGTTCTGGCCTGGGCAGCGGCGCGCCGGTCACGCTCGGCCACCTCAAGACGGTAGTCGGCCAAGGCCTTGTCGGACTTGGCAGTTTCTGCCCGGGCATCAGCCGCCGCGCCATCGGCAATCACGACCCGATACTGCTGACCGCCAGCCACCAGCACCAGGGCGATCAACCACCAGCACCAGGCCGGAACCGCGCCGATCCACTTCATGCCAGCGCCCCGCCCAGCTTCTGCCATTGGGCCAGCAGCTTTTCCAGCTTGTGCGGGTTCTGGCCGTAGGTGTTGCCCGGGAAACTTGCCCAGATGTTCGAGCACTTGGCGATAGCCTGCTGGATGCGACCGGCCTTGATGTCGTCCAGACCCTTCTGCTCGCGGATCTGCTGCAGCGCGATGCGATCCTGGTTCTCCGGCGTGAATCCGCCCGCCAAGCGAAGGCTGACCCGGTACGCATCCCAGTATCGTGCAAGCAGCTGGTACCGGCCTGCTGCCGTGCTGGTCACCGGCTTGCCGTTGATGGGGAATGTCAGCTTACGTCGCGGGTGGTCCGCATAGCCCTGGAACAGGCCGCCGCCGTACAGCACGTTGTATCCGTCGTCGCTCGCCCTGACGGTTGAGGTGCCTTCCGAGAAGGCGATGAGATTTAAAAAAACAATGACATTTTCGCCACCTGCCATCTGGGCTGAAATTCTAGCCATGTGTCGCACCTCTCCAATGCTCACCTTTCTTCACCCGGTAAAACTGGGTCTTCGATATGCCTGTTGCGCCCATCGCTTCTGTCAGCCTCCATGCCCCGCTGCGAATTAGTTCGGCCTGCTCAGGTGTGAGAATCGCTCTCCCATTCAGGGCGCCTGACGTTTTTGGCGATGGAACGCCAGCCCTAGCCTCACTCATTCGCGCGCGCGTCATATCGCTGATTTTTCGCCCCTTGACGGCGATAGAGACCTTTGCCTTTTGATCTTCGGTAAGCTTTCTACCGGTCATGGCCATCGACTGACGCTGTCTCTGCTGATCGCTTATCGGCTTTCCACGGTTGGCCTTGCTGATCTTTCGGCGCGCTTCTGGTGAGTGCGCATGCCCCGCCCACCCAAGACCTCCGTCTGTACAGTTCAGGATGGGCTTGCCTTCTGCTCTAAGAGTCGAGATCCAATGGACTTCTCGGGCATACGCCTCTTCGCCGGAGGAAACCTCTTCGAGCGCCTCTATCAGTGGGACCATCTGGTCTTCGGCGAGATCATTGATCCAGGCGCACACTGGCCGAGTTGGATTTCGCTTTGCGGCTGAGCAGTGATTGGTGCGCCTACGATCAAGCGATTCTGATGTAATGCCCACGTAGCGAATCTGCATGGTTCGCGGGTCTTTTAAGCAGTAAACGGAGGCCCGCTGGTATTGGCAGGCGAGCACGTTCGCGCCTCCGGCCTGGGTTTCGGTGAGTCTGGCCATGTTTTCTCCAGGCACAAAAAAGCCCGCACTGGGCGGGCTGATTGGTAACTAGCATCAGGACTTACAATCCGTACCTGGATTTTAAGTAGTTGTGCAACTCTGTGAGAGAGTTGAGGTTTTCAGCGCGGTGAAGAGCTCGATTGAACGTCAATACTTCCGCGATCTGTCCTCCAGCAAGTCGGCCAAATGCCGGTGATGTTATTGGGGCGGCCGCCCCCACCCGAAGCTGCCCTGGCAAAACCTCCACCGCAACAGCTGACGCAGACCTCACCAGAATGCCATCAATGAAAAGCCTGAGCGCTTTCGCCGTGAAGTCGTAGGACAGCGTCACAATATGCGGGGAACCGATAAAGGCCTCGGTTGTAACAATCGTGTTTGCCGATGCGCTGAGCTGATGCTTTGCTGCAATTTGGCTGGTGGATGCAAGCCCTTGAAGCTGCGCGTGGTTGGCATTATCTGTGCCCACCATTACCCCGTTTGTTCCTGAGGCAACCGTAGCAACCACACAAATTGTATAGTCGGAGGATGCCGGCCAGAGGTTTTTGGCCGTGGCGTCATACATGTCCCCGCCAGTGGAGGAGATGCCCAGGGAGGCCTTACCACCTATCCCATTCGACAGCGTCGGGCTTACCGCGCCGGTCGGCGTAAGGATTGCGCCGCCTTTTCTCCCAACCCACTGAAATGCTGCGCCACTGCCCGAAACGCCTTGGTCTGCCCTGAACCACTCAAGAAGACCTGGAAGGTTGTTGATTGTGAAGTCGATATCGGGGATGGAAATAACAGGCAGACCTGGCGGTGCACTGGACGTTTTTACCCGGATGATGGTGGTGGTCATACATACTCCCCGATGTTGATAATTTGATGGCAGGCCCAGTGGTAGTTATCTACCCCATTGACCGTCGAGGTCATGAATGGGGCGAGCGAGCGAACGCCGCCGCGATAACTTGTCTGGCTCATAGAGACAGATCCTGCCGTCTGACGATGTGCATAGAAAAGTCGGCCGAATGCCCCCAGAGGGGCTGCAGAGAGGGTGATTTCAATCTCCCGAGCGCCGACGACCGTTACGCTTGAAATAGCCGGAGGAGATGCGCTGCCATCCGTAAAGTCGAACCCTTTGCCAGCGCCTAGCGCGGAAAGGTTGATGATCGAATCATCAGCCTCAATGGCAATATCGGCTGAGTAGGTAAGTCTGATGTGCGTCTGGTCAGTGAAAATGCTCTCGGTGATGTAGATCGGGACATACGACTGGCCGGAATAGGCCTTCTTGAACACTGCGTCGGCAAACATCTCCCCCATCCGCGCATAGCCGATTGCGCTTGGGTGAGTCACGTTTCCTGCAGCACTTGGAACCCAGTAAATCGGCCCTACTGTGGTGGTGTAGTTGTTGAAGTTGTCCGCATCAAGCTGTGCCAAAGATATCGGCATTGGCTTGAACTTCGTTGTCCCGCCATCCCCTTGGCAGCACTGGGAGGCGAACATTTCTACTTCGCATTGGTTCTGACCGAAGATTGTCTTCGCATCCTCTTGAGCCCAAACACGCCAGGTATTGAGCATTTTCCGGTATTTATGCCTACCCGTACCGTTACCGGTATCTGCTTCACCATGGATGACAAGGAGCCCTCGTAGTCGAGGGGTAAGGCCCTGGGCAGAAAGAAGGTCGCGCGCGGCGCTCAACGCATTGAGGAACACCGAGTAGTAGTCTCCGCCACGGGTGAGATCTTTCCACGGCATGCCACCTCGCCCAACCGAGAAGCACATGACCTTCTGTTTGCCCACCCCCGAAGCTGCCATTTTGTCCAGAAGGGTCCAGCCGAACCTGCTACTTACAGACTCCCATACGTTGCCAGCAGCTGAGTATGAGAACGGAACCTCACGCAGGCCGCCCAAGCCATCGAGTGGATAGTTATATCCTGTGTAACCGACCGAAGCACCGCGAGCGAAAGTGAACGCATCTCCAACATGCTGAGGAGTTCCAGATACCGTTGCGTCGGAAGTGTCCGGGTTCTCGCCGGCAGCCAGGCTCTGCCCGACGGCTACCCAGATATCCACGATGGTGGAATCGGCGGTCCGGTAGGCGTAGACAGGGTTCCCCGACTTTAAATACGCAGAGTTTTTCTGCGCCTCCAGAGTCAAGACGCCGTTTTTGTTGGAGAACGACACTCCAGCCGCCGTAATACCACCCAAAACCCGGCCGGTGGCATCATCCTGGTAGATGAGCGAGGCCATTCCGATTCCGGGCACCGTTACGCCGGGCGCCATCAATGGCGTCAGCATTCGGTCGGACCGCACCAAGCCGCCGGCTTCCTGCCGATAGGCGACTCCATCCTGGCCTACTGCATCAAGCACTGAACCGTCACTCCCCATACTCGCCCGCGCCATTGGGCGCCCATCAACCATCACTGTCGGTGCATCCCCAGCAATCCCCTCCAAAACATCTACGGAATTGCGCAGCACCTGGTAGTCAGATGCCAGCACCGGCTGGTTTGGAATCCACTCCCAAGAGCCGGTATTCGACGCCCCAACCTTGTAATACCATCCGCTCTTTTCAGCAGCGGGGTCATTGGTGACGATGGCTATTACGCCTGCTGGCGGCGAAAGGTCAGCGTTCATCAGCGCCGTGGTTGCATAGTGGCGATTGCCCATCGCCACAATCCGATCGAGAAATTCAGCCTGTAACCCGGCCCATGACTTGAGCGGCACCGACAGTCGGCTTAGGTACTCACCAAGCGGCCCGTTCAGCAGTAGATCGAGCACCCCAGCATTATCATTGAGGTCGAAAGGGCTGCTCGAGCCGTCCGGGCCTACAGGGTTTCCGGTGTTGTAGCGCATAGATTCTCCGGGCATAAAAAAGCCCGCTCGGTGGCGGGCATGCTCGATTAAGGGCTCCGGTCAGGCCGGCGGGAATTGGTCGTCGTAGGTGTAAACGCGAGCGTCGTAGGGCATGCCCTTCATGGCGACGTTGCCGTTGGCTGGGTCGGAACTGGTGATCAGGGTTGGGTAGGCCCAGCGTGCTGCCGGACCGAACAGGATGTGTGGCGGCTCCAGTGGGCCGTCGACCACCGGCGTGAAATCGAGGGCATCGACCCGCGCCGTGTACGGATCCACCTGACTGGCGGTCCACGGCCCGGACAGCGTGCCGTCCAGCTTCCGAATGCCTATTCGGTGCTCACCTCCGGCGCTGAAATCCAGCCGCTCGGACGATTGCAGCAATGTTCCGGAACCAGTCACATCGAACCCAAGCAGGATCGCGCTCTGGCATCGTTTAGGAGCGTCATCCGCAACGGCTGCGAAGCTCAAGTAGCCGCTGTTGCTCCCGTCCATCTCGGTCTCCCAGGTGTAGACATCGGTCCGGAACTTCTGGTGGCCACGGCGGCGCATGCCAATACGCCAGGCTCTGGTCCTGTCGCTGATCCCGGGCATCTTGATCTTCTCGACCTTGATGCCCAGGTCCCCAGGCCAGCGGCACTCGACCGTTTCCCATGCCCAGCTGGTACTGGAGAAGAACTCCACATCCACGCCGTCGAAGTCGTTGATCGACGGCATGGCGCCGCTGATCTTGAGCATCTTGGTCATGTTCTGCGGCGAGTAGGTCTGGGTCTTCGGGCCGTAGGTGACGTCGAAAGCTGCCCGGGCGCTGTCCCGCACAGGCCGTAGCAAGCCACGGAACGTAACCAGCTCGCCGAATCCGCACGCCAGGGCGTTGTTCACCATGTCCTTCACGGTGATGGTCGCGTCCAGTGTCTCGTCGTAGGTGTCGCCCCGGGCCACGCAGATCTCGTGGAAAGCCTGCCACTCGGGCAGATCCAGGTCCTCGTCCGTGTATCCGCGCTGCTTCAGCTGGTGAATGCAGTACGGCACGATGTCGCGGCTTGGACCGGTACCGCCCTCCATCAGTGGCAGAATGCGGGTCGCCTCGACGCTGACCTGGCTCTCCGACTGAGCCGAGAGCCGATCGCCGCCGCGAATGTTGCAGGTCATCACCGTCAGGCCTGAGTAGCTCGTTGGCGAGTTCTGCATACGCCCGCGCAAGTCGGTCCATGTGGCATCGTCACGGGCTTCGTCGTTGATCCTGCCAGGCCGATCGACGTACAACTTGCGAACCCTCGCCTCGGCGCGCATTGGGTATGGCAACGTCACCCGGTCGGTGAAGCCTTGGGCATCGAGAGAACCGCCAGTCTTCATCAGCTCAATGACGGTCCAGGCGCCGGCTACGTCCATGTCCCGATACTCGAAGACGTAGTAGGTAGGAATCTCGTAAATCTGCCCTTCCCTTCCGATGCCGGCCAGGCCATTGGCGTAGGTCACCGACCACTCCAGCATCGTTACCTTCTCGTTCTCCGGGCAGCAGGCGAACGGGCCGCGGTAACCGCCCTGCAGGTTCGAAGCGTCCAGTGTGATCAGTCCGTTGACCGTCTGCATCGAATTGAATCCGGGCCAACTGGCGTCAGTTGAGCCAGATGCGGTCAGACGCTCAACCTCAAGCAGGCTCGTGCTGAATGCTGTGATCCGGTACCGCAGGCCGCGCGGGCCTATGGTTGCCAGGCCCTGACCCAGTGCCAGGCCGACTACTGGCGAGCCGCCGTCGTAGTCCAGAGTCATCTCGGCTGGTTGCTCGGGGGTTGCACCGGTGGTGGCTGTGCCGGTGACACCTGCCGGCGCCGACCCCAAGATGGTGGAGGCACCGGTAGCGGTGATGGCCTGGCCGGCGAACGGCGTCAGCTCGACGATACGCAGCACACTGCCGCTCACTTGCGCCTGGAACGGCTTACCGCTGAACTGCGTATTAAGCGCCGACACCAGGCCGGACAGGTTGGTAGTCGCGGTGTTCAGCGTGATCGGGTAGCTGGTCGCCCCACGGAACAAGGTGAAGCTCAGCGGGGTGACGTTGAAGTCGTACCGGGTGGGCGCCGCAGAACCTGTGAGCGTCGAAGCGGTGCCAGGGTTGGCTGGCACGGCTGGGCTGTATGGCGTGTAGCTGTGCACGACGTACAGGCCAGCATTCGCCCCCGCGACCTCGATCAGCATCCCAGGCGTTGGATTCAGCATGTCCAGCGGACCACGCACGATGTCGCGCCCTGCCCCACCGTCAATGACGGTGTAGGTATATGGGGCCAGCACACGAACGATGATTCCGTTCGACCAGTCGGCCGGGAACTGGCCAGAGCCGGACGGCACGCTGATCGTATCGCTCACGAACTGGTACGCCGAAGCCGTGGCCGACCTGGTGAGGTCGGTGGCCATGGTCAGTTCCAGGCCGGCCGAGCCGCTGGAGCTTGCCCCGACCTCGGGCACGTTGAACCAGTTGATGTGGGCCGGATCGGCTGACAGATCAGCGCCTGGCGGGTAGATGGTGAAGGTCGCGTCTGACCCCAGAGAGATCAGCGGGGTCTCACCCACCTTGACCTTGGCCAGCGGGACGTCGTACTCGCCCTCGCCGATGTAGAGCAGCATTTCAACGCGCTGGTCACGCGGTGCGACATGCGCCCGGCGGGGCTGGGTCAGGTAGGACGGATAGACCCGCTGGTGACCTGCGATCTGGCGAACCGGCTCGCCCAGCTTAACCTTGTTGCCCTTGGCGCTGGCCTCCGTCAGAGGGTCGCCCTGCTGAGTGCCGGCACTGGAAGGCATGCCAGGCATCTTGGGCATGATCGACTTCAGCACCGCCTTGGCGCCTTTGAACAAGGCGAAGGTGATGGAGAATGGGTCGGTGCCCTTGGGCTCGCGGTAGATCTGGAGCAAGTCGGATGGCTTGAACTTCACCTTGTGCCATAGATGCTGCTCGATAACCTCCTCGTTGAGGACAACGCTGATTGGTGGGCTTTCCCGCCGCTCATACGAAGGGGCCAGGGACTTCAGCCACTCCTCAATCGACATGCGGCGGTCGGTCTTCCAGGTGCCGAGGGGCGCCGTGTCACTCAGCTTGTTCGGATAGAACTCGATCACGGTAATAGACCACCTTGGGGTGAGCGGCTTCAAACTCGCCAGTTGTCCGGAGGCATGCGCCGCCGGGATTTGTGTCCAGCACCTTCAGGCGGCCCTCGCTGAGGAGCACCGTGCCGACATGCAGAAGCGCTTCGCCACGCAGAACAGCTGCAATTGCGCCGGGCTCCGGACTGCACTCTTCCATGTCTTTGCGGAGCATGCGGTAGGCCTTTGTGTTCGCGCGAATCTTGTCCTTGCCAACGCCGCCCAGGGATGGCAGCAAATCCAGACCGAATAGTTCGTGACGGATCGCCCGACACAGCCCCCAGCAATCGAAGGCAATAGGCCCCCGTGCACCCTCGCGATACGGGGCGCGCATGAATTTATCGATCATGGTCAGATGTACTTCAGGCCAGGTGCCAAGGTGGTGGTCAGGACGGTGCGCAGACCGTTGGTGTTGAGCAGGTCGAAGAAGCCAGCGGTGAGTTTGGCCGCGTCGCCTTCATATTCACGACTGAGCAGCGTCATGCGGTACCGCTCTTGCGGGAACGACAGATCTTCGGCCAGGTAGCGCCGGAACGTGACGATGAAGCGCTTGTCGGCTGCCTTGGCCGCCTCAACCACCTCCTGCACCTCACCGGTAACATTGTCGAGACCAAGCACCAAGTGCTGGAACGCGCTGTTGTCGTTCTTCGGCAGGGCCAGGTCCATGGCCATCGCGATGAAGGTGAGCGTGCGGCCGTCCTCGGTGGTGCACACCCGGTCTTCCCAGCCAGAGCAGTAGAGGTGAGAGACAGTGCCGCCCTCCTCCCGTGCCTCAATGGTGTCTACCAGCTCGCCTCTGCCCGAGGCGTAGCACTCCTCGATCATGCTCATGCTTCAGGCCACTCCTTATTCATGGCGAGGTCGATCACGTTCTTGTTCAGCCAGTACTGAGGGAACTGCTCCCATCCATCCGGGATCATTGGCCGCTCTTTGAGCTGCACTACCGCCGAGTACCGCCATCGGGTTATCTGCGTCAGGTCGGGCCCTGCAGGAATGCTCTTGAAGTGGGCCTCGTAGGTCGTGAACCCGGCCGGCGTCTGCAGCTGGATCTCGAACCACTCCTTCCCGTTGTTGATGGTCCTCGCATACCACGCCTCAAATAGGCCTGCCTCGGCCTGGCTGAAGTTGAAGTTGAACCGCGCCTCGGTCGGGACGTAGCGGTGCCGAACCCGGTACCGTGTCCGCCCCGTGACCATCTGCGTTGCTCGCATCGGATCAACCGTGCTCAGGCCATACCCCTCCTGCAGAGGAAGTGGCAATTCTGCCGGGTATTGAATCATTGCCATTCCTCAGCTGAGGTTCGTTTTAGGTGAGAGGGCTGAGGCCCAGCGCTTCCTCGATGCGTGCCATTCGCCTTTGCTGCAGAAGCTCTTTCTCGTCAGGCGGTGCGACAGGCTCGGGCACAGCTGCGCCCGGCCCGTCCTCGGCCTCTTCGGTTTCAGTGGTCATAGCTTGCTCTTGGGTGAGATTTACTGCGGCCCTGCGCCGAATGGCGCCCATAAAAAAGCCCCGAGTTAACGGGGCTTCTGTTTACTCCCTGGTCATCAGCTGGCCAAGGCTGTAGCCGGTGATTTGGCTAATTCGCCCGCGCCATGCAGGACCATTATGCTTTGACGATGGGATCTGTCCGGACGGGCTCCAGAACTTCGCATCAAGCAGATGAATGAATGCCGTGTTATGCGCTGGGCTATCGGAGGGCTCGTAGTAAGAGCCTGCCATCTCACGGAAGAATTTCCGCGTGGCGTCTTTGCCTTCTTCTTTGACGCCTTTCACAATTTCCTCTGTGTAGGCGTCAAAGAACTTACTACCGGAAACAAGCATGCCGGAAATCAGGCCTCCACCAACCCAAAGGGTTATAGGGATAGTGAAATCCTGCGTGCGGTTGGCATGAGTCACCAGGTGCTGCAGCAGCCAATCCCGGTCAATGTTGTCCGAAATTGGCTCTAGAGGGGAAAGCTTTGAAGATTCCTGTTCCATGTGAAAACCTCAATGAAGGATTTTCCAGTCTAACCATCTGAAATGGCCATATGCCACTCAGAAATAATCAGTATGGATTCCTCTTCCACCCATATGCTGCCTCGCCCGCATCCACGACTGGGCCGTACCCTGTGGCAAGCTCGTCAGCTATCTGATCCTTGACCGCCTGCACGATCACCCTCAGGCGCCCGTCAGGGTCTGTGCTGGTCTGGACCTGACTCTGGCTGTAGTTCTCGATTGTGACCTGGTGAATCACTTGGTTAGCCTGCTGACTACCGCCCTGTCCAGAAGATTGCGAAACAGCCACTGACCCGCCTTGACTGGCCACCGATACCCGCTCATTCGAGTTGATCGCCTCCAGCAGCGCCCGGTTACGCTTGGTCGCTGCGGCGTTCACTACGAACTCGCCGTCGCTGAGCCTGGCCATGATGCTGTCGGAGGTGCCGGTACCGGCGCCGGAGACGTAACCGCCAGTGGCGAAGCCCGGGAGGCTAACAGAGCGAATCGATGCAACCTGGGCCATCTGCGCAGTGAGGGCAGCGCCTGCGGCCGCAATGCCGAGCGCAGGTCCGACAATTGGGATTCCAGCCATTGCTGAGTAGGCATCACTCGCTGTTTTCGGGGCATTGATCAAGGCCTGAGCGATTGCCACGGCCTTCGAGACAGCAAACATCGCCTTGTAGGCAGAAGACTGCTCTCCTGCAAACGTTCCAACAACACTGGTCAGGTCGCTGAACATGTCCTGAGCGATGGCGATTCTAGCCATGCTCATTGCCTGCTCGTTCCTCATGGTGTCGGCGGCACGCTGTTGCTCGAGCTGACGAATTGTCTCGTCATATTGAGCAGCATTCTCCACCTCAAGCTCGCGGTACTGCTGGTACATCGCTATCCGCTGGTCGTACCACGCCTGAAGCTGAGCATTCTCCTCAGCCATGCGTGTCAGTTCTGAGCTAGGCCCGCCGACCTCTGCCGAAATCACAGAGGTAGTCGGCTTTCCGCTAAAGATCTGACCCTGGATCGATGAGTCGATACCTGCCCTGGCAATGCTGCCAGCCGGACCCTGGATTCCTGTTGCTGCCGCTTTCTGAGCGTAGAGCTCTGCTAGGCTTTGACCTTTGACGTACTCTTCGTTGATCTGCTTCAGCCTAGCCAGGTGCTGATCCTGTCCCTGAACAATGGACGCATAGTTAATGGATGCCTGCGCCAATGCTTTGCTGTACTCACTCTGGCTGATTGCGCCACGGTCCAGTGCAAATTGGAGCTGTTGCTGCTCTCTGGTGAGGGAGCGCACCGCTTGAGCGGCAGGGTCGTATTGCCCATACAGCTTGGCGAACAACCCCAGCGCCTCGGAGAGCCCTTTCTTTGCCTCGGCGGTAGCTTTTGCGTTTGCCGAACCGAGATCCTTAGCCGCCTTTTCTGCGGCAGCTTTCCGGTCTTTCTCCTCGGCGTACTGCAGCAGCAGCTTTTCCTGCTCTGGCAGAAGCTTGCCAAGCTCTCCAGTCTCAATGGCATACCTGACCTTGGCTGCCTCTGTGTTTTCCCCTTGTAGGGCGGCCTGCTTCTTTAGGCTGGCCAGCATTTTTTCGTATTCAGCGTTAACGAC
>Ga0247828_10000205_pt1 | contig 21354 bp, 22 predicted proteins | sample 12C_Control_Day3_FD_192425 | JGI IMG/M metagenome (GOLD analysis project Ga0247828, IMG submission 192425) | Soil microbial communities from agricultural site in Penn Yan, New York, United States - 12C_Control_Day3 | ecosystem: Environmental > Terrestrial > Soil > Agricultural land | place... | reverse complement strand
CCATGCGATCGCGCCCAAATGCCGATGCACAGGATGACGGGAAGAAGCATCGCGACCCGCATCAGCTTGACGACCGTCGCCGTGTCGCCGGCCTCGGGGGAAATGGCGTATCCTGCACCGACGACCTGTGCCACGTCGTGGATCGTGGCGCCGATGAAGACGCCGGCATGGTGGTCGTCGAAGCCGAAAAGATTGGAAATGGCCGGGTAGAGGATCATCGCGATCGTCGAAAGCGTCGAAACGCCGATGATGGTGAAGCCGGTCGCCCGCTCCTTCCGCTCATCGTGAGGCAGCGCGGCGGATATGGCCATTGCGGCCGATGCCCCGCATATCGCGGTTGCGCCGCCGGATAGCAGGCCGAATTCCGGCTTGAATCCCATTTTCTTCGCTGCCCAGATCGACGCCACTATGGTCAGCGACACCACCGCAACGACGAGAATGACGGGTTTCCAGCCGAGTGCTGCAACCTGCTGCAGGGTGATGCGGAAGCCGAGGAGCGCGACGCCCAGCCGGAGCACGGTTCGCGAAGCGAAGCTGATCCCGGCCTTGCAGCGATCCACATCGCTCAGGAAGTTCATCGCCATGCCGAGGAGCAGGGCGAAGAGCATTACCGGGCCGGAATAGTGGTCGGCAAGGAAGGCGGCTGCAGCTGCGATCACCAGCGATGCAAGAAGTCCCGGCCCAATCCCGCCCAAGGCAGGAAGCCGCAACGCTCGAACCCCATTCATCCAATTACTCCGCGAAAGCGACTTCCGCCCGCGAAGACCGGCGGGCGCTCAGGAACACGAGTGCCGATGCTATGCTGGCGAGCGGCAGCCACCGCAAGGCCTCAAGCAAGCCCATCTTGTCGGCCAGCCAGCCGGTCACGATCGGCCCGGGCGCCAGGCCCAGGAAATTATTGGCCAAAGTCAGCGTCGCGAAGGCCGTTCCGTGAATTGCTGCGGGGGTAAGTCCGGCGACCATCGCGCCCGCCGGGCCGGCCGTCGCGGCAGCAAGAAAGATCGCAAGGCCAAGCAGGATCAACTGCGCGGGTCCGGCCGGAACCATCAGGGCCGCGCCGAGTAGCGCCGCGCAGGCCAGGCTATAAACAACGGCCAGCTTCATCCGCTGTTCGGGACGGCTGAACAGCCGGTCGCTGATCATGCCGGTAACCACCATCCCGATACCGCAGATCGCGAGAAACAGAGCGGCCAGCGACGCGGCGCCGTCGACCGGCAGATGATAGTAGCGGTTGAAGTAAGTCGGCAGCCACGCGGGCAGCGCACCGGCAACGAACAGCTGCAGCCCGCTGCCGATATAGACGCATTTCAACGTGCGTCCGGCGAACAGGGTACCGATCTTCGGAAATGCCTTTTGCCGTTCATAGGGCTCCTGCCCTGCCTTGACCGCAACGTCGGCCAGACGGCGCTCGCCGATCAGGATTGGGTAAAGGACGGCCATGGCCAGCCCGGAGAGCGCGATGACCATGAACGCCACGCGCCAGCCATGAGTAGCGGCAACCGCGCCGCCGATTGCAACGCCCAGAACCTGGCCAAGCAGGCCGCCGGCCATGAAGGCGGCGGACAGGGTCGCCCGGAGCCGCTTCGGAAAGGCGCTGACCACCACCGCAATGCCGACGCTGCCGTAGGCGGCCTCGCCCACACCGACGAGAACCCGGCCGGCCAGCATCTGCTGGTAATCCTGGGCGACCGCGCAAAGCAGGGTTGCAAGGCTCCACAGGATCGCCATCGCGGTCAGGCTTTTGACCCGGCCCCAGCGGTCGGCAACCAGCGACAGTGGAAAGGTGAGCAGGCCGACCATGATCGCGACGACGCCGCTCAGCAGGCCGAGCTGCGCGTCCGATAGAACCCATTCCGACTTCAGCAGCGGGAAGACGGCATTCAACACCTGCCGCGCCATATAATCGGAAATGAGCAGACCGAACGTCAGCGCGAACACGACCCACGCATAGCGCGGGATCGGATGCTGGCGTTCGGTTGCTTCAATCATGCGGCGTACCTGTTCGGAAGCGCCCGCTTGCCGGGCTCGCGGTTCGGAACCATGCCGTTCTGAGCCAGTGTTTCTTCGACGCTGTTGTACTGGACGCCGATCTTGTAGATCTCACGTGCTTCCTTACCGGTCGCAACCTCGCGGCCCAGCTCCTTCGCAACGCGAACGATCTGCTCGATTTGCTGGACCGAGGTCATCTTGCTGCCGTCAGGGCCGTAGAGCGTGTCTTCGTTGCCGCAACGCGTGTGGAAGCCCATGGCCATCGACATGACATTGAGCGGCAGGACGTTACGCATGACGGACTCCGCGGTGATCGTCGATCCGTCAGGCGCGCGGCGGATGAATTCCATGAAATTGTTCGGGTTTGGCCCATCGAAGCCGCCGCCGATGCCGATCCAGGTCAGGTTGAGAGGCCCCTTGTACAGGCCGCGGCGAACCAGGCGCTCGACGGTCTCGAGATCAGGCATCTTCGTCAGCTGGAAATGGGGCTGGATACCAGCGTCCGTCAATCGCCGGAGATGCTCCTCGACCCATTCCGGTCCAGCGGGGACGACCATCTCGCGATAGGCGTGATAAGTGGCCGGATCGGCGAGGCTGGTCGGGCCATATTCCGCTTCGGAAATCAGGTCCATGATGTTCATTTGCGTCGTGTTGACCGCGATCGTCACCTGGTCAGGCTTCGGATCCAGCTCGGCCAGCATGTGGCGGGTGTCGTCCGACAGCCACTTGGCGTCGGCGCCTTCGCCTTCCGGAGCGAAAGAAATGGAACCGCCGACCTGCAGGATCATGTCGGGTACGGCCTTCCGCAGCAGGCCGAGCAGCTCGTTGAACTTGGACAGGCGCTTGGAGCCCTTCCCGTCAAGCTCGCGGACGTGGATGTGCAGGACCGTCGCACCGGCATTGTAGCAATCGACCGCCTGCTGGACATGCTCGTCCATCGTCAACGGAAGGTCTTCAGGGAAGTCGGCGACCTCCCATTCGGGGCCATAGGGGGCGACGGTGATGACCAGCTTTTCCTGCGTTTCCGGCAGCAGCGAATCGTCGAGGAACTGCATGATTAAACTCCTTAAGCTAAACTAGTACGGTCGATCGCCGATGATCCCTGCCCGCTCCATTTTTCGAACGGCGGGCCAGTAATCCATGACGGCGTAATGCTGCGTGCAGCGGTTATCCCAGATGGCGATGCTATTCGGCTCCCAGCGCCAGCGAACCTGATATTCGGGGATCGCGGCGCGGCCGATCAGGTAATGGAGGAGGTTGGCTCCTCCCGGCGCATAGTCCTGCCCGTAGCGGACGTTCTCGGACGTGTGGAAATTGGTGAAGTGCGTCGCAAATCCACTGACGAACAGCACCTTTTCGCCGGTTTCCGGATGGGTGCGGACGACGGGGTGTTCGGCGTCGGGATACTGGGCCTTTAGCGCGTGACGCTTCTCGATCGGCATGCGTGCTCCAAAGCTCGATTCGATAGAGTGGCGCGCATATAGGCCGTCGATGGTTTCCTTGATGTGGTCGGGCAGGTCCGCATAGGCCTTCGCCATATTCGCCCACATCGTGTCGCCGCCGACGTCAGGACCTTCGATGTAGCGCAGCACCGCACCCATCGGCGGGCACTCACGCCAGGTCGCGTCACAGTGCCAGGCGTTCTCGTAGAAGTCCGGCGGCGAATCCAGGTCCTTGTAGATGCAGACGAGGCCCGGATGATCGGGATCGCTTCCGGCGACCGGGTGATCCTCCAGCTCACCGAACCGCCGCGCGAAAGCGACATGGTCGGCCTTTGTGATCAGCTGATTCCGCAGGAACAGCACCTTGTGCTTCAATAACTCCTCGCGGACCGCGCCGAATAGATCGTCGTTGCGAGCGGCTTCGGCGAGGTCGACGTCGATCAGCTCGGCGCCGATGTGCGCGGTGAGTTTTTCGACCCGCATCAGAAGGTGAAGATCGACGAGCCAGTCGTCTTCCCTGCTTCGAGGTCGCGATGCGCCTGCTGCGCGTCCTCGAGCGCATAGCGCTGGTTGATTTCGATCTTGATCCGGCCGCTGGCGATATGGCCGAACAGCGCGTCGGAAAGCTCCTTACGCTCGGCCGGGTCGGCAATATAGTCGGCAAGCGCCGGCCGCGTGAAATAGACGGATCCCTGGATCGCCATCTGCAGCGCGTCGATCGGCGGGAAGGGCCCGGAAGCAGTACCGCAACCGACCAGCACGCCGCGGCGCTTCAGCGACTTCAGCGATGCCTCGAATGTGTCTTTTCCGACCGTATCGTAAACGGTGGTGACGCCCTTGCCGCCGGTCAGCTCCATCACCCGCTCCGCGACATTTTCGCGGCGGTAGTAAATGATTTCGTCGCAGCCATGACCCTTGGCGATTTCCGCCTTTTCCTCGGTGGAAACAGTGCCGATGACCCGCAGGCCCAGCAGTTTCGCCCACTGGACCGCGATCAGCCCAACGCCGCCGGCGGCAGCATGCAGCAGGATCGTGTCGCCGGCCGTCATCCACGGATTGGTCTTGAGCAGCCAATATGCGGCGCTGAGGCCGCGCATGGTCGAGGCGGCTGCCACTTCATGGCTGATTCCGTCAGGCAGCTTGAACAGCGACGGAACCGGCATGACGCGCTCGGTCGAATAGGCGCCTAGCGGGCTGCCGGTGTAGGTGACTCGGTCGCCAACTGCGAAGCCGGTAACTCCGGGCCCGATCGCTTCGATGACGCCAGATGCTTCCACGCCCATCCCGTTGGGGATCGGCACCGGATAATAGCCCAGGCGAAAATAGGTGTCGGCAAAGTTGAGGCCAACGGCGACGTGGCGGACTCGCACCTCTCCCGGACCCGGCTCGCCCACCGCGACCTGCTCGTACCGCAGGACTTCGGGGCCACCCGCCTCGTAAAAACGTACGGCGTTCGCCATGTTTATCCCTCTCATTTGTCGATGAGACAGGCGTAAACCTGACGCCACTTGCATTTTGCATATTTCGTGACAGATTCTGGCTAGCTAGCGACAGGAGGCGCAGGTGGAGCTCGTTCGGGCAGCGGCGCTGACAGGCTACTTCACTGTGGCAGGAGAATTGCAGCTGGAAACGCTGCCGTTGCTCAGGCGCAATGGCCTGTCTCGATCGATGCTCAACAACCCGGAACAAATGATTCCAGCCCGCTCGGTTATCCGCCTGCTGGAAGAAAGTGCGGCGGCCGCCGGATGCCTTACCTTCGGCCTCAGGATGGCGGAGCTTCGGGGAATCGCCGACCTGGGCATGGTGAGCTTGCTGATCGCTCACCAGTCCACGCTCCGCGACGCGCTGTCCGTGCTGACCCAGTTCCGCAACCGCATCAACACCAACCTCGCTCTCAGGATCGAGGAGTATGACGAATTGGTCATGCTTCGCGAAAATTTCGTCTTCGACCCCCCAATCCCTTCGCGGCAGGCCGACGACCTGGCACTTGGCGTTCTCGAGCAAATGTGTCGATCGGTTCTCGGCAGTAATTGGAAACCGATCGCTGTCTGCCTCCCCTATGAGCGGCCACCGCTCGAGGAGATGCGGGTCTTCCAGCGGATGTTTTCCAGCCCGATTGAGTTCAAGGCAGAGTTCGAAGGAATCCTCCTGAACCGATCCGATCTCGAACTGGCCAACCCGCGATCCGATCCGGCGCTGGCCCAACATGCGCGCAACCTTGTCAACGCGATCATCGATCCGGGTGAGCGATCTGTAATGCAAGAGGTCGAGCAGGCCATCCAGATCCTGTTGCCATCGGGCCGTGCATCGGTCGGAACGGTTGCCGACAGCCTTGGGATGACCGTTCGGACCCTTCAGCGCCGGCTGGATGAAGACGGGGCGCAATTCAGCGAATTGCTCGACAAAGTCAGGGTTCGTGAGATGAACCGTCATCTGGAACAGAGGCGGCTGCGACTAACGGACATCGCCGATATGCTCGGCTATTCTTCGCTGTCCGCGTTCAGTAACTGGTACCGCGCCCGCTTCAACGAGGCACCGAGTGAAGCCCGCCGCCGTCTCCGGCAGCGGGCTTGATTCAGGGAGGCCTGATCAGGCGACGTCGACCAACACCACCTCACTGTCCTCGACTGCCGTGATCCGGACTTCGTTCATGTCTCCGATCGCCGCTCCGTCGCGCGCGACGACCGCTTGTCCGTCGATCTCCACTCGACCAGTTGCCGGAACCAGATAGGCCTTGCGGTCCTTGCCGAGCGGATAGACAGCCGTTTCGCCGGCCTTCACCGTAGCGCCTACCACCCGGGCGTTCGCTCGTATGGGAAGCGCATCCGTGTCGCCCTCGATACCGGAAGCCAGGACGACGAATTTGCCGGCGCGATCGTCCTTTGGAAACGGCTTGGCGCCCCATTGCGGCTGGCCGCCTGCCTGGTCCGGCATGATCCAGATCTGGAAGATGCGGGTAACCTCATCCTCCATATTATATTCAGCATGGGCGATCCCGCTTCCCGCCGACATGACCTGGACGTCGCCGGCCTCGGTACGGCCTTCATTGCCAAGATTGTCGCGATGGCTGATCGCGCCCTCCCGCACATAGGTGATGATTTCCATGTTGCTGTGCGGGTGAGGCGGGAAGCCCGACTTGGGCTGGATTTCATCGTCGTTCCACACGCGCAGCTTGCCCCACTGCGTCCGCTCCGGATCGTAATAGTCTGCGAACGAGAAATGGTGCTTGGCGTTGAGCCAGCCGTGATTGGCGCCGCCCAGTGTTTCGAACTTCCGTACTTCGATCATGCTACCACTCCTTACAATGCGACGGCGCGAAGCAAATGCTGCAACGCTGCGGCACTGCGATCGTTGAGACCGGCAGTCTCGGCCACATCGTCTGGCGTTCGCGCCGAAATGCGCGCCCAATCAAGCCCGGCCGCTGCGCGCGACACCTGCTGCCATTCCGATTTGCTGAGCTTGGGCATTGCTTCTCTCCGTCTCGTTGACGTGGAAATAGGCTTTGACGGCTTACCGGAAAACTGGGATAAAATCAGACAAACTATTCGGGAAAGTTGAATGGCAAACCCTGGCTCCCCGACCCTCGACCAGCTTCGGATTTTCCTTGCCGTCGTCGACGAAGGCAGCTTCAACGGCGCCGCCCGGAAGCTTAATCGCGCCGTCTCGGTAATCAGCTACGGCGTCGTCAACCTGGAGGCTCAGCTCGGCGTATCGCTGTTCGAGCGCGAGGGGTCCAAAAAGCCCAAGCTGACCGAAGCCGGCCAAGCGGTGCTGTCCGAAGCAAGGGCAATCGCCAACGATGTCGACGGCCTGCGGGCAAAAGTTCGCGGCCTTCTGGAAGGCCTCGAGCCCGAGGTTGCGCTTGCGGTCGACGTTCTGATCCCCTCACATCGCGTGGCGGCCATATTACGCGAGTTCCAGTTCGCCTTCCCAACTGTCGCATTGCGCCTGCATGTCGAAGCACTGGGCGCCATAGCTGCGCTGCTGCTCGACGGCACCGCGCAGCTGGGGATCGGCGGTCCGGTAATCGTCGACGACCCTTCCTTCGAGCGCGCGTCGGCAGGGACTGTTGAGCTGATCCCAGTCGCGGCACCGACGCATGCATTGGCGCAAATGGAAAAGCCGACATCGGGAGCGGCACGCAATTATATCCAGTTGGTGCTGACCGATCGCTCACCACTGACGGCAGGGCGGGATTTCGGCGTGATGAGCAGCCGATCCTGGCGGCTTGCCGACCTCGGCGCCAAGCATGCGCTGCTCCTGGAGGGCATCGGTTGGGGCAATATGCCGCGGGAAATGGTTCAGGCCGATCTCGACAGCGGCCGGCTGGTGGAGCTTCGCCTGCCCGACCATCGCGGAGGCATTTACGGGCTATCGGCGCTTTGGCGCCGCGATCAGCCGCCCGGGCCAGCGACACGCTGGCTGCTCGACCGGTTCGTGGAATGGAACGCCGGCTCTCCCAGACCTTCGGTGTAATTCATTCTACTTTATCGAACAAGTTGTCCGATATTTATGGGCTAAAACAGAATGATTGCGGAGCCTAAATCATCGTCATTCCAAACCCAAACAAGGGGAACGACAATGATTGCTCCAGTTTCGAATAACCCCGCCCTCATCGTCGGCGGAAACAATTCATCGGCTTATGCAGCCGCTGCGGGACGTGTCTTGCTTGCGGCGATCTTCATCCTGAGCGGCATCAGCAAGATCGCCGATCCCGCGTCGTCGCTCGGCTATATCAGCTCGGTCGGCCTGCCCTTCCCTGAAGTCGGACTTGGCCTTGCCATCCTGGTCGAGATCGTCGGCGGCATCGCCTTGGTCCTGGGCTATCGCACCAAGCTGGTAGCGACTGCACTTGCGCTATTTAGCGTGGCAACAGCCGTCTTCTTCCACTCGGCGCTGGGCGACCAGAACCAGTTCATCCACTTCTTCAAGAATATCGCAATGGCCGGCGGCCTGCTCCAGGTCGCAGCGTTCGGCGGCGGCGCGGTTTCGATCGACAATCGGCGCTAATCAGCGATCGGGCCGGGCGGAAACGTCCGGCCCGTTCCTCATTGGATTTGAGATTACCGACGAGGGCTGGTGGAGCTGAGGGGAATCGAACCCCTGACCTCTGCAGTGCGATTGCAGCGCTCTCCCATCTGAGCTACAGCCCCGCGCCTCACGGTGAGGCGCTCCATTAGCGGGCGATTTCCCCTCTGGCAACGCCCCTCCACGCTCCTTTTTCGCTCCGGCGCTAGACCCTTTCGGTTCGGCTTTAGACCCGGAACGGCGACCCCAATTCTTCGTTGCAGAAGCGTCAATGTTCAAGCGGTGGGGCTTGTCCGGAAAAGGAGGAATTTCCATGGCTTATGACAGATACGAAGGCCGCAGGACCTGGCGCGAACCGCAATCGCGACAGCGCCGAGAGGACAGCGATCGCTTTGAATCCCGCAGCTTTGGATGGGACCGCGACGACGATCGGCAGGATCGGGGCTTTTTCGAACGCGCCGGCGATGAAGTCGCCAGCTGGTTCGGCGACGATGATGCCGAAAGGCGCCGCCGTGAAGACATGCGCAACAGGCCGGAAGACGATAGCTGGCGAAGGCCTCGAGCATTTTCCAGCGACGATGATTATGGCCGACAAGCGCGCTTCCGGGACGAGGGCCACCGCCGGCCCTACACCGGACGGCCAACCAGCCGCCGTTTCTCAGGCGATGAAGATCGCTATCGCCCGATGACGGGCGATTACGGCAGGTCGTCCAGCCGCGAATGGGACGAGGATCGCCGCAGCAGCTTTACCGGAATGGCCTCCACGAGCGGCAGCCAGCTGCACGATCCGCATTACAGCGAATGGCGCCGGCGCCAGATCAGCGAGCTGGACCGCGATTATGACGAGTATCGCCGGGAGAACCAGAGCAGGTTCGAAAGCGAGTTTTCGAATTGGCGCAACACCCGTCAGGGCAAGCGCCAGCTGCTTGGCACTGTCCGCGAACATATGTCCGTCGTCGGATCGGACGACGAACAGGTCGGCACGGTCGATTCCGTTCGCGGCGATCGCATCATCCTCACCAAGAACGACAGCGAGGATGGCCGTCATCATGCGATCAGTTGTACCCAGGTCGATCGTGTGGAAGTGGATCGAGTGATCCTCGACCAGCCCGCGGCAGAGGCAAAGCGCCGCTTCCTGAACGAGGATCGCACAAGCGGCTTCTTCCGGGACGACGAGGATGGCGACGGTCCGCACATTCTCAACCGAGCATTCTCGGGCACCTACGAACGCTAGGCTCCCGCGAATGAATGGAAGGCCCGGGCGCCATCAGCGCCTGGGCCTTTCGTTTGTCATTCGACAGGCCTAATCCCGTTTCGAAACGCGACGTAAAGGAGAAGCGAAATGGCGCGAGCATGGCACCTAATGCAGCGGCCGCAGGGAATGCCGGTGCCAGGCAATTTCGCGCTCAAGGAATACGCCATGCCGGAACTGGGCGACGGCATGGTCCATGTCCGCAACCGCTGGCTTTCGGTCGACCCATATATGCGCGGCCGGATGAACGACGTGAAAAGCTATGTCCCGCCGTTCGAGCTCGATGCGCCAATGTCCGGCGGCGCGGTCGGCGAGGTAATCGAAAGCCGCGACCCGGCCTTCCAGCCTGGCGACATGGTCCTGCACATGAGCGGCTGGCGGGACGAAACTGTCGAGCCCGCCGGCAACTTCAACAAGTTGCCCGCCATCCCCGGGGTCGAGCCGCAGGCCTTCCTCGGCAATCTCGGGCTGACCGGCGGAACCGCCTATTTCGGCCTGCTCGAAGCGGCATCCGCAAAGGAAGGCGATATCGTGTTCGTCTCGGCCGCCGCGGGCGCCGTCGGCTCTGCCGTGGTGCAGATTGCAAAAGCCAAGGGCATGACGGTGATCGGTTCGGCCGGAGGATCCGACAAGTGCGACTTTGTTCGCTCACTCGGTGCGGATGCGGTGGTCGACTATAAGGCGGGGCCGCTCCTGAAGCAGCTTGCCGAGGCGGCGCCAAAGGGCATCGACGTCTATTTTGACAATGTTGGCGGGGACCACCTGGACGCGGCCCTGGCATTGGCCCGCAAGGACGCACGCTTCGCGATCTGCGGGATGATCGAAGGCTATAATGAGGCCCAACCGACCTGCCTGAAATTCATCATGCGGATCATCGCCATGCGCATCCGCCTGCAAGGCTTCATCTACACCGATTACCTGGGGCAGCTAGGCCAGTTCTACGGCGACATGGGCGGCTGGATCGCCAACGGCCAAGTCAAATCCCGCGACACGGTTGTCGAAGGACTGGATCATACCCTCGACGCCTTCCTCGGCCTGTTTACCGGCGCGAATACAGGGAAAATGCTGGTCAAGCTCTAATGTCCGCTTTCGACCCATTGCGGTCATTAGGTGCCGCTGTCAGTTTGTGGCGATGCACCAGAAAGAACAGGTCGCGGACTGCGAACAGCGCGTTCGTTCAAGCTTTGCCAAACAAGGTTTGATGGCAACCTTGGGAGCGACTCTACAGAAGGTTTCGCCGGGGATAGTCGAAATTGCGCTGCGACCAACTGCCAGCATTTCCCAACAGCACGGCTTTGCTCATGCGGGTGCCGTAAGCGCCATCGCAGACACAGCGGCAGGCTATGCCGGTCTGACTTTGATGCCACCGGGTGCCGGTGTTTTGACCACCGAGTTCAAAATTAATCTGCTTGCCCCAGCCAAAGGCGACCGCATAGTTGCAATCGGCAAGGTCGTGAAGTCTGGCCGAACGCTCACCTTGGCCCAGACCGAGGTGTTCGCCGAGAGTAATGGCAAATCCAAGCTGATTGCGCTGCTCACAGCCACATTGATGGCGGTTCAAGGCCGCGATGGGGTCAGCGACTAAGCGTCCGCTTTCCACCCATTGCGGTCATTTTGCGTTGGCGGTTGTTTGCCCGGCGAGGTTGGTGAAATCGGTGAATCCCTTCACGAAGGCGCGCACGCATGCCTGAGGGGTCTTACCTCCGGCGAACATTGCCTGACAGGGGCCGCTGAAGATGTCCGGGCTCTCGCCGCGGAGCCACTCGAACGCTTGTTTCATTTGCGGGGGATCGTTTGAGGTGTTCTGAACACGAACGATGCGCCCGTCTCGAAACGTCAGGTGAAAAGCATCGGTAACATCGTATCCGGTCCGGAGAGCTCCAATCAGATCGTCCTTCACGGTGATGTGGCAGGTGACCTGGCCGGCTTCCCGAAGACGGCAAGGTTCGCGCTTTAACACGACGTAGTTCCCGCCTTCAGCCCAGCCCTGATAGTAAAGGATTTGCACCGAGGATTTGGGCGCATCCGCCAATTCCTTGCTGAGCCGCGCGGCATCAAACGAATAAAATGCGTCAATCAGCCTTTCCGCTTTCGCCAATTCGGCTTCGCCGGCAGTCGGGCTTTGCGCGTCGACGCCGGTGGCCGCGAATAGCGCGACTGCAGCTACCGACAATACCAAGCGCTGAACTGCATCTGTGACCGGCGCGTGCCAAACCGTCATCGATCTGCTCCCCCCTGCGAGGTGGGGATGATGCCACTAAATCGCACTGAGGGGTATTGGCTGCTTTCCACCCACTGCGGCCATTAAGAAAAAGGCTGTCCTACAGTCGTTGGCATCGGCATAGACTCGACGATGATCGCCAAACCGTTCCTCCCGTTTACGTCCTGGCCGCTGGCTTGCCGACACGCCGGGGCCCCCGCGTGTAACCCTGCGAAGCTTGGGAGCGCACAAAACGTCCCGGCGTCGCAACTTCATCATCCGTCAACTTCGTCAAATTCACCCGGCATCAACTTCATCAACTTTCCCTCCGTGGAATTCCTACGGGCATGGGAAGCGAATGGCCGCGGGAGCACCGGGGGTCGGGCAGAAAACTAACCCACTACTGTGAAGATTGGTGAACATGCGCCAGACTCGAACGCCCGGACAACGGACGGCAAACTCGGCAACCCTTGCGGACCTAGCGAGCGTAATTGCAGCTCGACGGGTTGCCGCTCGACAGTCCGCGACGAAGGGCTTCCATCCGCTGAGCCGACGTGCCGTGGGTGAAATTGTCGGGCGTTACCTTGCCCTGCGTCAGCATGTCGTCGCCGATCGCCTCGGCCGCCCGCATCCCCTCCTCGATGTCGCCCTGCTCCAGGGCACCGGAACGGGCAGCCCATACACCGGCATAGCAATCTGCCTGTAGTTCGACGCCCACCTGCACCTGGTTGCCCTGCGCCTGGCCAACGCGAGCCTGGGCCGCCTGGGCCTTGTCGAGAGTGCCTTCCAGGTTCTGGATATGATGCCCAACTTCATGCGCAATGACATAGGCCTGCGCGAAATCGCCGGGCGCACCGAAACGGCGGCTCAGCTCCTCAAAGAAGGCCGGATCGATGTAGATCTTCTGATCGCTGGGACAGTAGAACGGGCCCATTGCTGCCTGAGCCGCGCCGCAGCCCGACTGGTTGTAGTTGGTATAGGCGACCAGGTTGGTCGGCTGATACTTCGACCCGGCCTGGGTGAATATCTGGCCCCAGACCTGCTCGGTGTTGCCGAGTACCTGAGTGAGGAAGCGCCGCTGTTCCTCGGGCAAAGTGGATTTCTCGCCCCCACCGCCGCCTCCGCCGAGCATGCCGCCGCCGCCGAACTGGGTCAGCGCGCAGTAGCCGAGGGCCAGGATGATAATCCCGACAATGCCGAAGCGGGACGCAACCAACGGCAACAGCATGCCCAGGCCGCCGCCCAGGTTCATTCCGCCACCGCCGCCCGTGCGGTCTTCGAAGTTGCTGCTTTCAGGTCCGTCGCCAAAGCGCATGACATTCTCCTGTCGTCGCAGTTCAAATGCGCCACCATCGTTACGGTTGCAATCGAGCACGCGGGCCGCGACATCAGTTGAAAGGAGAATCGAGGCCCATGCAGCTTCAGGGAAAGACCGCGCTTGTTACCGGTTCGACGTCCGGGATCGGACTTGCGATTGCTCGAGCCTTTGCATTCGAAGGCGCCAGCCTGATGATCAATGGCTTCGGCGATGCGCAGGAAATCGAGGAGATCCGCCGAGAATTGGAAATCTCGTCCGGCGCGCAGGTCCTCTACGACAATGCTGATCTCGGCGACGCGGGCGCGATCGAGTCCATGGTCAAGCGCTGCGGACATGAGCTGACTGCGCCCGATATTCTGGTCAATAACGCGGGCATCCAGTTCGTCTCGCCGGTCGAAAACTTTCCGGCGGAGAAATGGGAAGCGATCCTGCGGATCAATCTTTCCGCAGTCTTCCACACGACGCGCCTCTGCCTTCCCGCGATGCGCGAGCGTGGGTGGGGCCGGATCATCAATACTGCCAGCGCGCACAGCCTTGTCGCATCGCCCAACAAGTCGGCCTATGTCGCGGCGAAACATGGCGTTGCGGGATTCACAAAGTCGGTCGCGCTGGAAGCTGCGCGGGACGGCGTAACCGTCAATTGCATTTCGCCCGGCTACGTATGGACGCCGCTGGTCGAGAACCAGATCCCGGACACGATGAAGGCGCGGAACCTGACCCGGGAACAGGTGATGAACGACGTGCTCCTGGCTGCCCAACCGACCAAGCGGTTCGTGACGGTCGATGAGGTCGCAAGTCTTGCGCTCTATCTGGCAAGCGACGGCGCGGCATCGATTACCGGCGCCAATCTCAGCATGGACGGCGGCTGGACCGCCGCCTAGGCTGATCCGATGCGCATTCTGGCTTCGCTACTTCTGCTTTCGGTCGCCGGTTGTGCGACCACGAAAACGACGCCGCCTGTGCAGACCTGGCAATCGGTGGTTACGCCAGAGGACCGCATAAGACTGCGTGACTGGCGAAAGGCCTTCATTCAGGCGATCGAGCAGGCGCAGGCGGCAAATCACCGTGCCGAGATCGAAAGCGAGGGCGCTCTGCTAGCCCCCGATGCGGCAATCGGAGGACCAATTCCGAACGGTGATTACCGATGCCGGGTGATCAAGGTTGGCGCGAAGAGCCAGGGCATGCTGGATTATGTCAGCTATCCCGCCTTCAAGTGCCGCATCGAAGAAGGCAAGACGCAGCACTTCACCAAGTTGACCGGATCGCAGCGTCATGTCGGGCGGATTTATCCGTCAGACCAGTTGCACCAGGTGTTTCTGGGCACATTGGTCTTGGGCGATGAGGCCCAGGCCTATAAATATGGCCGAGACCCGATCCGCGACGTCGCCGGCTGGGTCGAACGGATCGGCGACAATCGCTGGCGGGTCGTACTTCCCTACCCCCATTATGAATCCCTGCTCGACGTCATCGAGTTAGTTCCGGAGCAATAATATGAGCCGTTGCATGCTGGCCCTGCTTGCCGCTTCCATTCTTACTGCGCCGGCTTCCGCGGCAACGCTTAACGAGGCGATCCGCGCCGACCTGCCTCTCCTAATGAACGTTTATCGCGACATGCATGCAAATCCGGAACTCAGCATGCAGGAGGTTCGGACGCCGGCAAAGATGGCTCCGGAAATGCGCAAGCTCGGCTTCGAGGTTACCGAGCATGTCGGCAGAACCGGCCTGATCGCGGTCATGCGGAACGGGCCGGGTCCCGTGCTGATGTTGCGAGCCGACATGGACGCCCTGCCTGTGAAGGAGCAGACCGGGCTTCCCTTCGCTTCAAAGGCGATCGGCAAACTCCCTGACGGTAGTCCTACGCCGATCATGCATGCTTGCGGGCACGACACGCACATTGCCGCCTGGCTCGGCACGGCGCGTCGAATGGCAGCGTCAAAGGATCAGTGGTCTGGAACGCTGGTCATGAACCTCCAATCGGGAGAAGAGACCGGTGAAGGCGCGAGGGCGATGCTTGGCGACGGTCTCTACACGCGCTTCCCTAAGCCCAACTATGTCCTCGCCTTTCACGATTCCGCGATTTTGCCCGCGGGAATGATTGGATTGACGCCGGGCTATACGACCGCGAGCGTCGATAATGTCGACATCACAGTCCGCGGCGTAGGCGGGCATGGAGCGAGCCCCCAATCGACCAAGGATCCGATCGTCATCGCGTCGCGGATCGTAATGGCGCTTCAGACCCTGGTCAGCCGCGAGAAGAATCCGCTCGATCCGGCGGTGCTCACGGTCGGCAGCTTCCAGGCCGGAAACAAGCACAACGTCATTCCCGACGAAGCCAAGCTCCAACTTACCGTTCGCACCTACAAGCCGGAGGTGCGCAAGCTGCTGGTCGACGGCATTGCGCGGATCGCCAGGGGAGAAGCGATTTCCGCAGGCGTACCCGACGATCGGATGCCCATTGTTACCATTCGCGAAGACCAGCACACACCTGCGACCCTCAACTCCGAGAAGTTTGCCAACCGCACGCTTGAGCTGTTTTCGCGGCATTTCGGCGCAGACCGGACGACGGTCCTGCAACCCTTCATGGTCGGCGAGGATGTCGGCCGTTATTGGCTGAACGATTCGTCCGTGGAAGGAACGCTCTTCTGGATCGGCGGTGTACCGAAGGCGAAGTGGGACGCGGCGGGCGGCGACACTACCAAGCTGCCATCGCTGCATTCGCCCTTTTGGGCTCCTGATGCGGAAACGGTAATTTCCACCGCGACCGAAGCCATGTCCGTCGCGGCGCTTGATGTACTCAAGAAGAGCTAGGCCAGCTTGCGGTAGATCCGGACCACGATTTCCTCGGCGATCACCATCGTCACGACGACGATGATCAGCCACACGATCCCGTGCAGCACACCTTCGAATTTCACGCTTTCGCCGAAGGCGAAGGATAGTGCTTCGAGGATTACGAACTTGGATCCGAACAGGACGAGCCATGCGCAGAAGAAGCGCATGAACTTCATGAAGCCGCCAGGCTTGGACTTGAAGTAGGCTGCGACCTTATGCTCAACCGCGATCGTGGCCTTCAAAAGTAGCTGCAGCAAGACCGCCGCCAGCAACATGATCGTGAACCCGCTCACCCAGACCTTGTCGGAGTATTCGTCGAACAGGCCGAGGACGACCAGGTCGACCAGGGCACCAACAAAATAGAGCAGGAAAAGTCGTTGCCGGTCGGAATGTATCCCCGCCGCGGCTGGCATAAGTTGATCGCCGTTCACCGACATTCTGCGCTCCCCGAGGATGTCACCTGCGGGTTTTTACCTTCGCGAAATCTAACCGTCGAGTAAGGCAAAACACCGGTAGCGGTCCGGGCTTTTACCTACTCCGCCGCCCAAAGCTTTGACTTCTCAACGATCGTCAGCTCGCGGAGCAGCCCGTCAACGCTCGCCGTCAGGTCATCGAGGAAGGTGATCTGGTGTCGTGCGCCACGATAGGATTCCACCAGCATGATTGCGTCGATCAGGATCGGCACGACCGCGCTCTCCGGATCCTCCATCTCCGCAATTCCACGCAGCTTTTCCAATGCCTTGCGCCGCGCCCCCTCCGGATCTGACATGGCAGCGGCCCGGCCAATCAGCCAACCCATCGTACGATTCTCCCTGCAAGGACATAAGGTTAACCTATGTGTCGCGGTAGGTCAGCTCCGGCAGGCGCGGGCGGACACCATCTCGGCGTAAAAAATGAGGCTGGATGAATTGAACGAAGAGGGCCGGCAAATCGGGGGCTTTGTCGGCCCTCTCCTATCCTTCCCCCCGCCCTCACCGCTCTCCCGTGCGGATAGTCAGAGGGGAGCGCGACGGGCTGCCAGCGCTCCCCAGGGGACTTGGACGAAACATCGAATATCAGGTCGCCATCGGCACGCGGAAGTTACCGAAAGATAATGTTGCGGAATCGCATCGTCCCGATCTGGGGCAGATGCTCTGTGCGTTCCAATCCTAATCGGATATGCAGTATGCCGTGGGGAAGGGGCTTCAACACTCATCGGGCCGGGTCATCGCGCTTGGGCGCCTGATGCTTGCGACCCTGTATTTGATCGCTGTTTGGCTTGATGCCGAGCTGCCGATGTACACTCCGTCGACCACTTACGGGCTGCTCACCGGATACATCATCTTTTCCGCAGCGCTTACTATCTCCACCTGGTCCAGCTGGTGGTACGATGCCCGGCTTGCCGGTCCAGCACATGCGGTGGATATTCTGGTATTCACGCTTCTCGTCCTGGCGACCGACGGACACACCAGCCCCTATTTCGCGTTCTTTATGTTCGTAATGCTGTCTGCTGCAATCCGATGGGGCTGGCGCGCAACCGCCCTAACAGCAGTGTTGCTAGCCCTGCTATTTACGATCACCGGCCTTTTGGACCTTACCCCGGGAGAAGAGCTGGAGCCCGATCGGTTTGTCATCCGTGCGGGCCACCTCGCCATTCTCTCGATGATCCTGATCTGGTTCGGCGCCAGCCGGCAATGGCCGCGGCTCGCCTTGGGCGAACTCGAGTTGAGCAGCCATCCGGCACTGGATGAATCGCCCCTGGAAGGCGGATTGCGTTCCGCACTTGATGGACTTGAAGCCCGGCGAGGAATGATCATTTGGCTCGACCAGGGCAAGGATCGTATGTCCGTCATGGCGATTGACGAAGAAGAAGTCACGGAGATCGAGCCTGCTCCAACAGAAATTGCGATGGGGATCGGCCGTGTTCCCTTCCTCTACAACCTTTCAAAACGACGAGCCTTGTGGCGTGATGCCGACCGAAACCTTGTCGCTTTTGATCCTTTCGACAGGATTCCCACCGAAACCGCCAGTCGGTTGCAGCTGGATGAGGGCTTGGCGATTCCCCTGCGATCGGACGGTGGCGAAGGGATCATCTTCGTCGAACGAGTCCCCGGCCTGTCCACCGACCATCTCGATGCCGGACTCCATGCGGGCTCCAATGCGTCAGCACATATTCAGCGCCACCGTCTACTTCGAACCGCAGAGGAGAATGCCGAGGCGCGATCGAGGCTGGTTCTCGCACGAGACCTTCACGACAGTGTTGTGCAATTCCTTGCGGGGGCCGCCTTCCGCCTAGAGGCAATGAAGCGCGCCAATGCCGCCGGCAGAAACTTGGATGAAGAGCTCAATGAGTTGAAGCAACTCATGCTCCAGGAGCAGCGGGATCTGCGCTCATTCATCACCTCGTTGCGCAGCGGACCTGTAACGGCATTCACGGAGCTTGCGAAGGACCTGAAAAGTCTTGCAACTCACTTGTCACGGCAGTGGGACGTCAAGTGCGACCTCGTCGTAAAGTCCGCCGATCTGATGATCCCGACCCGAATTCGGTTGGACGCGCATCAACTGATGCGAGAAGCGGTCGCTAATGCGGTCCGCCATGCCCGTGCCAAGTCCATCACCGTGGAAGCTTCCGCAAAAAATGATGTGTTAAAGCTGGAATTCATCAATGACGGCGCGGAGTTTCCCACCCGTGGAGGGCGGATAGAAATGCCGTCTTCTTTGAAGGACCGGGTCGAGCAGGCCGGCGGGGAGTTGGATCTTGCCCGCGGAATGGGAGTCACAAAGCTTTCCATCATCCTGCCAATTGGCGAGGCTAGATTCTGATGCGCATTCTGCTTGCCGACGATCATCCGATGATCAGGGCCGCTATCGAGGTACTGCTCCGCGACACTGGTTATGAAGTGGTCGGCATGGCCGGAACTGGCGAGGTAGCTCTAACAGAAATTCACCGGCTTCGGCCCGACATGCTGCTTTTAGATCTCCAAATGCCGGGTGGAAGCGGATTGGAAGTTCTTCGGCAGCTTCGCGCAGAGAAATCTGCCGTCGGCGTCATCCTATTGACGGCTGCCGTTGAAGATAGGGAGTTGATGGAGGCCAAGGCGCTGAAAGTTCGCGGGATCGTGTTGAAGAATTCCGATCCCGCCTACTTGCTGGAATGCCTGGACAGCGTGAGCGCCGGGCGCATGTGGATCGATCCAGAGCTTGTCAAAAGGAGCCGTAAGCTTTCGTTGAGCGCCAACCACGCCAGCCTGCAACTGGCTCCCCGGGAGCGGCAACTGATCGCGTTCGTTCGAAAAGGTTTGAGGAACCGGGAAATTGGCGAGCAGCTCGGTGTAACGGAGGGAACCGTCAAGGCTTACCTTCATGCCATTTACGAAAAGCTGGGCGTAACCAATCGCACGGAGCTCGCGATCCGGGCCGACGAATTTCTTGCGGGCCAATAACAGAAAGAAGGGCGAGTAGCCCCCGCCCTCGCCCTTCTAGTGAAAACGTATGTAACTCAGATTTAGAAACTGCGCTAGCTTTAAGCTGCACTCTCAAACCAGCTGGCTGCCTCGCGTACGCGTTGCGCTTCTTCTGGCCGCATCACGAGCACCGCTTCCGCAGTGGCCACGATCACCAGCCCTTCGACCCCTATAGCAGCCACTTTCGGACCGCTGGTGCGGATGAGCGTGTTCTTGCAGTCAAGCACTAGCACATCCGTGGGGACGGCATTGCCGGCATCGTCCTTATCGGACGCATCAACCAACGCCTGCCAGCTGCCGATGTCGGACCACCCCATCGAAACCGGAACCACGGACACACGATCCGACTGCTCCATCACCGCATAATCGATCGACTTGGCCGGCGCTTCAGAAAAGGCCTGCTCGTCGACCCTGATTACGGCACCAGCCCGATCGCTCTTGTCGAGTGCAGCCTGGGCCGCGCTTAGGATCGCCGGAGCATGCGTTGCCAGCTCGGTACGCCAAGTCTTTGCGGAGCCGAGGAAGATGCCGGCATTCCAATAATGCCCGCCTGCCTCAATCATCTGTTGTGCCGCTTCGAGCGGTGGCTTTTCGACGAACCGGTCGACCGGGCGCAATTCGCCGTCACCTTCACCCGCCGCAATATAGCCGAACCCCGTTGACGGATGGTCGGGTTCAATGCCGAACGTTACAAGCCGACCTGCTTCCGCCGCTTCCCGCGCAACGGCGATCGCCGTGTGGAATGCGGCCAAGTCTCCTATATGATGATCACTTGGGCAGATAAGGAGGAGTTCGTCGTCACCCGACGAAGCTGCAGCCAAGGCAATTGCGGCCGCGCTGTCACGCTTGCAGGGCTCTAGGATGATTGCGGCCGCGTGAGATGCAAGGCGTCGGAGGTCGGCCTCCTGGGCTTGGTTTGCGACAATGATCGGTGCGGCGAATTGCTCGCCAAAGCGATCGAGCGTCTGTTCGAACAAGCTCCGTTCGCCAAGCAAGGGCAGCAAATGTTTCGGCCGAGCGCTAGTCGAAAGCGGCCATAGTCGCGTTCCCGCGCCGCCCGCGAGGATTACTGGGCGGATCGGCCGCTTCCTATTTGAATCTGTCATGGGTCTCCTTCGCCGAAAACCCCTTCGGACGCCAGTATTCATCATTCCTTTGTAAAATTTTGCGACACCTCTACACATGTCGGTAGATTTGACAGTGGGGATCGAATGGAGGCTGTAATTGCCTTCTGGACGCATGCGCTAGCTGCTGCACTGTTTTCGTCGCTGACCCTGTGGGAGCTTCGGCGGGGAATCGGTGAGAGCGAGCAGCGGATGCTGTTGGCTGCCTTCGCGCTAACCGCCAGCTGGGCCTGGATCACCGCGATGGCGCCGACCAGCATGCTTGCCGCTTACTCCGAAACAGCGCGCAACCTGGTGTGGATCGGCGTGCTATATCGCCTTGCAGGGATCGACAGCATCGACGAGCAACGCGGCGTGAAGCCAGTCTACGCGGCAGTAGCCTGCGTCCTTGGCTTGCAGCTGGTGGTCGACGCCTTGCCGCTGTTCGTGAATACCGATGAAATCAGCCCCGGCCACGCACTGGTATTGACAGCATTGGTCTTGCGGCTGACGGCCGCCGCGGGCGCACTGGTCCTGGTGCATAATTTCTACGGTCAGGCAGCGCCAGCGAGCCGCGGATCCATCCGGCTGGCAATGCTCGCACTCGCCGGAATGTGGGCTTACGACCTCAACCTTTACACCATCGCCTATATCGACCCCGGAGCGGCGCAGGGATTGTTCAACTGGCGCGGGTTGGTGCTCGTCGTTGCAGCCGCCTTGTTCGCAATCGGCGGCGAGCACGGGGATCGC
>Ga0247828_10000201_pt1 | contig 21577 bp, 46 predicted proteins | sample 12C_Control_Day3_FD_192425 | JGI IMG/M metagenome (GOLD analysis project Ga0247828, IMG submission 192425) | Soil microbial communities from agricultural site in Penn Yan, New York, United States - 12C_Control_Day3 | ecosystem: Environmental > Terrestrial > Soil > Agricultural land | place... | reverse complement strand
GCTGAGAGGACGCGATCGAGCCAGTCGGCCACATTCACGACTCGACCGTTCACGTCGAGCGATGACCGTTGACCGCGTTCAGTGTCGCGCAGCTTCTCCAGAAACGCGATCAGGTCTGGCCGCTCCTCCGGGGCCTGCGGTTGCTCTCCTAACAATTCCAACCAGTCCGCTTGCATCTGCTCGATCACGTCGTCGCGCCCGATCAGTTTCATCATGGCTTCGTAGACGCTCTGTATCGGTACGTTGCCGTTGCCGGTTCCAACGAGTTCGCGGCACAACTCAGTCGCGCGTTCTAGTCGGCCGTCGTAACCGCCGATCCATTGCGTCTTCGCGCTTATTCCAGTTTCGGTTGTCACCGTGGGCCGCTCCTCCTGTGGGCGCTGCCGGAGGGCGGCAGCTACCTGATCCAGTTCGTCTCGGATGCCGTCCGCGATCAGACTGTAGCCTGAGCGGCGCTGAAGCCGTCGCTGCTCGTCACGCGAGTCAAGATCGCAGAAGGCATGTGCCGCTTGCTCTAGATCGCCGATGTAGGTTTTCTGTTTCCTCAGCCGCTCGGCCAGCGCCGCCGGGTCCACCTTCGCGTCAGTCATGGCTGCACCGTTTGGGATTCAGTTTGGCGAAGCCGGTCGGCAATGAGCAGCGCCGCAGCAGCGAATTTACGCTCACGCAGGGCAAGTTGAGCCATTAGCGGAGACTTCAGTTGCTGCAACTGGTCCGCAATGCCATTAGCCGAATGAGCAGATTGCTCAAGGTAGCGGGCAAACTTCTGGCGTTCATCATCGGTCAGCAGCAGCGCCCGCTCGTCTCTCGCCGTCATGGCGTCCTCCCGCCGTTGTCGCCGCACGCGCAACACGGATCGCCGTCATACCAGCAGTTGCAGTGCTGCCCGTCTTCCCGCTTTAGGCAAGGTGTCTCTTCCTCACGCGGAGCCGCAACTATTTCCGGCAGTGGAAAATGCGCCTCTCCGACGTGCCAGTTATCGCAGTGGTGGCAGTAGGTCGCTGGTCGCGTCACGTCTGCTCTCTTTCTGCTGGGCGGGAGGGCGCTAGCCAGCGCATCTTGCCGCACCGACACGGATCACCGACCGCTGGATATGGCTCCCAGTCGTGGACGTGGCTGATGTTGCTGCACTCAGTTGCGCGTTCAGCCTCCTGCGGCGGCGCGGCTAGGGTGTCGGCGGCAGCGCGCAACGCTTCAAGTTCGTCAATCGCATCGGACAGGATGCAGTCCCAATCGCGTTCTTGATCGACAGGGATGCTCCACATGTGCTCGCCCGGTCGCGTCTGCTTCGTCCAGATGTAATTTGCCAACATCGAAACCGTGGCGCGAAGCTGCTCCAGCGAACGAATGCGAACAGGCTGATGCCCGCCCACTTTCTGACGCTGAGCGTTAATTTCGTTCAGCGAGCGCAACTGCCTGACGATCGCGGCCGTCTCAGGGGGAGGGGTTGAAAGCGTCGCCACGACATTCGTGGCCGTCATGATCGGCTGCGCCACAATACGCGGCCCGTGCTTGCCGCAGTCGCCAGCGGTCAACCGCCGACAATCAGGACAGTAATCATCTCGGCAGAGGCTCATCCTTCCTCCCCTCCTCGCTCGGCCAGCAGGCGATCGAAATTGGCGAGCACTTTCTCAATCACCGACAACTTCGCGCCAAGGTCGAACTCCTTATCTGTGCGTTCCTCGGCTTGTGCGTCGTGCAACTTCGACACGAGTGCATCGACTTCAGCCGCCAGCCACTTGCGAAACGCTTTCTCAGTATCCACCCTCTTGGCGTCGGCGGACGCTTGGCGGAGCATGGCCACGACTTCAATCGGCAAGTCACTATCGAATCGCTTCGCAATTTGCTCCGCCGTGAACCGGGTCGTGGGCGTCATCGGGAGGGCTCGCGATAAAACTCGGCAATAGCCGTGTGCAGATAATGCATCGTGCCCCATTTAATCAACGCTTTCACGTTTCGTTTTTGGTTCGCGCCCATCTTCGGCATTTTCACAGGGAAGAAACAGCCGTGTTTCAGCGCGTATAGCACGGCGTAATTCAATTTCTCTTGAGGTGTCACGTCTTCTCTCCCTGCCCTGCCCCGGCGTCGAGAAGGGCGAGCCACACGCAATCGTTTTGTGGATGGCTTGGGTAATTCCACTGTGGTTTCGTCGGAGCTTTGACGTGGCACCATTTACACTCGCCGTGCCACAACGGCGGCGACATCGAACCGTCTTTCTGCGGATTGGCTCCAGCCGTCACGAGATTCCACGGGCTGTAGCCGGCCTTTTCGCAAGCCAGCCTGATCTCTCTCAGTCGGCGCTCGGCCTCAGCCAACTTCTCAACGAGATGCCCATTCAGCGCCTGCTCGCCTGTCTGCATCGCTTTAACAATCAGCGCCTTCTGCTCTGCCAGCAACCGCTCCACGACAGGGTGAGCTCCGAGGTGAAATCGTCAATGTGCCCTGCCATGAGCCCGATCGACTTCCGATGCGTGATCGAGTTGCTGGGCTTTGGCGACTTAAGCAGCCCCTCTCGGAGCGCCGTGGCGACCGCGTCAGACATTGCTGTACTCCACGGTGCGCTCGATGACGAGCTGACCGGTGCCCCCGCAGCGCAGGCATACCTGTTCGCCGCCGCTCGTATAGATGGTCAGGATCTTGCCTTTGCCGTTGCACTCGAAGCACGGGCCGAACTTCTCTGTCGTGCGGATGATGCGCTGCGTCTCTTTCGTCTCTTTCGCCATGACGTGGACTCCGTTACATCACTGCCTCGCCGGACTCGGTACCAGCAGCGCGCCGACGGCACCGAGGGCGCCGGAGCCCAGCGCTGTCAACGTCTCTGGTATTCCTTTCCCGTAGAACGAGAGCGCGATCGCGCCAATCATCGCGCACAGCACCACGAGGCACAGTCCGCCGACGAGCACCCGGTAGATCCAGACGTCCGTCTGAAGCGGAGGGGCTGTGGTAGCGGAGATCGTCTGCAGCGTCCCGACCGGGTCCTCGCGGAGCTTCGTCTGGAGGTCCGAGGACGCGGCGACCTGACGCGTTACCGATTCTAGGATGTTCATTTTTCATTCTCCCCTTAAAAATCGCGGCCAGTTTTTACCAGCGTTCCTACCGGAGCAACCCGGCGTGTGTAGTCTGGTAGAGCAGGGAAACTGGCAAACCTTTATTTACATGTCCTCCGCCGGCCCGGCGCCGGGCTCATGCGGCACCGTCGGAAAATCGTCGTGAGCGTCGCGGTCAATCTGCGACGCGACGTCGATGTCCTTCATCGCTTCCCATAGCTCCGCACCTGTGGCCGAATCCTCGTCCGTAGCCCAGCCGGCGTTTTCGACGACGTAAATCTTGTGCGGTTTCGGAACCAGTTCGGTGTCGGTCGTGATTCGATAGACGCCCTCGAAGATCGACGCGTTCCGTACGGCAATAAGGCCGTTCAATTGCTTGGCGACCTTGATGCCAGTCGATTTGAATGAGAGGGCAATCATCTCGCGCCGCCCATCGGGCAGGATCAGCCTGCCAATATAGTCGCGGAAGATCGTCGCCCGCGGCTTCTCGCCGTCCTCGCCCCACTTGCACCGATCGTCGGAAAGCGGAACGTTCAGATCTCTGATGCCGCCGCCGTCTTCGATCGGGAAAAACTCGACGGCGCGAAGCTTGTCTTTCCGCAAGATTTGAACGAAAACCTCGCGGCCGTAATTCTCGCTTGTCATCGAGTTGAAGAGATCGCCAGCCGTCATGCCGGCAACGTAGGCAGGGTCGCCCTCGGTCACCTGCGGGCTGAGGGCCTGGGCAAGCGCGAGGCGCGGGATAGAGATGTCGTCCTTCGTGAACGTCTCCATGCCGCGCTTGTCGCCTGGCTTGAGACGTAACGGCCGCTCGGCAAGTGCGCCGGGCGCGAGTTTGGCAAGCTGCTGCTCTGGTGCTTTTACGAGTTCTTGTTTGGCCATGAATGCTCCTTCATTGTCGTATCGATGTCTTCAACCCACTTCTTGAACTTCGGACCGCAATACTCCGTCTTGTGCGCGTGCCAGTTTCGGACGGGCTCATGCCACGTCGGCTGCTCCGGGGCGATCGGCAGCCCGCAAACGGAGCAGATCGTCGAGAAGGCGCGGTTAGCCTGGAAGCTAACGCCAGACATGGAGCACCACGCCGATGATAAAAACGACGATCAACGGGCCGACGCAGACGCAGGCCCAGGCGAGCAGCGTCGCCTCGTCGGCCGGCCTAGCGTCGCGCGATACCTTGTCGGCGAGCTCGTCGGTCCAGATCATGGTCATCCCTCCCCCGGCTCATTGAAGTCGAGAAACTCAATCGCGATGCTGACCGAAGGCCGCCAGCCGCAAGCGTCGCAACGGTAATCGCTTCGCCGGACGCCGTGCTTTATCTTGACCTCTTCGTACTTCGTCATGGTCTTGCACTCCGGACAATATTCCAGGTTCGCGACGATCGACCGATATGGATAATCCTGCAAGCTCGGGAGCTCTCCGCGGCCGTCGGTCATCCCGCCCGCCTCCGCCCGAATTGCAGCAGCGAGCCCTTCTTCGTCTGCCCCCTCGCGAGCCTGTATTTCGGCTTGGGCAAGTGAAAATACTCGATGATGACCTGCTCCAGCACCCAGCTGACGCTCTTGTTCTCGTGGCGCGCGATGAGCCGCAGGCCGTCTTTGACGTCCGGTGGCAGGCCGTGTCCGATGCCGACGCAGATCTCGCCAGACGTGAGACGCGGGGCGATCTGTCGCTTTCTCATTTTCATTTCCTTAGCACGATCTTCGTGTAGACGTATGCCTTGACGCCGTCCGGCTCGGGCTTCCCGGCCACGAGGCGCTCCTTCGTGATGGCGTTCGTCGTCGAAGGCCAGAGCCGCAGCGCGTTCTCGTAGCCGTTCGCGATGCACCAGAGCCTGAACTTTTCCGGGTCCTCGACCTTGGCCGTCGGCTCGTGCTGGACCGAGACGCTTTGACCCGACTGGAGCTTGACCGTGTTGTCGCTTGCGCCGTATTGGCCCCAGCCGGTTTCGTCCTTGTCGTGCGAATCCGCGAGCAATTGCTCGTAGGCGGTGACGCGCTTTTGAGCTTCGGCGAGCAAGGCGGTCAGACCTTCTTTTCCAAAAAGGTCAATGATCGCCTGGCGGAGCAGCAGCACCTCGTCATCGTGCTGGACGAGGGCGAGGTGGTCCATCTTCGTCTGGACGTCGTGGAGAACCGGGCGGTCGTCCTCGCCGAGCCGAGCCAGCGCGTAGGCTCGCGCCAGCGACTCAGGCGTATGCGTGACGCCGGCCGTCAGCTCGGTCTTGAGCTTGTCGATCTTTTCCTGTGCCGACGGGTCCTCGACGGGGAGCGGCTCGAGGCTGTCGATGACTTTGGCGTATTTGGAGGGCATGCTACTCATTCTCCTCGTCTTCCAAGCGTTCCTCGAGGGGCCCGGGCTCCCACCCGCAGCTCTCACAACGGTAGTTCCCACGCTGGACGCCGACCCCTATGTCGACTTCGTCGTAGTCCAGGGGTTCGCCGCACTCCGGGCAAAGTTCTTCAGGCATTGAATGATTCCTTCTTGGCGGCGTCCAACTGACGTTGCATTTCCAGGACCTTCTCGCGTTTCTTCGTCGCGAAGATGAGCGCCTCGTCCGAGTAAAATTCTAGTTCGTTCAGGTGGCAGTAGGCGCCCGCGGGAAAGTCGTTCGAAGTTCCTTCCTCCTGCACCCACACAACGTCCCCGCCGTGGCCGGGTACCGCGCCGATGACGAGGCCGACGGCTCCGAGCCTTCGGGCCCTCAGGTGTTTTTCCACTACCATGTAGCCCAACGTGCCGTGATCAGCCGTCACGACGACGCGCTTGCCGATAAGTTCTTCGAGGAGCTTGATCTTCACACCTTCTCCATCTGCTTTGCTTGAATCAACTTCCATGCAGCCTCAAGGCACCTGAAGCAGATAAAACAGCCCTCATCGTCGCCGCCGAGGTCGACAGCTGCATCGACATTCTCGCGACACTCGACGCACTGCCACTCTAGCCACGAACTGTTGCCGATGACGGCCGCGACGTCCGCGGGCGTCGCGTCGGGCGGAAGGTTTTTCAGCCCCTCGTAGATAGCCTTCGAGTCGCCGTTCCTCAGGTTCCCCCAGCCCGGCCCGTACTGCTCTCGCCACCGCTCGGCAACGTTGCGAACCTCGTTCTGCGCGATAAGGATGTTCATTTACCTATCTCCGGAATCAACGGCATCTCCGGCTCTGGTTCCTTCTTCCTCGGCTGCAGCTTGAGGCGCCCCTCCGCCCGCCGCTGCGCCGCGGGGCCGTGCTTCCGCTTACGGCGCCTGAGCTCCATGCGCTCGGCCGGCGTGTGGTGCTTGACGGGTAACTTTTTCATTTGGACACTACCCTGTCGTCGACGGCGACGATCATCGCCAGCCCGGTGGTCTCGTCGACTTCGAGCGTCACCTTCACCTCGGAGCAGGCGTGCCGGAACATCATGAGTGGCTCGCCGGCCAATCCGATGAACGCACCGACTTCCCACATTCTGTCCTTGTCGGCGTGAATGTACGTGTTGACGGTTTTCATTTGGCTTCCCTTTGCGGCACGTTCGCCTCGGCAAGTTTCAACGCGTTCTGATACGCGATGCAATCGCCTTTGCAGCCGAGCACGTGTTGGACGCTAATTCCGCTGCGGTCTACGTCCGCAATGGTGCAAGCTTTCGCGTTGAGGCTCTCGTAGCTATGGATGACGGGCGCGATTTTCATTTGACCGGCCTCCGCTGCGCCTCGAGGATAGGCAGGTTCGCCTCGGTTGGCACGTAGATGATCGTCGCGCCCTTGGCCTCCGCGGACTCGAGGTTGTGGATCCACAAGTATCGCAGGTAGTCCTCGTTGTTCTTCAGCGATTCGCCGATGATCCTGTTCGCCTCGGCGACGCCCTTCGCGCGCTCGATCTCGGCGGCGGCGAGGTGCTTGGCCGCTTCCTCGGTGGACTTCGCCTCCCGGATCTTGATCTGCCGGTTCGCCTCGGCCTGGCTCAGTTCCGCCTGTCCGGCCAGCCCGCGCTCCCAGACGTTGTAGACCGGGCAGCCGGCCATGCCGACGCCGACAAGCAAGATGGTACCGAGGATCATGTGGATGACGGCTTTGCCGATTTTTGGCTCGCCGCTTTTATCATCGAAATATATGGACACGGAATACGCTCCTTTTTATCGGGCTGTAGGGGCGGGGAGTTGACATCCCCGCCCCGTCCCGCCGGGCTGTCTCACCTTGGGTACTGGCTAGTCAACACCGCCTTCTTCCCCTGCCATTTCCTCGACCGATCGATACATCGCGTCCTCGAGCGCGTCCTCGAGCGCGGGCGCGTACTTCGCCGCCACGACGTAGCGGTAGGGCCAGACGCGTGGCATGGGGGCCGCGAGGCGCTCGCGGATGAGCGCGTCGGGGACCCCGGCCTGCTGCATGTTCCGCAGGTTGCGGAGGGTGGCAAGGGCGCCGAGCTTTTTCTCGCGGATCAGCCGCTCGAACGTCTCGCGCTTGTCCTTGCCGGCCGACAGCTCGGCTTCCCACGTGTCGGTGGACTTCAACTCGCCGCGGCGGAGCTGCCGATACGTCTCGTTCTGCTCGGCGTCGCGCGCCTTCGGGCGGACGATCCGCAGCACGTCGGCGAGCTTGATCTTCTTGTCCTCGTCCTTGTACTTCGCCAGCTGATAGCGCGAGAAGAGGCCGAAGACGTCGCGCAGCGCCCGCTTCGAGGCGGCCGAGATCGGGTGGCGCTTGCCCTGCTGCGTGTGGTAGATGGCGAGGTACTCGGTCATCTCGTCCGGCCGCTGGATGACGCGGACCAGCGTGTCGTAGACGAGCCGGCCCGTGCCCTTCTGCCGCGTGAGCTCCGAGGCCAGGAGCAGCGGGACGTGGCGGAGGCCCATCTTGGTCCGCGCCTCGATGGCGAGCGCGGCGACGTCCTCCGGCTTGCACTGTTTAACGAGATCGACGATGCGGGCGGCGTTTTCGTCCCCCGTCTCGTAGTACGAGTCCTCCCACAGGAGGCACGTCAGAACGGAGCGGCGGAGCGCGAGCAGCGGCGAGACCTGGACGGTCTTGCCGCCCTCGTGGGTGCGGACGTTCGACTGAGCACTTTCGTTGATCGTGGCCATCGGTCACTGCCCCTTTCCAGAGGAGAAGCAAACGCGGGGAGAAGAATCGAGATCAGCTTTGCCTTTCGGCGCCCTTTTCGGGTTTCATGCTCTACCAGGCTGAGCTACTCCCCCGCGTTTGTTGGAGGAGGCCGGATTTGAACCGGCGGCCCTGAAGTAACTGATGCTCTGCACTGCCCCGCTGAAAATTGCACCCGGTTCCGTTTCGTCGACACGGTGGAACCGAGAAGCCCCGTACAGACTGTCCGATGGTCATTGTCCTGTGCCCGAAGTTTTTACAGACCATTCTCGGCTCGGGCTTGGCGGCCTTACGGACAGTCCGATGATAAAAGTGGGGAGAAGAAACGGAAGCGGTGTTTTTCTTCGTCTGAGAAGTAACCGCAACCTGCACTGCCCCACAGAACGCGACGAATACAAGAAACGCGACGCGTAATACAACTTGCCACATTAACCGCTCGTGCTTCTCGTTTGCACGCATCCTAGAGAAAATGCCGTCGGGAAGAATCGAGTCCAGATATTGTCGGGAGTTTCACCCAACGCTCTTTTGCAGAAAGAAGTAACTGGCCTCTGCACCGCGACAGCGAACTTAATATGGCTGGCTTGTCATGCTCGCTCACCTTTCGGGAACCGTCCTATCGGCCAAGGCGGCCGGGAACCTAGGGACTATAGCTTGCCTTTTCCTAAAAGTAAACAAAAATCTTTAAGAATTTTTAAGGCGGCTAACCCCTTATGCATCGTTACTTTACTCGGCCTCCAAGATTTTCAACCACGTCGCCGGCTGCGCGACCCACGCCCCGGTCAACGTCGTGGCCAGGTCGTCCTTCTTCGTCAGCATCATCAAGATGCCATGATCAATTGTCTTCTGTCCTTGCGGCCCGACGGCGACAATGTCCGTGTAGCTGACGGCCTCGGTCTGCCCCGGTCGGTGGACGCGGTCATCAAATTGCAGCCGCTTTTCCAAACTGTAGTCGTTTGACGGGCGGATGACGGTGTGGCTTGCCGTCAGGTTCAAGCCTTTTGCGCCCGAGCCGAGTACGACGGCGACGAAAGCCGGGCCGGGCGGCGTTGTACGTGGGTCAAGGAGGCGGAGCGCCTTCTGACGATCGGCCGGCTTCTGCCCGCCCATGATGGCACCTACTTCGAGACCCTTCCGTTCTTTAAGCTCTGCGACGAGCCGTAGGACCTCGGGTCTGAACCGAGACCCGGATAGCACCTTGATGTTGGGATCTTCGTCAAGTCGCGCATCAAACCATTCGAGAAGCACGTCGAGTTTTTCGCGGCCGATCTCCTGGACGACCTTTTCTGTTTTTGGATTATCATCGGCGTCGTCATCCAACGACAGCTCTTCGACGCCACCCAAGAAGCCGCTCGTTATCTGTGCGAGGCGCATGATTCGCGTAACAGCAAGCGGTGCCAGCGAGGCAGTCTCGTGCGAGAGCCAGACCATCAGCTTATCGCGCATCTGCTTGTAGATGGCCCATAACTTGTCGGTCAAGACGGCTGTCAGTACAACGGGCGGCAACTTGGGCGGCAGGTCGAGGCAGTCCTTCTTTAGTCTTCGCAAAACGTATGGTGCCATCCTTTGTTGGATCTCTGTAATACCTTCCGGGCGCCACTCTTTAATCTGCTTTTTCATCCAGCCGCCCATGATGGCATGACGCGCTCGGAACTCGAAGTAAGACTCGACTCCTAAGATGCCGAAGCGCCGACGGCCACCGTCGAGCACGTTTGCCTGGCTGTAGATGTCGCCCGGGTGATTGGCGATAGGCGTACCATTGAGCAAGACGATCCTGCCACAACGTTTTCTCAACTTCAAACACGCCTTAGTCTGCTGCGTTCGGTGGCCTTTGATTGCGCTCGACTCGTCAAGCACGAGCATCGTCCTTGGGTTGCAGTATTTCAGGAGATGCTGGAGTCGCGTTTTCTCGCGGATAAAATCATAGTTTGTTACAACCCAGCGGAGGGCGCTTTCCTTCGGACCCCACTGTTTTATCTTCGTATGATACTCAGAGACACGGGCCGGGATCCAAAGGTGTTTAGTAAGCTCACCCAGCTCAGGGTCGAACCACACCGGACGGACAGATGCCGGGGCGACGACGATGACGCGATCGATGATATTAGCTTCAAAGAGGAATTGAGCCGCGATGATCACCTGCGCCGACTTCATCGCGCCCATCTCATCCATGATGAAGAAGTACGGGCTGTTAACAAGCGCGCTGACGCCTACCTTGACGTGGTCCTTGACACCTGACAGCTCAACGTCGCCGTCTTTGTTGATGACAGGGACTAAACGGCACTTCGAGAAGTCGAGGTTCATTCGGTGAACGGTCGGCGCTTGAGGATCTCTGCCAGGGCGTCGAGGCGGTCGCACCTGTCGTCGATCAAGTCGCCGTCTATTTGCAAAATCGTCATGACGATGACCCCGATCGCCTCGTGCCTCTTGTTAGCTTTGTTGCAGCGATCGCAACCGCATCCGCGTCGGTGCTCCGACAGCGTGTTGTACATGTCGCCTCTCAGTAGCCGTATGTACGGACGGCTGAACCTGTCGACGTTTCCGATCCTGGGCCTCGACCACGTCGCCCGCAGCCATAGCCAGCTCATTGACGTAGCTCTGGAAGCCTCTGGAAAAACCTTTTCAACTCCTGAATGCAACTGCTGCATAGGTCGCACGCCGGTATGTCCGTCTGGCGGCTGCCGTCGATGGTGACCTCGACCTTGCCCGAGTGAAGCCCTACACGCATTACGTCATCGCCGCACCTGTCGCAGAATGTTTTGGTCATGCTTGCTCCGGTTCGCGGACGTCCACCTCCGCCAAATCGACCACTCGTCTCGCCCCGAGTTCCTTCGTCCCCGCCATGATGTGACCGAGCAGGGGGCGGTGCTCAGGCTTGCAGTAGATTACAGGCACTCCGTCGATCTTGAGCACAAGCATCAGCATGTTTTTCACCGTATCCTCTGAAAGTAGCAGTAGTGGCACAGCAGGCCGAAGACGGCGTACGCCCGCCGGCACCGGGTGCACAATAAAAGAGGCTTGCCGATGATTGTCATCACCACACCGCCTTCACCGTCTCTGGCGCGTGGGTCTCCTCGAGCCACGCGAAGCCGCAGCGCGGGCACTGGACGTGGAGGTGGACCGTCCACTCGCCGCTAGGGACCGAGGCGTCCAGGAAGTTCTGGACGCCGCCGCGTCTGCACCCGTCGCTGCACGCCCTGCGGTGGAACTCCCGGGTGTCGACAATCGAACGACTGCCGCAAGCAGGGCAGGTATCGATCGCTCCGTTTAGCGCGATTTTCATTTGTCACCCAATTTCAACTTGCCCCAGAACTCCCGCCACGCCTTGACGTCCTCGAGGTGAAGACGCCACAGCTCGGCCTGGACGTCGGCGGGTTGACTCTCGATGATCGTCGTCGCGAGCTTTGTGACAGCCTCGATAATCCTTAATATCGCCGTGATCGGGTCCATTTGTCATTCGCCTTTGTATGTTAGTCCCTGTTTTTTCGGGACGGGGCTCAATTGTTCAAGCCGGCGGTCCAGCTCCGCAGACTCGTATGCTTCTCGCTGCTCGTCTACCGGTCCCCAGAGATGAAATTTGATCGTCTGAGAGCCTCTAGAACGTTCGATTGTAAGCGTCTCCTCATGTAGTTTCATTTGTCATCCTTCTTCGGGAACCGCCCCTCGAGCGCCGCCTGGACGATCGCCTTCGTGTCGGCCGCGAAATCCGAGCGGAGCATCCACTTCAGGTAGTCTTTGTTCATCGTCCGCAGCGGCGTGTTCATGTGCTTACCGAAACCTATTGCCGCCTCGCGGTACCGCCACATGATCCGACCCGAGCGGTCGACCCACTCTGGTTCCTGCGGGTAGCATGCGTCAGACAGTTCGGCGACCGTGCGAGGTAGGTCCGGGTGCCGCGCGAGCTGCCCGGCCAGCACTGCCTCGGTCGCCCTGACGTCTCGCTCTGCGTCGTGCGCGTCCTCGAATCCGGCCGGATCGACGTACTCCTTGTAGGCCGCCGTCAGGTCGCGTGGGTGCTTGAGGTGATAAAGCCGCATGGAACAAATAAGGCAGGCGTCGGTCTTGGTCCAATCCCAGTCGATCAGCCGGCGGCGGAACTCGGCCCTGAGAACGCGCAAATCGAAGGCGACGTTGTAGCCGGCATAGTCCGTGTCGGCGAGCTTGGCGGCTAGCCCCTCGGCGTAGCGCGCGAATGGCGGCGCGTCGGCCAGCATTTCGTCGGTGATGTGATTCCTGGCCGTCGTCTCCGGCGGCATCGGCATCCGCGGGTTGATGTAGCTGGTCCACGAGACTGGATCTTGGTCTGGATAGTGCCGCGTGATGTTGATCTGTACGATCCGGTCCTCGTCTGGGTTCTTCCCCGTGGTCTCGAGGTCCAATTCTGTCAGCGGGCGCGTGAGCCGGAGGACGGTGGCGAGGTTGATCATTTGGCTTTGCTGAGACGAAATTCTGGGACCCACGCCGAGTAGTTCGAGCCATTACAAAACCACGCGATTTCTACCTCGTGCCTAACCTCGCGGAACAGAACACCCGTCACCACGGCTACGATGGAAGCATCTGTGTCAACATGGACCCGTTGGCCTATCTTGAACTTTGCGGCGTAGGTGACGAGTTCTTCAGGCATGCTTAATTCCATGCGCGGTCAGCCAGAACGAGAACCCGATGTCCCACAGGTCTAAGGACGTATCCGCCCGGCTGCAGCCACACTCGGCGTATCCTCTCGCCTCCATGCGCTCGTCGGCCTCGAGCATGGCCGTCTCGAAGGCCACGCGCTGGTCCTTAGTGCCGCAGCGCGACGCGTCGACCCATTGGCGTAGGGTTATGAGTGGATCACGATCCATCCTATCTGTATGATAGGGCCCTCTTTAAGCGCGTCGGCGACGAACAGGATCATGTCCATCGATGTCTCGACTTGACGCTTGAGCTTTAGAAAGTTCTCGCTTTGACCACCCGTTTCCAGCGTCACCATCTTATGGACTTGGATGGACACCTCAAACTTCGCGCCTATCCGTTCCATTGTCGTCACTTCGCGCTCTCGATCTTTCTTTTCCACTCCGCCTGTAGCCGACGCTGCGCTTCCACTTGCTGTATGCGTCGAGAGTGAGTCTCGAAGAGCAGCTTCACCATCACCGCGTACTGCGTGCCGAGCCAACTTCCGCGCGGCAAGACGCGCATCGTCAGGCCGATGAGCGCCATCGCCAGGTCTTCGCGCAACAGGTAGACGAGTTCGGTCCAGGGATTCATAACTTGTAATCGTCGTTTCTGTACACCTCCTGGGCAACGCTGACGACTGCCGCGCCAGGGAACCGGCGCTCGAAGTCTGCCTTCGCCATTTCATGTGTTTGAGCGTTGACGCGCTCAGGTGCAAGGTGTCCCCTGTTAGGGTGATGGCCGACGACGATCCACCACGGGTAGGCTGAAAGAGTTCCATCACTCATGTTCATGCTCCTTTTATTTCACTAGCTTGTCGAGCGCATCCGACGCCAGCTTCGAGACAGACAGCCCCTCGCTGCGGGCCTTTCGGTGGAGCGCCTTCTTGGTTTCCTCGTTGACGCTGACGCCAAGGAATGTCGTACGGCCTGACTTGACGCGGGGGCGCCAGACCTCGCCTTGCTTCAAGATTTGTTGAATGCGCTGCCGCTGAAGTCCGAACTTCTTGCTACACGATGCAATCGTCTGACCGGACTGGTAGTACGCACAAATGTCCTGGTTACGCTGCCCGAGGCCATAGCGTCGTTGGGCCATTTTCGATTTTTGCTCTTCAGTCACGGACATAGTCCTCCGAAAAATAGCTTTTATACTAACATAAAAACTTTTGTTAGTCTAGCTTTCATTCCCCCGAAGCGCAGCCAGCTGAGCATTGGTATGCCGGACGATAGCTGCCTTTGCGTCCTTGGGCGGCTCGCTGTTCTTGTCTTCAACCTCGCTTATAAGCCACACCTGCCCCGGGTCCATCGACAGCGTGGCGGCGATCTCGGTGCAGCTCTTGCCCTCGCGGCGCCACTCGTTGATAAGGACGCGGCGCGCTGCCAAGAAGTCGGCCCAGACGCTCATACCCGCCTCCACGTCCGTCCGCCGTCCCCCTTGTGGGTGAGCGCCAGCACCTGCCTGGCGAACCAATTGGGCATGTAACCATCGTGGCCGATCATCATCCGCTGGCTGTCGCGAAACGACCGCGAGGAAAAAAGTTGCCAATGCCAGTCGATTCTCTGAGCTAGCCTCGCAACGGCGCCGGCCCGGGCCCACGGCAGGCCGCAGCGCATGCACTCCAGCTCGCTAGCCTGCCACCAATGGTGGAAGGACAGATGGCAGGCGAGGCGTATTTGTTTCCTCACGATATCGGCCTCATGTCGTCGTCGGCCAGGCGACCTAAGACTTTGTCATCCCGGTTGTACATGAACGCGTGGACCTTATGCCTGTCGCAACCGTAGCGAAGCTCGCCGCGTGGCTCGAACCGCCGCCACATATCACCATGCTCGGTCACGTCGCGCACGTCGCGCACGGCATGGGTCGCCTGTGCTCCGCATGCATCGCATTTATGGTCTATCATCACGGCCTCATCACCATCACGACGGCCAAGTTGTCGGGCCCGTCCGAGAGCATGGCCGCCGTCTTCTGATCTTTAAGCTTGATCTCGACCGTTTGCCCACGGGCAGCGTTTAAGAAGTCGAGGACATAATTACCATTGATGCAAACCTTAAGCGGCGACCCCGCATACTCGACAGCAATCGACTCGTCGGCCGAGCCTACCTCGACACTCGACGATACAACTTCCATTCGTCCGGGTTCGACGGTCACGTAAGTCGCCGAATTGTTCTCAGCGGCGACAAGCACTCGACGAAGTGCAGCAGCCAACATATTGCGGTCGACGACGATCGTTTTATCATTGTCGCGTGGAATGATTCGGTCGTACTTCGGGAACTCTCCCTCGAAGAGACGCGAGATGAACAGTCTGTCGTCGACCTTAAAGAACGATTGATTCTTTCCAACAGTCAGCTCGACATCTTCCTCACCAAGCTGCCCGATCAGAACGTCCAACATTTTCATCGGAATGATGACACGCAAACTCGCCTCAGGGCACGCGGCCATAGATAGCGCCAGGCGTTTACCATCTGTCGCGGCCATCGCTGCAGCCGGTCCGGCTATCGTCAAGAGTGACCCTTGAAGCACGTGCTTCGTCGCGACGCTCGAAACCGAATAGCGCGTCCGAATGATAAGCTCGCTGAGCACGTTGCCGGGCATCATGCAAGAAGTCCCCTCGGTCTCAGGCTGCTTCGGAAAGTCATCAGCCGAAAGTGCCTGCAGCTGCGACTTGAACGCGCCACACTTGACGATGGTCTGCTTCTTGTCGCTTCGGATGTTGACGTCGGCGTCAGGAAACTGCTCGACCATTGCCAACAGCTTTCCGACGGGCAACGCAACGGTGCCCGGTTCCTCGACTTGAGCCCGACAGCTGGTACTGAGCCCGACCTCGAAGTCCGTCGAATAAAGGTGCAAGGCATCGAACTCCGCATTAATTAAGACGTGACTCAAAATGGCGATCGCTGGCTTGGTCGGCACAATCTTGTTGAGAAGCCGAAGCTCGACGGCCAGCTGTTGGCTGTTGACGGTGACGATCACGGCCTATCCCTTCTTGGAGCGACCCATTTTTCCTGTTCCCTAGCGATAAGGCAAACCAGCGTTCTGTCCGCGTGGTACGTGCCCGTCAAATACCCCAGCTGTTGGCACACCTTATGGGATGAACCCATGTCTGCTATAAAGATGCCGAGGCCCAGGCCGGCGAGAAACAGAAGTATGCCGACACTCAACCAACGTTTGTCGTGGTCTGTCATTTGTCATTCACCCTAATTACACGGCTGTCCGGTGTCGGCTACGAACATCTGCGTACCGCAGGCTATCGCGCGGCGGTCATTTCCTTTCAGGACTGAGACGCAGACTTGTCCTTCCGATCCCCACTTTTCGGTCTCGCCGTACGAAGCCCGTTCGCCGCAGACCGTCCACGGTCCGATGCGCTCGCCGCCGATCCGAAACACGCGGTACGGCGTGCGGAAGTCCTGTGGCGACGCCGGGGCCTCGGCGCGGGTGTAGATCGACGTCAACGTCTGGATTATCAACATCGTCGACGTAACGAGCAGCCCGGTGCCGAGGATGAGGAGTTTCGTCCTCGTCGTCATTGCCGCCTGCCCGCGACGATCTCGAAGCGGCCCCAGCCGTAGGTCGACGGCAGCCCCCGGATGTATTGATGATCGACGCCGCTCCACGACGACAGGTCGATCGGCGGCGACGGACTCTCGAGGCGGATTTCGGTCAGCAGCCCGACCATCCGGAACTCCCTCTCGATCTTCATGAAGACGGGGTGCCCTATTTGCGAGGAAGCTACGAAGGGATTGTCGACCTGCATCGGCTGCCCGATGAGCGCCGGCTGGGCGACCTCGAGGGCCTTGACGTCCTCGGGCGACGCCAGCTTGACGAGGGCCGTGCCCGCGGCGGCGCTGGTCGAGACCAGGAGGCCCTTGATGAACGTGCGTCGGTCGGTGCTCATGACACCGGCTCCTTTGCCAAGTCACGCACGGACCGCAGGAACGCCTGCTCGCGGTCGGCCGGCGGACGCTCGTAGCGCTGGGCAACGGTCGCCAGCCGGTGCAGGGCGTTCGCGATGGCCAGCCGGCCGAGCGTGACGCCGGAATACGGATCCCAATAAAGAGCAGACACAAACAGTAGATGACTTTCATCAACGGTGACGTCAAGAAATTCGCGGATCGTGCTGGAGTCAGCGGTGCCGAAAACGTTGCGCTCAGCGCCTAGCCTCACGCACTGGCATGCGACGCAGCCGCGGTCCATGTTAAAGTAGGACGAATAATCGAATTCCCCCGGCGGCATAGCTTTCAGGTGCGCGACCAACCTGTCGTAGTTTGTCCAGTTCATAAATTCCTCCAGAAATTTACAGGGCCGGCGGACTTGCTTTAACGCGGAATCCGCGACCGACCCGGCCGTCCTCTGCTCCCCACACTCAGCTCGAGCGTGTTTTGCCCGCGTAGACGGCAACGGCGGGCCAGAGAGTGAAAGTGCCGGGATGCGGAGTACTATTCCGCGCCTCACCCGTCCCGGCGCGGGCGCCCAGGAGCTCCTAGGGGTCCCCGAAAACGGCTACGACCACCACCCGAAGATCAAATCATCGATCAGGTCGGTCCACAGGTTGAGCTCGTAGGCGAACTTGACGTACCAGGGAGTCGTAGACGCACACAGTGCCGCACCGGGAACGCAGGACTGCCGTGTCGCATCGCAGCACGCGAAGCACGGCTCCATCGCGACGATGATCGCAACCGCGACAATGCTGGCGAACACCACGCCTTGCAGCGCACGGTTCTGTCGTACACGAGCGAGATGAAATGCCTGCCCCCGGACTTGCGCGCGGTTAATGATGTCTGCAATCAGCTTGTCCATGGTGGAGCCCTCCTCTATTTGCACTCAGCCCAATTCGCCCCCGTTTTTACTGACCACAAAATAGGCACTTTTAGTTGCGGAAAGCTTTGTCGATTTAGGATCTCGTCGACCAACTCTCGCGTTTCTGGCGTCGTCGCGTCGCCTGTAACTTCGTCGTGGACAGTCAACCGAAGAACGAGCCCAGTTCGACGCCGTTCGGCGTGCAGCTCGACGAGCTTCTTTTTCATGATGTCGGCGGCGGTTCCCTGAATGACGCGGTTCCAGCCGATGTATGTCTTGTAGTTTGTCGGAAAGCGTGAACGTCGTCCGAGCAATGTCTTGACGTAGCCGCGGTGCTGAAGTTCGCGGTGAAGTTTGTCGCCCTGCTTGCAGTAATTATCACACGCTGGTTTTGCCAAATGAGCCGCCCGCGCAAGGAGTTGATCGCCTTCCGGCATCATCTTCCCATAAGCAGCCTCGATCTCGTGAATCAAGTTCAACCGCGGATCGTCCCAGCGCTTGGCAGCTCGTATCTCTTCGCCTTCATCCTCGGTGATGAAACCCATCATGACGGCAAGCTTGATAGAGCGGGCGCCGTACTGCTTGGCAAAGTTGAACGACTTTTGATGAGAGTACAACATGTTGGGCTTGTACGCCTTCATCATTTCCCACGTCATCTCGTGGAACGAGATCAGCGGGTTCTTTTGATACCCCTCGAGAACCTTCTTGTTGTTTGCGTGGTGCGCTAACAAGCGATACTCGATCTGTCTGGCGTCTCCAGCCAGATGGTCGCCGCTGCCTGGAACGAAAAGGCGTCGCGGAAAAAGATCGTCGCCGAAGACCGCGCCGTGATTGTCGGCATTCGGCACCTGTTGAACATAGCCGATTGAAAAACGACCGCTGACGGTGCCTCCCTCGTCGTTCCGCAATTGATTGATGTCGAATCGTAGAATGCCGTCGGAGCCAACATTTTCCTTGTACGCCTTGAACGTCTTGCTGTTCAACGAGGCGTACTGCGCAGCCAGGTGCCCCTTCTTGACAAGCGGGTGGTCGATGATGCCGATGACACTTTCCTTCACGCTGTCGGTTGTTGGCAGGCCAAGCTTTTCAAAGAGTCGCTGCCAGCTTTTCGACGTATGGTCGAAGGCGAAGCCAGCCTCATCAGCGATTTCCATCAACAGCGCGCCATAACGCTTCGAACACTCGGCCTCGTATTTCTCGAGTAGCTCCAAGTTCAACGGCGCGCCATTCTTTTCCATCTCGACGACGCAGGGGATGACCTGATCCTCGAGATTCTGGACGTCGCGTAGTTCTTGCTTGTCAAGCTCCGGATACATCACGTCGCGGAGTCGCCCGACAAGACGCGCCGTAAAAATCTCCCGCTCGGCCACCTCGGCAGCGTGATACCCGGCATGCTGACTCTCGTCGACGCGCCCGACGAACGGCTCGCCCGGCAGGTAATCTTCAGCTAGCTTGTCGAGCTTGAACTGTTTGCGGTGATCGTCGAGCAGCGCGGCCGTATGCTGGATGTCACTGAACATGCAGCTTTGCTTCTCGAAGTCGACGTCGACGTTGCGGCCCATGTGAAGGTCAAAGCGCGTGTTGGCGTTGGTAATCTTCTTGTGCTTGACGTCGCGTAAGAAGTTCAAGACTTGATCTCGGTCGAGGTTGCCGCCGGCAAAACCGAAGGGTAGGAATCGTGTTAACCGACCATCGAGTGTGCTGACCGTGACGCCGACAGGCTTACTGCCGCCGGCCCAGTCAAGGCCGTCGGTAGCGAAGTTCAAGATGATCTCGTCGACGTTGGAGAGGTCTGGAATCTCGTCCGGCTTCCAGTCGGGGTCGACGCGAGCGGGCGCCGAGCCGAGAAACTGGGCGAGGGTTTGTGTCGACTGCTCATACGTCTCGACAACAACAGGCCTTCCCGCAGTAAGCTGCCATTCGGGACGTTCCAGATTCTTGAGGCTCCCATATTCAGTTTCGGGTGCTGTCAGTAACGCGATCAACTCTTCTCGGCACTCCTTGATATCTTCCCGATCAGCGTCGGTCAACGCAGACGAATTGGTGGCGAACAACTTTCCCTCTTTGACAAAAAGCCGGTGCCCCCGCATCTCGAGGCCGGCCCGCAGGGCTTCTGGCAGGCTGACCTCCTGAGCCGGCTCAGGCTGATCGTCCGACAGTTCTTTGGGCTGTTCCAGGCTGACCAGGACCGGCTTTTCCGGCTGGGCTGGAGCTTTACCCTGGTCCGAGGGGACGACGTTAGGGCCGGCTGCCACGGGCCGGGTTTCGGTGGGGGCGAAAGAAGAGCGAAGCACGAAGTCCAGCGCCGAGACGGGGCTCGGTGCGAGCGACACCGCTGACCTGTCGTTCGACCGCTTCTGCCCGACGTGACCAACGATCTCATCTGGAGGCATCGAGTCGAGCTTCATGCCGTAATCGTTTGTCGCTCCCGAAACGACGACGCCTTTCGAAACCAACTTGTTTTCTCTGAACCGTCTGTAGTCAACCTGATGCTGCCATCGTTTCCACTTCCGCTCGACGACGACTTGGTCTGGATGCTGCTCGCGCAACGACTCAGCCATCAGCCAACGGCCGTCCTTCGAGAGGATCGACAGTCCTTCCTTACACGGAAGATCGGTCGGACCAACGGGACGATCGGTGACACCGTACCCGTCAACGTGGCGCTTGCAGATGGAACACGCAAGGGCATGAGATTCCCACTCGGCCTGCGCCGCCTCGGCACCCTTGTACAGCTCATCCGTGTTGCCGCCCTTCATCGTGAGCGTTGGCATCTTGTACATCAAGAACGCGTTGAAGAGCACCGTGCAATGACCATCTTTTAAGATCCGTAATGACAGGTCGGTGTCCTCGTTGTAACGCCCACGCCATCGATGCGGGATCTTGTTGCTGAGCAGGATGCCCGAGTAGCAACGGGTGTTCAACGTGATCGGCCGAATTTTCGAGCCTTGCTTTCTCGGCGCGAAGTAATCGTAGTTGAATGCAGCCATGACGACATTTTTATATCGGTCGACGAAGTCTTCGGCGGCGCAAAACGTGGCGCCAGAGTCAACCTCAACCTTCAAGTTGTCTTGGAAGCGACAGAACCCGCCGATGTTGTCGTCGAGGATCCAATGCCGCTCAGCTCCAGTCGCGACGGCGTGCTCCCAGACCCAGTTGCGAGCCGGGATGCCGCCGAGGCCAAGGTTGCTGAATGGCAGGGTGAGGATCTTTGCCGGATCGATCACCGCAGCATACCGATCGTATTCCTGCGGCTCGACGACGATGTGATACGGCACTCCGATCCACTCGAGACTCTTGCTTGTCAGGCGAGATTCCCAACGGCCCTTTGAGATGATGTAGACTGGGTAGCGAGGCGTAACCTTCTCGCCGCGCGTGAAGACCTTGTCAGACGCCTTGCGAATCTCGGCCTTAGGATGCCAGATGAACTGCGTCTTCGAGTGGATCGTTTGACCGACCAACTTGGCAAATGCTTCCCGATCGGCGATCGTCTTGAAGTGGACGCGTAACGTCTGCCACGGCATCAAGTCATCGTGGTCGTAGTCTGGCATGCCTTGCCAGGTGATCTTCCAGTCCGGTGCAAGCTCCTCGTCCGGATAGAGGTTCGGCTGGTCCTCGGTGCCAGGCAGGTTTGGGCCTGACTCCTCGTCGTTCGAAGACATCAGGCAGTACCTTATAACTTTATAAAAAGAATGTCCAGCCTAAAATGAGGCCGGCCGAAAAAAAAAACAGGCCCGGCTGCCCGGCCAGGCCTGTTCGTAAGAGAACCAGGTCCGACTTACATCGCCGGCTGCGAGGCCGCCTTCGCCTTGAGGGCTGCAAGCGCCTTCTCGCGCTGTGCGATCTTCTCGGCCAGCGTCGGCTTCGGCGCGTTCTTCCGCGCCTCCTTGCGCTGCTCCGGCGTCAGCTTTTCTTTCGGCAGGGCGAAGGCTCCGTCGGCGACGTCGATCGTCCGCGGCGCGGTCTTGTTCGGAAAGGCCGAGACCGAGATCCGGATCGTGGTGACCGCGCCGGAATAGAA
>Ga0247828_10000190_pt1 | contig 22292 bp, 34 predicted proteins | sample 12C_Control_Day3_FD_192425 | JGI IMG/M metagenome (GOLD analysis project Ga0247828, IMG submission 192425) | Soil microbial communities from agricultural site in Penn Yan, New York, United States - 12C_Control_Day3 | ecosystem: Environmental > Terrestrial > Soil > Agricultural land | place... | reverse complement strand
TTAACGACTGTGGCCGGTTCTTCACCTTTTGGCTTCTGCGCGCCAGTACCAGCCGCTGCCGACTCCATCTTGCTTACGATCGCTCTGATCGCAGTTGACTTTCCCTCAAGCTCTTTGATCTCGGCATCAATCTCTGCGCGGTCGTAAAACTTGAACTTGAAGAAAACCGTATCAGCAGGATCATCCTTTGCGAGCTTTGACCTTGCGTTCTGCAGGTCACGAATCCCGGACATGGTCACGCTGAGCTCGTTATTCAGCCCAGCGACGGTCTGCTTATCCTTACGGAAGAAATCCAGGAACTCACCAGAGTTGAATCCATCCATAGCCCGGGCAAGTGCTGCGATACCACTGGCGAGCCTGCTACTAGCCCCAGTCGCCTCGTCCAGCCTGCCAACCGTGCTAATCAAGGCATTATTGAAGGATGTGATCGCTTGGCTGACGGTAAGGGTCATTGCCGAACTTAGCTCGTCGACCTTATCTTTCTGGTTTTGGAGGGCCTGAACCACCGCTTCGGATGTCAGCTTACCTTCTGCGCCCATTGCCCTTAGTTGGCCGATCGTTACTCCAAGGCCGCGAGCGATCGCTTGGGCCAAAGCCGGCGTTTGCTCCATGATCGAGTTCAATTCGTCGCCACGCAGCGTGCCAGACGCCAACGCCTGGCCAAACTGAACCATGGCAGCATCGGCAGCCTGAGCACTGGCGCCGCTGAGCGCGACTGTTTTCGCCACCGTCTCGGTTACGCTGGCCACATCAGAGAAGTCGAGACCAAGCTGTCGTGCGTTCTGCGCAACACGCTGATAGACCTGGGCGGTAACCTCGAGCGACTGCCGTGAGTTCTGGGCGACCTGGTAAACCGATTCCTGGGCGAACGCCAGCTGCTCTGCGCTTTCAGTTACCAATCGCAGCCGGTTTGTCAGGTTTACGTACTGCTCAGCGGCTGCTGCAATTTTCGCAACACTGAACGCCGCCGCAATTGGTCCGGCCAGCCCAGTGACTGCCGAAGCAAGTCGGTCTGTCTGGCCTTCAAGCGTTCTTACTCTTGAGGCGCTGGTAGACGCCTGGTTACCCATTTCGCGGATACCGGCCTCAGCCCTTCCCATAGCCGGGTCGACACGGTTGCCGGCAGACTCCAAGGAATTCAGATCCCTGGTCATCGTTCGCGCATCGCGCTGAGCGCCTCTGGAGTCGATCGTAACCGCCAGGCGAGACTCTTGGTTCATACAAACTCCGGGCACAAAAAAGCCCGCACTTGGCGGGCTTCGGTTGAATGTCTGCTCAGTCTGCGACCGGCTCTAGGTCTGAGGAACAGTGCTTGCACTTGATGGCTTCTCGCTGAACCACCTCGGCGCAGTAAGGGCACTTCCTATAGCTGGCGGATGACCCAAACTTTTTGGCAATTTCTATGCTTTTTGCGTCATCAACGCCGACTGGATTTACCAGCCAGATGGCAATCAGGGCAAAGATTGAGAACAGGAATCCAAGCACGAACCATGCGCCGGTGCTGCGTCCTTTCTGCTTGGCGAAGTACGCTGTCACAGCGGCGACCGCCAGCCAAACAATCAAAATCTCCATGAGCCCCTCCTGAGTCGATGGCTAAATTTACCACCCACTCGTGACCTGGCGCTATCAGCGCGGCTTTTGAGTTCTTGATTTTTCAGTCTGGCTTTCCTGCTCCTGGCTCCAACGCCTCCTGAACTCCTCGTCGAGAGCAAATATTGCGCCGTCAAACTCTTCGCGGCATATCACCGACGGGTAGCGGTCGAGGTATTCAGCAATCGCGGCTGGCGCAATTGGGGCTGGAGCACCGACCATGCCGACGTACTGGCGTGATTTTCCAATGTGCCCATAGGCCTCAAGTATCTCAGCAACCACGCCGTCGATCAGCGGTGCCTCCTGGGCACTCAGCCCGAGGCGCTCATGCTTCCAGCGCTTCTTCTCGTTCTCCGGCCCGGCCCAGTCCCTACCCCAGCGATATGCCGCTACTGCTTTACCGCTGTTTCTGCTGCCCGCTCCTTGGCCCTGGTCATGATGTCCAGTGCAGCCCGGACAACAATCCAGTAAACGTCAGGCATCATCTTGAGCAGTTCGACGCCGAGCTTTGGACAGTACTGGGCCGGGACGCCAGGGTTATCAGCAACGTCCACACCCTGCCAGTCCTTGATCAAGTGGCGCGCTGCCAATTCAAAGTACAGGTCATCGCCCGATTCGATCTCGACCTCCGCCACCGCATCCAGGCTGAAGTCTTTGGTTCCCGCTTTGGTCTGAAGGTCGATGGAATCCAGATGACGCTGAATGATGGCCTTGTGCGACTTGAACATCGGATTACCGAAGGATGCTACAAGCAGTTTTGCACCTGGCGCAAAGTCGACCCAGCGCTGACCCTCGATATCCAGTTCAGGCTTCTTGATGGTGATGCCCATGGTATTCCTCTGCGGTAAAAGGCCCGACGCACACCGCAGGGCGCGCCGGGCAAAGGGTTAGGCGGTGACGGTGACAGCGCAGGTGTCGGTCTTGGTGCCGTCTGCGGCGCTGGTCGCGGTGATGGTGGCGGTGCCGGCAGCCAGACTGGTTACCAGGCCGGTCGCGCTCACGCTGGCGATGGTCGGGGCCGAAGTGGTCCAGGTGACCAGCTGGCTTGCCCCTACCGGGGTGACCACGGCTTCGAGGTCTGCGGTTTCGTCCACCGCCAGGCTCAGGGTGGCCGGGGTTACTTCCACCGCAGCAACGACGATTGGCGCCGGCAGGCGGGTGATGGTCGGCGGCACGCGGCGGGCGGTGTAGTTCAGTTCCACCTGGACGATGTCGGTGGCGCCGCCGTCCGGCCAGTCGCCGCTGACTTCCATCTCGGGGATGAGGAAGGTGTAGCCGCCATCTGCGTTGCTCAGGGTGAACTCGAAGCTGAGCGAGTCGCCGGTCTGCTGCGCCTTCCAGTACTGGTAGGCGGTCTTGGACCAGCTAAGAGTGATCGAGCCGCCAGGCACGAAGGTTGTCTGGATGATGTTGCCGGCGAACGGGTTGCCGTTGCCGATGCAGCGCTGGGTCTGCGAGTTGTTGGCGAACTGCAGGTTGAAGGTGTCAACGCACGCATTGTCGTCGCCCAGCTGCACGCCGTTGATCTTCAGCCCAGTCACGTCTTTGAATCCGTAGCGCCGCTGGTTAGCCTCGGGCGCAGGGCTGACGATGAACGAGGTGTTGTCGGCCTTGTCCTGCCACGATGTGGCCATGAACGTGGTGGTGACGCTGATCTCGTTGTCGTTCGGGACCTCGATGTTGATCGTGTCAACCTGAGCGCCCCGTGCGATACCCGCAATTCCTACGTCAGCGTCGTATGCGGCGATGGAAAACGAGATTCGCTCGTTGCCCATGGTCAGGGTATTGCCGACCCAGTTCGCGCCGAAGCAGGAGGCCAGGAACTCGTCCAGGGCGCCGTAGCGGAACTTGGTTTCGATATCGCCGCCTACGTCCACAGTCGTCTGGGCAGTGCCCTGCGACATCCGGGTTTCGCCGACCTCGTTGTTCTCTTCGGTGTTGTAGGTAGGCACCAGGCCGAAGCTGACGCGGGTCAGTACGTTCCATGGGCCTGGCGGGGTGATACCCGGCGTGACTTCGCGAATCCACGCGGTAGATCGCTTTGCACCACTGGACATGGGGTGTATCTCCTATCGATAGGCGTAAAAAAACCGCCATGTGGCGGTGCAAGTGGTGGGCTCAATAGGCCCGGTATGGGACGCTGACGTTGACTTGGTACCAGCCGTGCCCGTCATCACCAATGGTGCTGGCCGAGGCCGCATAGCACTCAAACGGCCCGGTCGGGTCGCTGTAGAACTCGAAGTGCTGCACCAGCGTGTCGGCGGCCTGTGTGATGGCCAGGGTGCCCTTGTAGCTGGGCACGAACAGCTGAATCATGATGATGCCGGTGCGGCGCACGCAGGGGCCGATGCCGGTCTCGGGAGCGCTGGACAGCCCTGGCACATCCGCCAGCCTGGCCCATATGGGTTTGCCGGCCGGGTCGAACGGCCCCTGCGGGTTGTTCGGGTAGTCGACAGCGGATGCGGGGATGCCCGCCCACTGATTCATGCGGCCAGTGACGATGGCCCGGATCTGTTCGAAGGTCATGTCCTGTAGGCCTCGGCGACGCCATTGAACGACACCGCGTAGATGCCGGCGGGAGCCTGTTGGGAATGGCCATCCTCAAGCGGACCTGCATACGGCAAATTGTTCTGGATGAAGACCTGGGTGTATGGCTCCAGGCCGGTGACTGCTCGAACACCGGCCTGGATGGTTTCTGCGCCCGTCGGGTCGACGTTCACGGTACTGGTGTACACCGGCGCCCCGACGCTGACGATGTTGTTGCCACGGAAGCGTCCGGTATCAACCGGCGACCGCAGAACGATCTCGTTGAGCATGGCCATGGCGATAACCCTAACGCGCTGGCTCAGTTGCTCCTCAACCACCCCGGTGAACATGCTGGGCGGTGTGCTCCAGCCTCTGTTCTTGGCCATGGTCACTTCCTCAGCTGGATCTCGTAGTGCGCCTTGGCAGGATCTATGCCTGGGCTGACGATGCGGTACGTCGCCGGCAGGCCGGTGATCAGGTCGGTAACGGTGATCTGGTGGCCCACTGCAGGCTTGTCGGTGACCTCGCTGGCCAGGCAGATCAGCAGCACATCACCCACCAGGATGTTCAGACCGTCGATGCGCCTGCTGTCGTAGCTGTCGAGCACGCCGCGCCCGGTATAGGTGACGGGCTGGGCCGTGGACGTTTCGCTAACTGGGTCCCACACACCCGGCCCCATGTAGGTGCCGGTGAATGTCGATACCGCGTCAGCCAGATCGTCATCGAAGGCTTCGGCCAGGTCTGCCTGGATTTCGTCGCGGAGCCCCATGGCTATCCCCTCTTCACAGCAAAGGCGAACGGATTGCTGCGCCATGGCGTCAGCAGGGCCAGTGCCAGCTGCACACAGGCAGGCTGGGCGACAGTGCTGCTCTTGTCGATCGAGCCGAAGGTCTTGCTGGTCGATACCGAGCCGGCCTTGACCGTCTTCGCCTCGAGCGAGCCCTCGGTCTGCTGCTGGTACAGCTTGCCCTGCGAGGCGCATTTGGCCAGCCTGGCGCCCGCCTCTTTCACATCGTCAGGGATGTTGTCCATGTCGATGCCGACCAGGTTGAGCGAAGTCAGGTAGGCATTCGCCTCGAAGACCGCCTCGTCCTTCAGCTCTGGAGCCGCCCAGTCAGGCCCGAATATGGCGTCTACGTCGGCCACAGTGATGTAGGTAGCCATCAGGCCTCCGCTTAAATGAGTGGGGGCAAGGCCCCGGGATTACTGCTGGCCGAGTTCGGCTACCTGCTTCTGCAGCGACTCTTTCGAGGCGTTGGAGCGGTAGGAGACGTTCGCGGCGTCGAGCTTGGCCTTCAGCGCCTCGACCTCGGGGTCAGCGTTTGCTGCCTTGAGGGATTCGATTTGCTTGAGCAGCTCGGCATTCTGCTTCAGCAGTTCTGCCTTCTCCTGCTCCAGGCCCACGACCTTTTGCACTTCGCCGTCGCGCTCACGCTGCAGGCTAAAAATGCCGGAATTCACTGCTTCCAGCACTTCGAACAGGCGCGACGCGGTTTCGCCCAGATCACCCGAAGGGCGCTCCAAGCTCTGGACCGCGAACGATTCGACGATCACGCCAATGGAGCCGAGCTCAGCGGTCAAGCGATCGACAACGTCCTGGCTCAAACTGCCGGCCTCGACGACCACCGCCAAGGCCTGCAGCTCGGGGCGAATGGTTACCTCGGGAACGTCCTTGGCAGCGCCTTTGCGACCCTCCGCCACGTTGGCGTCGACAATGACCAGCCCATGTTCCCGGGCGAGTTCCTTGACGTTTTCCTGGTACTGGTGGAACGGCCCAGCCAGATACCAGATGTTGTTTCTGCTCATGCGCATATCCTCAGCAGGCCAGGCCATAGGCCCAGCCCGCCATCAGGGTTACTTGGAAGCGTCACCGATCAGAGCAACACCGGCGGTGTGCTTGATGCTGGTGGCGGTCTTGTCCCAGTTGGTGCCGGTGGCGATCTCGGCATCGGTCGGGGATTTGCCGCCGTTGGTTTGATCCCAGGTGTAGCCCTTGAGGCCAAGACCGAAGTCGTAGTCCACCTGCAGGGTGGTCTCGATGCGCTCCTTGCCGTTGGTGGTCGACACGTTGCTGACCATGTTGCGGCCGTCGTGCACCAGTGCGGCGCCCTGAACCAGGGACAGGATGATTTCCTTGTTCGGGGTGCCGGTTTGCATCAGCGCCGGGGCATCGGTGACCACCGAGACCTTGCCCAGGATATCGACAACGCGGACGTTGCCAGCCTGGAACAGCTGCTCGGAGTTGGTCAGGGCCTGGCCGATCAGCTTGTGGTAGGTGGTGCCCTGCATCACCTGGGTTACCAGGTTCTGGCTGGCGTCACCGAACTTGGCGTGGGCGTTGTTGAGACCGACCTGAGTGATGCCGGCGGTTGCCGAGACATCGTTGACGGCAGCGGCCTGGGCAGTGATCGCAGCAACCAGAGCAGCGATGGCGGTGTTCAGCTGGTCCTTCAGCAGGATCTCAGCGAACGCGCGGGATGCCACCTCGACGCCTTGAGCGGTTGGGCGCTCCAGCCAGGTCATCTGCGACGGCTCGTAGCGAACCGGGCCGAAGCCGCCGGCCACCTTCACCGAGGTGTTTTTCAGCTCGGTCAGGTCGGTGATCGGAGCAGCGCCGTTGGCTGCGTAGCGATCGACGCGGCGCTGGGCTGCGGCCAGGGTCTGGAAGAACGACTCTTGGAGGAAGTCGCCGGTGAAGCCGTCCGGGGACAGCACGATGGCGCCGCGGCTGGCGGCGTTGAACGCAACGAGCATCTGATCCAGCGTCTCGATGGTCGCCGGCATGATGTACTCGTTGAAAACCTGCATTTGCGACAGGGACATAGGTGTTTTTCCTTACGATTGAGGGAGGTCTGGGAACCGGCTGGCGATTGCCGCCGTGCGTTCCGCCTTGTTACCGCCGAAATTGCCTTTTGCGGCCCCGCCGCCCTTTCCAGCACCTCCGGCCCCGCCGCCAGATGCCTTGCTGCCAGCGATCAACGGGCCAAAGGCCGGATCGTTGGTGAACTCTGCTTTCAGCTCGTCCAGCGTTGCCGCCGAGAGCTTGCCGGCGGCGTCGAGCACCACCACAGTGGGTTTACCGTCGCGCTGCTCGACGCTCAGCCGGCGTTCGATGTGGGGAAGCAATGCCTTGGCGCTGCCTGGCACGGCCAGGGCAGTCGCGATCTCGGTGGCGGTGCGGCCCACGGTCAGATCCCGGATCTGGCCTTGCAGGGTGGCGCGCTCGCTTTCGAGGGTGCCGGTCAGCTCAGCTTCGCGGCGGTTGTACTTCTCGGACCAAGACTTCTCGAGTTCTTCGACGTTGCCCGACTTGCGCAGAGCCTCTTCGCGCTCCAGGCGCGCCTGCTCTTCGGCGTCCTTGCGTGCCTTGTCGGCCGCCTTCTTCTCGTCGAGCAGTTCCTGCACTTTCGACTTCAGGCCGGATACGTCCTCCTGCTGCGGCAGACCCTCGATGCCCAGGACGAACTTGCCGTCCTTCTCGACGTACAGGGCTGCTACCGATTCTTCGACGCCTTCGAGGTTGTCCAGTTGGAATTTCAAGGTCATTGCTGTCTCCCAGAGACGTTGAGCAGGCCCTGCCTGCGGATACAAAAAAGCCCCAGCTCAGCCAGGGCTTGGAAATTGCGCGCCACGAAATGGCGGTGCCGTGTTCTGTGGCGCCGGCTACTTCAGCTTTTCAAGCTGGAGCGCGCACAGCTCTTTCAGGTGCGCCTCAAGGATCAGGCGACCAAGACCGTCAGTACCATTGAGCGATGAAGCAGCATTGGCAATCGCTGACTCCAACGGATCAAAGGTGAATGCCGGCAGCGGGGGAAGGCGTGGCGCTTCTGGTTTCTCGTCCATGCTGGTCCTCTCAGGCCAAAGCAGTGATAGCGGGATGAAGAACATTGGTGGCGTCACATTCCGGCCCTCTCAAAAGCCATCGGCTCACGCTCGCGCAACTGCTTGAGGGTCAGGGTCCGGCCGTCGTCGTCGACAAACCGGTCGATGGTGAGCTCGCCCTTGCTGAACAGCTTGTAGCGAGCCGGGCCGAGCACATCCTCTTGGAACGCTGCCGGCTGCCGTGCGAGCCATTCGCCGTAGGTGGTCTTGCTGCTGACCTGTTCGGCGCCGTCAGGGCCTACCGCTGGGCGAGTCGAGCCGGGTATTTCCCGGGCAAATTCGTCCTTGAGCACAGGTATCTCGGTGGTCCGGCAGTTCCAGTGGAACGGCGGCGACGGCGCGGTCATTGGCACCACCGTGCCATCCAGGGCCCGGCAGAGCGGCGTGGTCCTGCCGTCCAGGGTGGCGAGCCGGCGCTTTCCCTTCAGGATGTCGTCGTTGTCGGCCATGACCTGCGACCTCGCCGAACTGGCGATGTGGTTGGTCATGGTCCGCACCAGTGCCCCGGCCTGGTCGCGCTGCTGCACGCCAAGAGATGTGAGCCGGCGGCTGATCTGGTCAGTCGTCTCGCCCAGCGCCGACCCCATGCGAATCTCGCTGATGATCTCGGCGCTTTTCTTGGTGCCGTACTGGTCGAGCGCGCCGGCGATGCTGATGCGCTGCCGGCCCTTGCCGACCTCCAGGTCGAGCGGATCGACCAGCGCTGCGGCGGCCACCTGCTCGATGCTGGGCTTGTTCAGCTGCACCACCGTCTTCACGACCTTGCCCAGCAGGGTCATGTTGAACTCGGCCTCATACCCGGCGAATTCCGCCAGGTCGAGCACAGCCTGCTGCTTCATCTCGCCGTATACGCCCGCCAGCTCGCCCTGCAGTTCCTGAATCTGCTTCTCGTACCGTTGGGTGCCGTAACGGCTCAATCCCTCTGATACGCGCGATTTGGCGGTTCTGATGGCCTTTGTGATGAACTTGGCCAGGCGCTTGAGACTACCACCGGCGTAGCGCTGCACGTGCACCTGGTGGCGAGTAGCTGCGTCGGACAGGTAGCCGTCACTGCTCATCCTCGCCGCCTCCGGTGTCGTTGCCGGTCACCGGCGGCTGCTCGGCCAGTTCATCGTCGATGAGCTCGTCGGTGCGGTCAGCCTCAAGCACGCCGCCCTGGCGCAGATTGGTGCGCAGGTCGGACTTCGCGATGATGCCCTGCTGCCACAGTTGGACCTGGGCCAAAATGTCCTGGGCGGTCATCGTCTCGTCGAAGAACGACTGGTTGAGCCAGAAGACCGTACCGGCCTCATCGGGCTCACCCATCATGAAACGCTCGGCATCGAGGATGGCCCGCTTCAGGGCCTCAGACACGTTGCCGGCGATAGTGCCCAGTACGCTGTTGTCCGAGCTGTAGCGGATGCGCACGGCCTCGGCCGTCTCGGCGCCGCCCGCCTTCTGGACGATGCGCGCACCGATCATGAGCATCTGCTCTTCCTTGTCCTTCAGCAGCGTGCGGGCCAGCTGGCTCTCGGTCGCCTGGACAAGCTTTGCGTCACCGGACTTGCCCAGGTTGAAGCCGCGGGTAGAGCCGATGTGGATGCCATTGGGATTCAGCTTGGCGAAGTCATCCGCGCTGATGTCGGTGGTGATGAACAGCGTTGGCTGGCTGCTGATAAACCCGCTCTCCTCCACCGTGGCGCTGTTGCCGTAGTGCAGGATGTTCACGTCGGCCAGGTCTTCCAGAGGCGACTTGTCGACGCTGGCGTCGTTGTTCTGGGCGCCGTAAAAGCTGAACAGGATGTGATCAAAGGGGCGGCCATTCTTGTCGAGCGGCGCGACCTCGCTGTAGCTGTTGCCGTCTTCGGCGTAGACGCGTTGCACATAGCGGCCATCTACCAGCAGCAGAACGCGATATTGGGTGCTATTTGTGCGCTCCAGGCTGTCCGGGCTGAACACCGACACGCACTCCAGCAGGCAGACATAGACCAGGCGCTTCACGCCATCGACCACCTGCTCGTCCCAGTCGATGATCGACTCGGCGCCGTAGTGGTGGATCAGCGCGCTGCGGCCCTGCATGTCAGCCATCGAGGACACACCCTCAACTGCCGGGAAATCCACGAGGAACCCGCCGCGACCGGCGTCCAGGCATTCGCCCACGGCGTCCTTGGACAGCTGCTCCAGGCTCGTACCGTCGCCGCTGGCGTTCTCCTTGAGGTACTCGACCCCGGCGGGCAACTCCAGCTCCGCAGTCTTGCGGAACACAGCGCCCAGCAGGCCAGTGCGCGTGCGCCCGGTGATGTTCAAGAACATCGCCCGCTTCTTGTACTGCTTGTACCGCGCCTGGTTCTCGGGAGACTTGTTCTCCGGGTCTGGCATCGGCAGGTAGATATCGTGCTTGCGCACCTCGCGAGCGCCCGCCACGCAGCGCTTGACCAGCTGCCAGCCGGGCAAGGCCTCCGAGTACTCTGCCCGGGGGAGGAAGTTAGGCATGGATGGCCTCAGAAAGTGAACGAGATCGGCACGTGAGTGACCGGCCTGCTGATCGGGTAGTCGTGATGGATGAAGTAGCCGCCTGCGTCGTTCGCGTGGTCGACGCCGGATTTCTTGTCAGGCTCACCATTGGGGGCCCACACCTGCTGCTCCAGGCCGTCCGCATAGGTCGGGCAGCGCAGCGGGTTGACCAGGTAGCGGCGTTCGCCATTCGCGTTGCAGAACATCGCGTTCATGGCGTTGATGCGGTCTTTCACCGGCGGGTTGGCGTCGGGCGCGATCACGGCAAAGCCGGCCTGGCGCAGGATGGCGATGTCCGTCTCGCTGGCGTTTACCGACTTGCGCGACCCGCCAGAGGCGTCGGGATAGATCCTGATCTCGCAGGTCTTCTCGTAGTCGCGGCCGTTGTGCCGCCAGTAGCGCTCCTTGATGCGCCGGATCATGTCCGGGGTATCGAAGCCGTCGATCAGCTCATCCACCGCTCTGGGCTTGCCGTCAGCGCGCTTGACGTGCGTGATGGCGGCCATCTTGCCGACGTTGAAGTCCATGCCGATGAACAGCGGCTCACCCGCCTCGACTGTGTCGAAGCAGGAATTCAGCTTCCGGTCGTAGGCGTGGTAGATCGAGCCGGCATTGAGGTTGACGAACTGGCCGTTCAGGTAGGCCAGGATTAGCTGGGGCGGGTACGACTCCATCAGCGATGGGATGTAGTCCGGCGGCAGGTTCAGTTCATTGTCGAACGTGCTTGCCTGAACTAGGCCATACATACCCTGCAATGCAGGCTTCTCGCGCAGCTGCTTCACGAACTGCTGGTAGACGAACTTGAACCCCTCGGGGGTTGTGGTCACGTCCACGCCGTTCTTCAACCCGGGCACGTTGTAGCGCATACGGGCAATGATCTTGCGCCAGGCGTGCTCAGCCTTCAGCGCTGGCAGAACATCGAGCTCATCGACCAAGGCATGCCCGATCTTGAAGCCCACGATGGTCTGCGGCTTCTCCATCGAGCGGCAGATGGTCGTGCTGCGGTACTGACCGCCGCTGTAGAACTCGACTTCCTTGTCGCTCTCCTTCGTCTTGACCTTCAGGCCCCAGTCGAAAGCCACTTCCTCGATCGTCGGGAAGAAGATGTCGCGGATCTGCGGATAGGTCGGCGCGAAGTAGCCGGAATCGATCCGGGGCCACTCCCACACGTGCTTGCACAGCGCCGCGCAGCCTACCCAGGTCTTGCCTGAGCCGAACCCGGCCACGAAGCCGCGGAACTTGTTCTCCATCCGGAGGAAGTTGGCCTGCGGCACGTTAAGAGACGGCATCAGGCTTCCTCGCGTCCACCACGTCGACCTGCACCCTGGTGGGCGGCACATTGTCGTGAGGGTTTTCGTTCTTGGTCTGGCGATTCACATACACGTCGCCGACTTCCTTGGCCGCTTGCTCAAGGATTTGAAGGGCCAGTCCGTAGTTGCGCATGCCTTCGACCTTTTCGGCCATCCTGGCGAGCGCGCGGAGCCGATAGGCTCGGTTGGCAATGGGGATATCGGCTGTCTCCTCGCGGAAACGCTTGCGGGTGTCCTCGAACAGGACTACCCAGCGCTTGGCCAGGTTCTTGCCCTGCCGCTTGGTTGGGTCGTGGCTCTCCGCCGTCTGGCGACTGATCTCAATGCCGAATTCTTTGTTGACGGCCTCGGCCACCTGCGATGGCGTATCGAAGCAGGCCAGCGCCTGAACGATGAAGGCCTTCACCTCGTTGCTCAGGGCTGCCATAGATTGGGTTCCGTCAATTGCCTGTCAAATATCAAGCCGACTTAAGCAGGCAGGTACCGCAGGCCCTCGCAATGTTGATTTTCGCCACCTCAGGCGGCCGGCTTGCAGCGTCAATCAGCTGCTGTACGTCGTGGCTTGGGCCATACCGGCGAACCACACCGACGAACTCCTCGACGTCATGTCCACGCATCTCAAGCTTGGGCATGCCGTCATCACCGAATGCCGGGGCTCCGTACTTATCGAGCTTGTGACCGATGTGATACAGCTCGTGCTCGACCAGGGCGCAGAACTCTGCCTCGGTACACTGGGCGCAGTAGTCGCCGGCCAGGGTGATGAGGAACTGGGGCTCTTCGCCGAACCAGTCACGCATTTGCTGCTCTTGGCGCGCCTTCTGCCATCCTCCAGCACGGATCATCAGCTGTTCGGCTTGACCCAGCACTGAGCGCCCCTTCTTGTTGAAGGAAGACGATGCCCACAGCACGCCGACACTCGCATCGATGAGGTGCGCATGCTCGGGGTTATGGATGCTGCCGGTGTCCGCCAGAATCTCACTCTGTATCCACTCCCAGACTTCAGGTGCCGGGCCCAAGATCAGGAATGGCGAATCAAGCAGATCAGCTGGAGGTAGTGGCCTGGCCATGCTGATCAATCCTCAGGGTTCTGATTGTCCCGCCAGTGCTTGTATCGCGCCTTGCCGCCATCTCGACGGCCTTCTCGGCAGATGCGCCCATGTCCATCGCAGCGAATGCGTATGGCGTACCGCTGCCGATGGCATACGGTCGATCACGCAAGAGTGGTGACTTCCACAACCCAGTGGCGTCATCGACAGCAACCATCATCAGGCTTTCACCGTCGAGCACGAGCGCTGTTGCGTCGATGTTGCCATCCGGCTTGGCGCCGAAGTACGCATCAACCAGGCGCTGGAAGTCGGGGACAGCACCGGAGCAGAAGAACTTTACGCCGGCCTGCTCGATGCACTTGCCGTAATCGTCGTAGGTGATCACGTCACCACGGGTGATCTGCGAGTCATAGGCAATCACGCCATCCTTGTAGGCGATGGTCGTCATTCAGGATGAACCTCGATCTTGATGCCGCGCCCTACCCAGTAGCTGATACGCTCCGGGCATGGTTCGCGACCGGTAATCTGTGCAACGGCGAGGACGCCGGCCAGGTAGCATTTGAGCCACCAGCGATGGCGGAAAACGATGCGTGCGGATACCGATGCCATATCACTGCCCTGGCGCCTCTGAACGGCGCATAACGACCTTTGAGATTGGCTAGACGCCCTTACGACTCACCCCATAGCCATCGACCATGGGGGTGCTGAGGCGCTGACCAGAGATAACCTCGCCCAGGCTCAGCCCATGGCGCGAACGGCTGGACTCGATTCCATCGGCCTGATCCTTGGCGACCAGAGCATCAGCCACCAGATCTGCCTGTTGGCCGTTATCGAACTCCCCCACCGCTACGGATGAGGCACCTTGGGCGCCGCCCTCGCTTGCGCCGTCAAGGGCATAGCGGGTAACGATGTAGCGGGTAACCGGGCGAACTTGGTATTCGGTCTTCATGGGGATTCTCCGGCCTGCGCACAGGCTGAGTTGATGGCGCGCCACGAAACGGCGCATGCCGAATTTGTGGCGCGGCTTATGTGAAGACGTGGCCGCGACGGGCCCAGGCATAGGCCACCACCCCAGCGTGAAGCATCACGCCGAATGGGTTGACCCAGTGTCCTTGCAGGGCGGTGACGAATGCTCCGAACCCACCGATCGCCACCAGGTAGAAGGCGATGCTCAGCATGGGCTGATCGGCTGGGCGGACCTTGCGCAGGTAGTCGCATGCGGCGACCACCACCAGGACGCACAGGAAGACGTCCAAGGCGGTAAGCGCTGAAACCAGGATGTTGTTCATATCAGGCACCTCGCGCCGTGACGAACGACCCCATGGCAGCTTTGATCGCGGGGATGATGTTCATGGCGGTTAGGCCCAGCACGAAAGCTACCCCGCACAGCAGGTCATCGGTGACCGCGAGTTCAAGCTTCGGGGCGAGCCAGGCGGTAACGGGCTGGGTTAGGTAGACCGAGAAGCCGAAGCCGGTGGCGACCGCGGTCGCGGCCTGGAACCGGGTCAGATCCTTCAGGAAGCCCAGTGAGAGGATCGAGCCGATGAATGCAGCCATCACCACCCCGTACTTGCCCAGCACTACGCTCGCGGCGGCGCTTGTTGGTTCGGCCATAGGGGTGTCCTTGGAATAAAAGGCCCGGTTGAGGCCCTATAGGGGGCCAGGGCAAACGTGCGGAGCAGCACATAACGAATTGGTGCCGACACAAGGACTCGAACCTTGGGCCCTCCGCTTACAAGGCGGACGCTCTACCAACTGAGCTATGACGGCGAATGGCTGGCAAGGCAGGATTCGAACCCGCGACCACTCGGTTAACAGCCGAGCGCACTACCTCTGTGCTACTTGCCAATGATTGGAGCAGATACGGGGAATCGAACCCCGATCGTCAGCGTGTGACGGAGCGCCCTGCGCTACCCGCATACATTGGGAGATGACCCCAAAGCTTGCCTGTGATGATATTCCTGACGTGCCCGTTGCTTTTGATGCCGAACTTGGCCTTCAGGTGTCGGTAGCTTGTTCCCGACGCGCGCAGTCGCCTGATTTCAAGAACCTGTTCATCAGATAGCTTTGCATTGGCGTTTTTCTCGCCGGCTTCGTCTTTGATGGCGAATGGGTCAGGCCCCCTGCCCTTTTGAATCATGTCGTCGTAGTTCTGCTTCGCGGTACCAGCAAACAGATGCTCTGGGTTTACGCACAACGTCACGTCGCAATGGTGGCAGATGAACATGCCTTCGGGTATCTCGCCTACATGGATCTCATATGAGTGCCTATGTGCAGAAACGGTCTTCCCGTCCACCTTCAGGCATCCATACCTACCCATTGACGCTCTACCGCCTTTCCACAGCCAGCATCCATCCTCCGAAACCTCATAGAGATCGGTGAAGTTTTTCATGCGTGGCCTCTTCGAGATTCTGTTAGCCGTTTACGACGGCAAGTCGGCCGAAGACCATTCCAGCGCTGGCACCCTGATGCACCAGTCTCGCCGATCAAGTCTCGCGCCACCCATCAGCACAGTGAGGGAATGGATGCGCGGGCTGCCGGTGTTTTTCCGTATCACCACACTACCGGCTAGCAGTGTCCAGGCTGTCCCGTGAGGGCCTGCCCTGGCTGCAGTTGCGTTTCTTGCTGAAACAAAAATCCCGGCTCGTGGCCGGGACTCTTGAGGCCCTCTTAGGGCCAATAAAAAACCCGGCTCAATGGCCGGGCTTTTGTGGTCACTCCTCAACTAGCGCAGGAATGACAGGATGGGTGAATATTCGGCGAAGCGGCATATCATGTCAAGCGATCTATGCGGCGTCCTGGTCATCGAACAAAACCCCCTCGTTGCTCAGGATCTCGCCAGCCTCCACCAGCGCTTGATCCACCAACTTGTCCAGTCCCTTGAAGATTTTGCGGCGCCAGTCTCGGCGGGTGCGCTCTGGGTTCCCATCGAGATCCCAGGTGTTCATGTCGTAGTTGTGCGCGGGCAGGATGATGACGCCTTCGCACGGCGCTTCCTGGCGCTGCTTCAGCTTTGCGTTGATGGCCTGCTGGGCTTTAGCAACAGCGGCCTTTCGCCAGGCGGGGGCATCGTCGTCAACATCGAGTTTCACCCTTTCAGCAGCCGGGCGCTCAGCGCCACCGAGCTGCGGATAGGCCCACGCGGTCACCGCTTTGGTCAGAAACAGCCTGGGCGCCGGCGAGGTCACGTGAGCAACAATTCGACCTATGGCCCCTACCTTGGAAGCCATGTGCGTCGAGTAGCGCGCATTCAGGGCCAGCCAATGCTTTTGATCCAAGCAGGAATGCAGCCGCCCGAACACCCAGCAGTCAGTCAGGAATGCCGCATCCTTGCCAACGATCTCGCCCTTCAGCTTGCTGGCCTGCACCTTTGGGGTGTAGTCACAGCCGCCTGCGCTGTTGATCGTCTCCGACGCCAGCGCGCGAATCACTGCGGAAATTACGTCTCGATAGATCATTGCGAACCCCCTGCCCGCTTGGCCTTTCTCAAAATGAATTCTTCGTCGTACCGCTTGCGGCGCACCGACCCCGCCCAGGACAACGCCACACAACCCACCAACATGAGGGTGGCCAAAATCAGGAATCCCCATGCAGGCGTCATGCTGCTGCCCTCCTCAGGTCTTTGAGCTTCTGCCTGTACAGGGCCTTGATGGCCTGCAGGTCTTCGATGGTCAGGCGCTGGGGCTTATGAGGCCCTTCGAGCCAATCCACCTGGTCGGCGCCGATGCGCTTCACCAGACGGATCCGGTACTCGACCGCGTTGCCCGACAGGTTGCGGTTGCACTTCACGCACTGGCGATGGACGTTCAGTGGCTCGAAGCGCAGCTCCGGGCAGGCGCCGACCGACCGGTAATGGCCGGCGTCCCAGCGGCTGCCGGTGATGAGGTCGTGGTCGCTCGGCAGCGAGTCGCAGCTGATGCATGGCAGGCCGGCGTCACGCTCACGGATGTAGGCGTTGAACGCGGTCTGGGCCTCAGCCATGTACTCGCGTCGGGTCTTCAGCTTCTCCCGGCGCTCCTGCAGGTCCTGGCGGGCCTGCTTCGTGATGGCCTTGGCCGCGATCTTCTGCAGCTTCGGGTCTTTGGCCATGGCCTTGGCGCAGGCGATGCTGCACACCTTCTGCGTGGTCATGGTCGGCTTGAAGGGCTTACCGCAGCCGGGCGCCTTGCACTTCTTCGGCTTGATCTCCTTGGCCAATGTCATGCCGCCTCCTCGCTCAGCAGGTCGCTGAACACCACGCCCAGCGGCGCGAACTCGGCCACGATGCGGTCTGTGTACTGGCAGCCCTGGGCCCGGTCGAACAGTCGGGTTACCGGGAAGCCATCGGGCCCGAACATGGCGCACGGCCCCATCAGGCGAAGCTTCACCTCATACGGCAGGTGAATGAACGACTCGGCCCAGCCGGTGCGGAACTCATCACAGCCGGCGCGCATGATCGGCACGCCGAAGTGCAGCTTGCAGTACCGGCGGACATCCTCGATGTCACCCATCTCGGTGCTCTTGGCGATGCGTTCGTACATCGCGAACCACAGGGCGTTCTGATCCAGGGTTCGGTCCTTGCCCGGGCGCATGCTGACCACGACGAATTTCTTGTCGCGGAACAGGCGGGTCATCATGGTGATGGCCTCGGAAAGCTTGGCCTGGCTGTTAACGCTGATCTTCTCAGTCATGGCCGAACTCCTTCAGCAGGTTGCGCGCAGCCATGACGGCCCACTTGTCGCCAGAGGTTCTGCTGACTTCGACCAGGAAGCTGCGCATCTTCTCGTTCTGGGCCTTGAGGCGCTCGATCGTCTCGATCAATCCCTTTTCAAAGCAGCCCTTCGCCTCGCTTGCAAGGTGGTTTGCTGCGGCGCCTGCAATGGCATCCAGAGCCTGCTTCAGCGGCGACTGCCTCAGCTTCTCGTTCTCCGCCCTGAGCCTGTCGATGTCGTTCTCTGCGGCGCGAAGGCAGTCACGGATGACCTGGAGAGTGTCTTCACGAACCTCCAGCTTGATTCTCACCGTCTGCGACTCGGCACCCGATGTGCACAGAGCGCAGGTCACGTCGAAAGGCTTTCCATCGTGCTCGATCAGGTGATTCCCGCAAACTTTGCACGGGTCGCGTCTAGTGGCATTCATGGGGCCACCTCCGGCTCGGCCGGGTAAGGCATCCAATGTGTCGGCACAAGGTCACCATCCAAGCGCTCAACACCATCAGGGCCGTAGCACCATGCGTCTTCGCTGTACTGCTCTTCCTCGCTGTATTCGCCGCTATCGCGCTCTTTGTCCGTCATGAACGTGTCGGCGCAGGTGAGCTGTCCGCTGATAACACCGCAATCCTCGCGGTAGAACAGAACCTCGACATGCTTGGGGCAGGACTCCATCGGATGCCAGCCGGTAGCGGCGCGGGAGGCCTGCCAGGCCAGCCAGCAGTGCTCGACTGTGGTGCTGCAGTACTCGCCATTGTTGAATCGCCCTATGATCTGATTCGGGTACTCACGCAGCACCCACGCTTCAAACTCTTCGCGCATCTTGTTGGTGTCCATCACTTGATCTCCTGCCCCGACTGCCCGATCTGTCGCGGATTTCCGAGGTAAAGCGAGTTGCGCCAATACGGCATCCTGCTGCGGCCCGGTGCGTAGAACTCAAAGGTCTTTCCGCCTCTCTCCCATACGCAATGCCAGCGACGCGCCCTATTACGGATGAAGCGGATGCGCGTGCTTCGCGGCCTGAGAGCCCAAGCTATTACCGCCACCAAGATGCAATTACCTGGAATACTCACACCCCCTCCCCGGCCGGCTGCCCGGCGCGCTTGATGTTCAATTGAGCAATGGCGACGCGTGTCTGCCGCTTGCGTAGGTAGGTGTCGACCCGGCGGCGCTGGGATTCCTTGGCGCGCTCGCGGTCTTTCTTGGCTTTCGAGGCGGTCAGGATGCAGCGCACTTCGGCCAGCTTTTCGCGGACCTTGGGGCTGACCTTGGCCCGCACTTCACCGGTGAGCAGGCCGGCAATGGCCTTGCCGTCTTCCGTGATTGGCGCGATGCGCAGGTCTGCCAGGTACTTCGCGCCCGTCTCGTGGGTAATGAGCTGAGCGCGGACGGCGGATTCGATGGCCGTCACCCGGCGGCCAGCGTCGTAGCCCAGCGAAACTTCCCACTTGGCCGGCTGGTCCTCGGCGCGGGCGAAGCTGACCAGGCGCTCGTAGGCGCTCATGAAGGCCATCCGGGCGCCGATCTTGTCGCCAGCCTCAAGGATTGGCTCGGAGGCGATCATGGCCTGGCGAATTTCAGTGGTTAGCACGACGGTTTCATGCTCATCACTGGCCGCCAAGGCGATCGACCACGCCTCATCCTTGCCGGGACGAGAGTCAGCCGCATGGATGTGCTTGAGGACCATGCCGAGCGAAAGGCGCCCAGCAGGCTCTCTACGGCACGCACGCAGTGCGCCGATGATCACGCCAGGCTCATAGGCCGAAAGGTCCTCAGCGATGAGCTGAGCTCCTCCAGCGCTGATTGCCTGGCCCATTGCCTCGGCAGTGGCGCAGATGGCCACGGCCAGTTCGGCTTGTTCGTCAGAGGAAAGCATTGCGCTTACCTCCCTGGCCGTTGCGGATAGCATCAGCCGCTTCCTGGGCCGCGTTCATGTTCGCCTGGGTCTGCTCCTGCTGGCGGGCAGTCGTGGCGTTCATCTGACGGTTGGTTACCCACTGGGTGTGATAGGCCTCGGCCTTGGCCAGCAGGTCGCCAAGGTTGTGGCAGCCGTTGATCAGCTTGGCGTCGTTGATCCGCAGGTAGAACGCGGCTACATGGTGGGCAACCTCAATCCCAAGGCGGTCAATCAACTGGCCCATCTGCCCACCGGCCTTGGCATTCCAGACCGGCCAGGTGTGGTAGCGCTTGCGGTAGGCCATTGCGTAGTTGGCCCAGGCCTTGAAGGTTTTGCAGGACTGGTCCTTTGGCCCTGGCATGTCTGCCGGGATCTCGCAGCGCGGCTCTTCGCCCCCTACAGGGATCAGTGCAACCACTTTTCCGGCAGGCTGGTTCGGCTCGTCCGAACCTTCCTGCGAACACTGACTTGTTCCCTGATTGGTATCCTGATTATTGGTATCCTGATTTGTCGGATTTTTTTCCGACCTTGGCTCGGATTTTTTTCCGACCATGCTCGGATTTTTTTCCGAGGTAGATCGGATTTTTTTCCGACCTTTGGTACCAGTAGGCGGGGTCGGATATTTTTCCGACCCATCCAGTTTCTGGTTCCACTCGGTGGCCTTCTCGGTCAGGCGGAACAAGGTGATGCTGGAGGTGCTGGAAAGCTCGATAAGTCCGACCTCTTCCAGGGCTTTCAGCATGCGATAGGCGGTATCAGGCTTGCCGGTGAGCAGCGGGAGCTCGTCGGTGATCTTGGCCTTGCTCAGGGCGAAGTAAATCCCGTCCGGCGTCTGCATAGGCTTTGCCCAGCTCGGGCAGCCGTAGACGAACGAGAACAGCAGCGCCTGCTGGGAGTTGAGCCCCCATTCCAGAGCTTTCACCTGGTTGATGGTGAGGGTGAACTGCATATCAAATACCCCTCTTCAGGACGGCCGTAAGCATCCGGTAGTAGCGTTTGAAGCGCTCCGGGTCGTCGAACTCAAGGCTCCAGCCTGGGTCATGGCACCAGCCGCAAGATTCATCGCAGCTGTGGTTGCGCCCTTCGTCCGGGAAGTGCTTCTTGATGATCGCCCGGGCTTCCTTGTTGATCGCGGCAGCCTTGGTCAGGAAGCGGCGGCCAGCGGTCGGAGCCAGGTAAACGGTGGTTTGTTTGGCAACGATGCTCATGGCTCCTCCTGCTCGATCATGGTCCGCAGATCGCGGTCTAGGTCGGTTACCTTCGCCCAGTCGTGGCCGATGTTCATGTACACCGCGACAACGTCGTTGCTGGGCTCGTCGCACTTCTTGCGCAGCCAGGTGTAGAGCACTCGTGTCTCGGCCAAAGCCTTCTTATCGGCCTGCAACTGATCGGAGTAGCGGCGGAAGCGCTCGTTCTCATCATTGAGCTGGGAGATCTCCGTGAGTAGGGCCAGGATCGTGGCTGGCCCAGCAGCGCCAATGAAATCTCGCTCTGCCTCGCCAGTGACGCGGGACAGGCCGAATGACTGCGGGCTGTACCAGTCCGGAACTTTGCTAGCGGCCCCGGCCAGCGCCTTCAACTTGTCCTTGTCGATACTCATGCTGCACCCCGCACGGCCTTGTCGTGGGTGTGCAGGCCGTCCCAGTTCTTCTTCATGGGCAGCTCGCCGGCCAGGTACAGTTCGTACAGGCGCACTGCGCCCTTGCGCAGCAGCACAGGCGTGTAGCTGATGAAGGGCTCCCGTCCGTGCGGGGTGATTTCCTGCTGATGCTCGGTCATGTACTTGTCGCGGGCGTAGGCGGCCACACGGTATCGGGTACCGGACTTGCTTTCGTTGTAGAGCCAGTTGCGGCGCTCGAGGAAGTGGCCCACCTGCATCACGTTGACCCCATTGAGGCCCTTGCAGAACTGGACGTGGCTCATGCCTTCCTTGAACAGGTTTTCCAGGCTGTCGATCTTCTTGGCCTGGGCCTGGACTTCGACGGTCAGAAGCAGTCGCGCCTTCTCGGAAGCCTCCTTCTGCTCGACCTGGTCGGCCCATGCGCGGGCAGCGGCAGCGGGATTGGTGAAATCGGGCAGCGTTGCTACCACCTGCCCCTCCAGCTCCTGCCAGCGGTCGACCAACGCTGCGGTAAATTCAGGGCACAGCTGGGCAACAACGACGAAGCTGTCGCGCTTGTTGACCAGATAAACCTCGACAGGCCGGGAGCCCTGGCCTTGGTGAGAGGTTTCCACCGACGGTGAAAAGCTCACAATGGCCTTCTCCTGAAGACGCTCCATGGCTCGCTTCACGCTGTCGTGCCTGGAGCCAACGAGGTCGGCGATCTCCCGGGACGACATCCGCGCCACAAAATCGCGCTTGTCGTTTTGTGGCGCGACCCTTTGCAGGGCCTGTACACTTTGGGTCTGCATATGCATAATTCCCCTACAGAGTTTTGTATTGCAGAGAGCCGGGCCGCGAACCCGGCTTTTTTGTCTCTGCGATTTGGCGTCCCTTATGAGGGACTGGCGCCCTGGTCCCTAATTAGGGATCGGACGGTTACCTCGGCGCCGCGAACGGCACCACGTTGCTGCTCTTGGGCTTCCCCCGCTGCGCGAGGAAGTGCGTGGCCTTTTTCAGGATCTGCGCGGCGAGCTCGTCGGTGCTGACACCAACCTCTTCCGCCCAGGCCTCCAGGTCCGCGAAGTCATTCCGGCGGAACCGGGCGACCTCTACGTCGTGCTGCTGGACTGCTTCGTTTGCAGGCGCCATTCGTCCTCCCATGACCTATTCAGGCCCTGGCCTTCTTCTCGTTGATCAGCGGCAGGTGGCCGTGCTCTTTCTTGAACGCCAGCGCGGCCAGGATGATTTCCCGTGCCA
>Ga0247828_10000187_pt1 | contig 22378 bp, 19 predicted proteins | sample 12C_Control_Day3_FD_192425 | JGI IMG/M metagenome (GOLD analysis project Ga0247828, IMG submission 192425) | Soil microbial communities from agricultural site in Penn Yan, New York, United States - 12C_Control_Day3 | ecosystem: Environmental > Terrestrial > Soil > Agricultural land | place... | reverse complement strand
GGCAAGGAACCCGGCGGCGGCGGGAGCACCCGCTCGGACGAGCGGCAGCCGTACGAGGTGGCGAGCGGCGACAACCTCTGGGCCATCGCCCGGGCGCACCTGTCCAAGGCACGCAGCGGCGGGTCGGGCGAGCCGACCAACCGCGAGGTGGCCGACTACTGGGTGCGGGTCGTCGAGGCCAACCGGCACGGGCTGCGCTCGGGTAACCCCGACCTGATCTACCCGGGCGAGGAGATCACCCTCCCGCCGGTCGACTGAGCCTCAGGGCCCGGCCGTCTCCCGGACCGTCCAGAGCCGCCAGCGGCCGTCCGAGGCCTGGTCGAGCTGGAGCCAGACGTCCCAGTTGAAGCTCTGGGGGTCCTCGCCGGGCCGGGTCATCTGCACCTTGCCGCGCAGCACCCGCTGGTCGGCCCGGTTCGACGGGGCGATCACCTGCACCCCGGACATGGTCATCTTGTACGGCGGCGGCCCGATCGGCTTGCCCTTGCGCTCCTTGGCCTCCTTGGCCAGCTGCTTGTACTGCGGCCCGTTGGCCCAGAACGTCTCCTTGACGTCGCTGAGGTCGTTGGTGACCGCGAACTCGCCCCAGTCGGCCAGGGCCTTCTCGCCGTCGGCGATGACCCGCTGGTCCGGGGTGGTGGTGGCCGGGGCCCGGTCGGTCCAGGGGAGCCCGTCGACCGTCAGCCAGGCCAGGAAGATGGCCGCGACCACGAGCACCCCGATGAGCAGCCAGGACTTGCGGGCGGCCGAGCGCCGGGAGGCGCGCAGCCACTCGCGTTCGCTGTCATCCAGATGGCCGTGGTCCAACCCGTCGGACACTCTTGCGGCACCTCCAGCCGAGGCTTCAGTCTGACCTCCATCGTACGCTTGACAACCCTGGCCCCAGGAGGCAGCCATGGCCGGCGAGGTCGTGCTCAGTCCCCATCCCGACGTTTCGGTGCCCGACGTGGCGCTGCATGAGTTCGTGCTCGCCGACGCCATGCAGCGGGCCGACCAGGCGGCGCTGGTCGACGGGCCCAGCGGCCGGACGCTGACCTACGGCCAGCTGGCCGGGGGCGTGCGCCGGGTGGCGGCCGGCCTGGCCGCCCGTGGCTTCGCCAAGGGCGACGTGTTCGCCATCTACTGTCCCAACGTCCCCGAGTACGCTCTCGCCTTCTACGGCGTCTCGGCCGCCGGCGGGATCAACACCACCATCAGCCCGCTCTACACCGTCGAGGAGCTCGTCCGCCAGCTCACCGACGCGCACGCCCGGTTCCTGCTCACCGTGCCCCCGTTCCTCGCCAAGGCGCTGGAGGCGGCCGACCGCAGCGGCGTCGAGGAGGTGTTCGTGCTCGGCGAGGCCGAGGGCGCGACCCCGTTCGCCGACCTGCTCACCGCCGGCGACACCCCGCCCGCCGTGGAGATCGACCCGGCCAACGACCTGGTCGTCCTCCCCTACTCGAGCGGCACCACCGGGGTGAACAAGGGGGTCATGCTGACCCACCGCAACCTGGTCGCCAACGTCTGCCAGGGGGCGCCGGCGCTGCTCGCCGGCGAGGGCGAGCGGCTGATCGCGGTGCTCCCCTTCTTCCACATCTACGGGCTGGTCGTGCTCATGTGCGCGGCCCTGTCCCGGGGCTCGACCCTGGTCACCATGCCCAGGTTCGACCTCGAGGAGTTCCTCCGCCTGCTCCAGGACCAGCGCATCACGCGGGCGTACGTGGCCCCGCCGATCGTGCTCGCCCTGGCCAAGCACCCGCTGGTCGACAAGTACGACCTGTCGGAGCTCAAGTCGATCTTCTCCGGCGCCGCCCCGATGGACGCCAGCCTGGAGCGAGCCTGTTCCGAGCGCCTTGGCTGCGAGGTCATCCAGGGCTGGGGCCTGACCGAGACCAGCCCGGTGGTCACCACCAACTACAACACGCCCGGGGGGCCGCGCCCCGGGTCGGTCGGGGTGCCGCTGCCCAACACCGAGATGCGGGTGGTCGACCCGGCCACCGGGGCCGACGTCTCCCGGGGCGAGACCGGCGAGCTGCTGGTCCGCGGCCCCCAGGTGATGAAGGGCTACCTGAACGCGCCCGAGGCGACCGCGGCCATGCTCGACCCGGACGGCTGGCTGCACACCGGCGACCTCGGCATGGTCGACGAGCAGGGCTACGTGTTCATCGTCGACCGGGTCAAGGAGCTCATCAAGTACAAGGGGCTCCAGGTGGCCCCGGCCGAGCTGGAGGCGGTGCTCCTCTCCCATCCGAAGGTGGCCGACGCGGCCGTGGTCCGCTTCCCCGACGAGGAGGCCGGCGAGGTCCCCAAGGCGTTCGTGGTCGCCCGCGACCCGGTCGACCCCGGGGAGCTGATGGCGTATGTGGCCGAGCGGGTCGCCCCGCACAAGAAGATCCGCCAGGTCGAGTTCGTGGACGAGATCCCCAAGGCGGCCTCGGGCAAGATCCTGCGCCGGCTGCTGATGGACCGGGACCGCCAGGCAGCCGGGTAGCCCGTACGGGCTACGCAGACGGGGGCACATCGGCTCGGTAGCAGTACCTAGGTTGCGCCGTCGCGGGTTGCGGTACGTTCTCCAGTCATGGTGGCAGCAATGTGGCCGGGCTCGGACCGTCCTTCCCCCCCACCTCCGGCCGGCCGCGCCGTGCCGTCGCTGGGGCCCTTCGCCGAGCTTCTGGGCCAGCCCTACCAACGGCTCAAGGTAGCCGTTCTCCGCCAGCTGGCCGGGCTGCCCGAGCCGAGCTGGTCCCTGGCCGAGGCCGGGCAGGCACTGACCTGGCTGGAGCCGGCGACCGCCAACCGGCTGCTGTCCGAGCTGCGCAGCGACGGGCTGGTGGTCGAGGTCGACCGCTACGGCCAGCCGGACAGGCCCCAGGCCTGGCGCCTGTCCGACGAGGGCCACCTGGTGGCCACCGTCTGCGCCGTGCTGGCCGCCCCGGCGATCGCCCCCGAGCGGGCCGTCAGGGTCCTGGCCGCGGCGATGGCCCTGGCCCGGGCGGCCGGGGTCGACGAGCGGTCGACCTTCGCCCCGTTCGTGGCCGCCACCGCCGTGCTCGAGCGCGACCTGGCGGAGCTGCACCGGCTGATCGACCAGGGCGACGACGACGCCCTGACCGCCACCGCCGAGGTCGCCGCCGCCCACCTGGCCGACCTGGGCGAGATGGCCAGGCAGGTCGCCCGACCCGGCGGGCACGAGGCCGAGCGGGAGCTGGCCGCGGCCGTGGCCGCCCGCCTGCACGCCCTGGTCGACGAGGTCCGGGGTGATCCTGCCCGCGACCCCGGCGAGCGGTCGGACCCCGCTCCCGTGGCCACCCCGGCGTCCGAGCTGCGGGAGCTGGTCGCCGCCACCGACCCGGCGGACCTGGCCGGCCTGGTCGCCGGCCGCCTCCAGCTGCCGCCGGCGGTCGCCCCGGTGCGGGCCGCCGCCGCCCTGGCCGCCCTCGACGCCCACCTGGGCCGGCCCGAGCCGGTGGTGGTGCCGCTGCCAGAGCCGACCCTGCTGCCGGTCGAGTCGCCCGAGGTCGTGCCCGACTTCGTGCTGCTGGCCGCCGACGTGATCACCTGGCTGGCCGGGCTGGGCGAGACCGACCTGGCCAGGTGGGTCGTCGGCGGGACCTGGGCCGAGGCCACGGCCCGCATGGCCGCGGTGGTCGAGGCCTGGTCGCGCTGGGGACCGGCCGGCGACAACAGCCTGGCCGCCGAGCTCGACCCGCGTCCCCGCCTCGAGGTGGTCGGCCACGACGAGGTCGGGGTGATCTCCTGGACGGGCGTGCGCGCTCCCGAGGTCGAGCTGGCCGCCGAGCGCCCGGTCGTGATCGACCTCACCGGCGAGCCCCGATCGACCGGGGGGCTCGGCTTGAGCCCCCCGGACCCGCCAGGTGACCGGCAGGAGGTGACCACCTGAACGCGACCGAGCTCTGCCGGGTCCTGCTCGTCGGGTCGGTGGCCGCCGCCGACGTGCCCGAGCTGGGCGAGCCCGAGACCCGGGACGAGGTGCGGCGGCGACTGGGCGAGGCCGGCTGCGAGCTGGTCTACTCGCCGGCCTCCGAGCGCTGGCTGGCCCGCCTCGACGGCCCCGTGCCCGAGCTGGAGGGCCACGACCCGGTGCTGGCCCTCGGCACGGCCGAGCTGGCCGTGCTGGCCACCTGCTGGCTCCACCTGCGCTTCCTCCCCGGTGAGGGCGCCTCCCAGCAGGAACAGGAGTGGGTCGACCCCGACGACCTGGCGGAGCTGCTCGGGGCGAGGCTGAACGGCACCGGGCTGCCCAGCGTGCTCGAGCGGCTGGCCAAGGCCGGCTACCTGACCCTGCGCGAGGGCCGGGTCGAGGCCGGGCCGCTGCTGGACACACTGGACGAGCCGGGCGCCGCCGACCAGGCCAGGGCCCTCGTCGGCCGCCACCAGCGGCTGGCCCACCTGCGGCGCCGGGCCGCGGAGCTCGACGGAGTGGAGCAGGACGATGCCCAGGATTGAGGAAGTGCAGCTGGTCCACTGGGGGTCGCTGCGGCCCGACCCGATCCCGCTGCTGATCGACGGCATCAACGTGGCCACCGGGCCCAACGGGTCGGGCAAGACCTGCTTCCTGGACGGCATCAAGCTGCTGCTCGGGGTGACCAGCTTCGCCCCGGGGCGAAGCTCCCACCGCTACATCTTCGACGGCGGCCCCGGCGGCGCGGCCGCCGAGCGGGCCTTTCTGCGGGCCACGTTCAGCAACCCGGTCCTACCCGGCCGGGGTGAGCGCCTGTTCGCGGCCGCCGACGAGCGCCTTCGCGACGCCGACCGGGTGACGGTGGTCTGCCTGGTCACCGCCGACAGCCGCCGCTACCTGGTCCTCGGTGGCCTGCACCGCTGGGGCTTCGAGCAGCCCCTGGCCGACGACCTGGAGGCGTTCCTGGACGCCCACCCCGAGGACGAATGGCTGGGGCCGCGGCGCTATGACGAGCTGCTCGACCGGACCGGCATCACCAGGGCCCTGCGCGAGGTGCTGGCCCTGCCCCAGGGGGCGATCGACCGGACCATGGACGAGCGGCCGGCCGGGCTGCTGGCCAGGCTGCTCGAGCTGACCGGCGAGCGGGCCCTGCTGGACGAGGTCGAGGCGCAGCGGGAACGGGCCGGCGAGGCCCGCGCCGCCTACCTGGAGGCGGTCGAGGCGGCCAGGGCCGAGCAGGACAGCCTCGGCGCCCTCGGTGGCCAGGCGGCCCGCCACCTGGAGTGGGCCGGGCTGCGGGAGCGGCTCGACCTGCTGCGCGACCTGGCCCGCCCGGCGGCCGAGCACCGCGACGTCGCCGTCCGGGTCGAGGCGGCCCGCGGCGAGCGCGACGCGGTGGCCGAGCGGATCGCCGCCGACCGCCGCGACCTGGACGAGCTGACCGGGCAGGCCCCGGCGCTCGAGGCGAAGGCGGCCGCCATGGCCGACCAGGCCAGGGAGCTGGCCGAGCGCCTGGCCGGGACCCGCGACACCAGGACCGCCCTGGAGGTCCGCCTGGCCGCGGCCGAGGCCAGGGCCGAGGAGGCCCAGACCACCGCCGTCCGCCTGGCCGGCCTGGCCGGCGAGCGGACCGGCGAGCAGGCGGCCAGCGAGGTCCAGGCGGCCGAGTCCAGCCTGGCCACGGTCCTGGCCAGGCGCGAGGAGCTGCGCGCCACCCTGGCCGACGTCCAGGCCCGCATGGCCGTCCTGGCCGGCGGCGGCGTGCCCGTGCCGGCCGAGGTGACCGCCTTCCGGGAACGGCTGGCCGCCGAAGGGATCCAGGCCTCGGTGGTGGCCGAGGTCCTGGAGCTGGCCGACGAGGCGGCCGGCGACTCGTCCCGGATCAGGGCCGAGGCCGCCCTCGGCGACGCCCTGTGGGCGCTGCTGGTGCCGTCCCACGCCTACCGCCAGGCCACCGCCCTGGCCGTCGAGGACGGCTACCGCTGGGGGATCGCCAGGGGCGGGGCCGGCGACCCCCGGGCCGCCCTCACCGCCGTGCTCGGCCCGGTCGAGGCCGGCCTGCTGCTGGAGCGGGCCGATGCCCAGGCCGCGCACGACGCCGCCCAGGCCCACGGGCTGGCCGGCCGGGGCCTGGCCGCGGTGGCCCCGGACGGGATGCGCTACGGCGACGCCATGGCCCGGCTGGAGGCCCCGTCCCAGCCGGTGCTGGGCCGCCGGGCCAGGGAGCTGCACCACTTCGGCCTCAAGGCCGAGGCGGCCCGCCTCGGCGAGGAGCTGGCCGCCATTGACGCGGCCACCGCCGAGCTGCGGGGAGCCTGGCACCGGGCCATGCACGTGCTCGACGCCGTCCACCGCCTCGGCGACCTCCAGGGCCAGGTCGACGAGGCCGACCGGCAGCGCGAGCGGGCCGGGGCCGACCGGCCCCAGCTGGTCGAGCAGGAGCGCGCCCTGGCCGGCGAGCTGCGCGAGCTGGACGGCGCCCTCGGCGCGGCCAACGCCGAGCTCGCCCTTGCTCGGCAGCGCCAGAACGAGACCGAGATCCGCCTGGCCGCCCGGCTGCCCGAGCTGGCCGAGCGGGACGGGCTGCTCGCCGGGCTGGAGACCGAGCTGGCCGGGCGGCCGCTGGCCGCCGAGCAGCGGGCCCTGCTGGACGCCGGCGACCTGCCCGGGACCGAGTCGGTGCTGCGCGACATCGACTGGCTCGGCGGGCAGGTCGAGGACGACGAGCGGTTCCCGCCCGAGGTCCGGGACCCCGAGCTGGTGACCGGCCGCGAGCACCAGGCCGAGGCCGTCGAGGAGGCCAACCAGCTCGCCGAGCGGCGCAAGCACGAGCTGGACGAGCAGCTGGAGCGGGTCGAGGCGGCCCGCCGCCGGTTCGAGGAGGGGGTCAGGGAGGTCGTCCAGCGCCTCAGCGGCGAGTTCGCCCGGGTCTGCCAGACGGCCGGGGCCGAGGGCGAGCTGCGCCTGCTGGCCGGCGACCGGCCCGAGGAGTACGGGGTCGACGTGCTGGTCGCCCACCGGGCCACCGAGCGCCGCCGCTCCTACCGGGACGCCGCCCACTCCGGCGGGCAGCGGGCCACCATCGCCATCCTGCTGCTGCTGGCCACCATGGGCACGGCCGAGGCGGCCGACCTGCTCATCATGGACGAGCACATCGCCCACCTGGACTCGACCAACATCGACCACGTGGCCGGCCTGATGCACGCCCTGGCCGACCGGGTCCAGTTCGTGCTCGCCACCCCGACCAACGCCGAGTCGCTCCGCCTCTCCTGGTGCGACCTCCAGCTGGCCTTCCTGCCACGGGACCCGGGCCGGGCCTACAGCCCGCCGATCCGGCTCCTCAGCCGCCTCGGCGTCGGCGACCTCGAGGAGCGGGCCCCCGAGCGCGAGCTGTCAGCCAGCGGCTAGCCCGTCCGCTCGCCGCGCCGGCATGGAACTGGTCCGGCGGCGGTGTGGAGGCACGCCGCCGGACCAGATCGCTGGGCCAGCTCGGGGAGCTGGCCGGTCAGAGAGCTCGGCGCCGGCCTCGCCCGGCCACCACGCGGTAGATCAGCAGCAGCAGGATGGCCCCGATGATCGCGGTCAGCCAGGTGCTGATGTCGAAGAACTCATCCACGGTGTCGCGGCCGAACAGCACCTGCGCCAGGAACCCACCCAGGATGGCCCCGACGATCCCGATGATGATCGTCACGATGATGCCGCCCGGGTCGTCCCCGGGCAGGACCGCCTTGGCGATGGCCCCCGCGAGCAGGCCGAGAACGATCCAACCGATGATGCCCATGGGTGTGGTTCCTCCCGCGTCAGTGGACGATGCCGCTGATCTAGACCTCGCGGAGGGTCGGTTGGTTTCTGGTGAGATGCTAGAAACCATCTCCCGGTTCGGCGACCGGCACGCGGGTAGTTGGAGAGGACATGCCAACGGCGATCGACACCACGAACCTGCTGGACGCCCTGGCCGGGCTGGCCGGGCAGGTGGCCGAGGCACGGCCGAGCGCCCCCGGGCCGGGGGACCTGGGCCCGGCAAGGCGGCGCCGGCTGGCCTGGCACCTGGACGACTACCTGCTGCCGCGGGTACGGGACCTGGAGGCGCCGCTGGTCTGCGTGCTGCTGGGGTCGACCGGGGCCGGGAAGTCGTCGCTGCTCAACGGGCTGGTCGGGGCATCGGTGAGCCCCAGCGGGGTGGTGCGGCCGACCACCATGCGGCCGGTCGTGCTGCTCGCCCCCGGGCAGGTCGACGCCTTCATGGCCGGCAAGGTGCTGGCCGCCCTGGCCGACGCCGACCGGCTCCAGCTGGTCGTCCACGACGGCGCCTTCCCCGAGATCGCCCTGGTCGACGCGCCCGACGTCGACTCGGTGGAGGCCGAGAACCGCCGGACCGCCGAGGAGCTGCTCCAGGCGGCCGACCTGTGCCTGTTCGTCACCACCGCCCAGCGCTACGCCGACTACGTGCCCTGGGAGTTCCTGCGCCAGGCCAGGGCCAGGGGGGTGCCGCTGCTGGTGGTGGTGAACCGGCTCCCCCGGCGCGAGGCCGACCAGCGGGCGGTGCTGGCCGACGCCCGGCGGCGCTTCCAGGAGGCCGGCCTGGGCACGGCCGGCCCGGGCGGCCGCGACCTGCCGATGCTCGGGGTGGTCGAGGGCGCCCGCGACCCGGGCACCGACGGCCTGGAGGCGTCCGCCATCGAGCCGGTGCGCCGGGCCCTGGCCGACCTGTCGGCCGACACCGCCGCCCTGACCGCCGTCAAGGCCCAGGCGCTGCGGGGCGCCCTGGCCGGCCTGCCCGCGGCCGTGGCCGAGGTGGCCGGCGACCTTGAGGCCGACCGGCAGCGGGCGGCCGCCCTCCGGGCCGCGGTCGAGCGGGCGTACGCGGCCGAGCAGGAGCGGCTCCAGGACCGCCTGGCCGGCGGCGACTTCCTGCGCGGCGAGGTGATGCGCTCCTGGCAGGAGTTCGTCGGGGTGGGCGACGTCAGCCGCTGGCTGTCGTCGGGGGTCGGGCGGGTCCGCTCCTGGCTGGCCCGCCAGTTCCAGCCGGCCAAGGGCGCCCCCGAGCTCCAGCGGACCAAGGAGCAGGCGTTCGAGGAGCTGATCGGGGCGCTGGTCCGCCACGCCGACGTGGCCGCCGGCCACACCGCCACCCAGTGGTCGGCCGACCCGGCCGGGGCGCTGCTGCTGGAGGCCAACCCCGGGCTGTGGGGTCACGGCCCGGAGCTGGAGACCGAGGCCAGGGCGCAGCTCACGGAGTGGCTGCGCCGGCTGACCAGGGTGGTCGAGGAGCGGGGCCAGAGCCGGCGGGCGTTCGCGTTCGCCGCCTCCCTTGGGGTCAACGCCATCGGGGTGGTGGCCATGCTGGCCGTGTTCGCCCACTCGGCCGGGCTGACCGGCGGCGAGGTGGCCATCGCCGGGGGGACGGCGGTGCTCAACCAGAAGCTGCTCGAGGCCCTGATCGGCGAGGCCGCGGTGGCCGACATCATCCGGGCCGCCGAGCGCGACCTGCGCCGCACGCTCCGCTCGGCGCTGGAGAGCGACGCCCGCCGCTTCCTCGACCTGCTCGCCCCCTCCGGCGAGGGCCCGGAGGCGCTGCGCGCGGCCGCGGACAGGGTCCTGGCCGAGGCCGAGCGCCTGATCGCCAGCCTCGGCGGAGACCGGTCCCGTGGCTAACCGGGATGTAGCTGGCTGCCTGGAGGCGCTGGAGCGGGTGGCCGAGGCGGCCGAGCGGCTGGGGCTCGACGCCGGGCAAGCGCGCGAGACCCTGGGCGCGGCCAGGACCCGGCTCGGCTTCCCGGGAACCGCGTTCGTCTGCGCCCTGGCCGGTGGCACCGGGGCCGGCAAGTCGAGCCTCCTCAACGCCCTGGCCGGCCGGGAGGTGAGCCGTCCCGGGGTGACCCGGCCGGTGACCGCCGAGCCGGTCGCCTGGGTCCCGGCCGACGCCGCCGACGAGCTCGGCCCGCTGCTGCGCTGGGTCGGGGTCGACAGGGTGGTCAGCCACCACGACCCCCGCTTCACCGACCTGTGCCTGCTCGACCTGCCCGACTACGACTCGGTGGAACCAGCGCACCGGGCCACCGTCGACCAGGTCCTGCCCCGGGTCGACGCCGTCTGCTGGGTGCTGGACCCCGAGAAGTACAACGACCGGGTCCTGCACGAGGACTACCTGCGACCGCTGGCCCACCACGCCGACCGGGCCGTGTTCGTGGTCAACCGCCGCGACGTGATCGGCGACGCCCGCCAGGTCGCCGAGCTCACCGCCGACCTGCGCCGGACCCTGGAGGCCGACGGCATCCGCGGCCGCCCGGTGTTCGTCGTCTCGGCCGACCCGCCCGACGGGGCCGGCCAGGGCGAGCTGGAGGCCCTGCGGGCCTGGCTGTCGGAGCGGCTCCAGGCCAAGGCGGTGGTGACCGAGCGGCTGGCCGCCGACTGCCGCCAGCGCGGGGTCGAGCTGGCCCGCCAGGCCGGCCTCGAGGGCGAGCAGGCCAGCCGGCCCCTGGTCGGCGACGACGCTCGCCGCCAGGCCCGGCAGCGGGCGGTGGCCGCGGCCAGCTCGGCGGTCGACGTCGAAGGGGTGCGCCGGGCCTGCCGGCGCCGCACCCTGGCCGAGGCCCGGGCCGCCGGCGCCGGCCCCCTCGGCCGCCTGCAGGCCGTGCTGGCCAGGGCGCGCGGCGGCGGCGACCGCGGCCCGGCCTCGGCCCGCTCGATCGACCCGGTCGCCTACGCCCGCGCCTGGCGCGGCCGCTCGACCCTCAGCCGCACGGTGAACCCGGTCCACGACCTGCTGCGCCGCGCGGCCACGGCCGCCCCCCCGGCCCTGCGGGCCGAGGTCATGGGCCTGGCCCGGCCCGACCGGCTGGAGGAGCGCCTCACCGAGGCGATCGACGGGGCGGTGGCCCAGGGCACCGCCGACCACGCCCGCCCGCCCCGCTCCTTCCTGTGGCCGCTCATCGGGGTGCTCCAGACCCTGGTCACGGTGGCCTTCGTGGCCGGCCTGCTCTGGTACCTGACCCTGTACCTGGCCGGCCGGGCCCAGGCCGACCTCCCCGACCTGCCCACGGTCAGGGACGTGCCCGTCCCCCTGCTCCTGGTGATCGGGAGCCTCCTGGTCGGCTGGCTCCTGGCCCGCCTGCTGTCGTCCAGCGCCCGCCGGGCCGGCCGCCGCTGGGCCGACCGCCTCACCGGCGACCTCGCCACCACCGTGGCCGCGGAGGTCGACGCGGCCATCGCCGAGCCCCTGTCCGAGCTCGAGGCAGCCCGCTCCGAACTGCTGGTGGCGTTGTCCGACCTGCGGTCGTCCTGCTAGGCGGCCTGCTCGGCGTCGCCGGGGACGGCGGCCGGCGGTTCTGCCCGGCCACGGCCGGTCAGGGCGGCCACGGTGGCCGCGAGGACGCAGGAGACGCCGGACAGGAGCAGGATCGAGCGGGGGCCGAACTGGCCGGCCATCCAGCCACTGAGCAGGCCGCTGGGCGGGCCCGAGCCGAGCAGGACCAGGCCGAACAGGCTCATCACGCGGCCGCGCATCGCCGGGTCGGAGGCGAGCTGGACGGTCGAGTTGGCCGTGGCCACGAAGGAGAGGCTGGCCGCGCCGATCGGGAACAGGAACGCCGCCTCGACCACGATGGTCGGGGCCAGGGCGGCCGCGAACGACAGCAGGCCGAACGCGGCCACCGAGCCGACCAGCAGGGCCCGGGTCGGGCGGCCGCGGCGGGCGACGGTGAGGGCGCCGACGACCGAGCCGGCGGCCATGATGGCGGCCAGGATCCCGTAGGTGCCCGGGCCGCCGTCGAAGGCGAACCGGGCCAGCAGGGGCAGGGCGACCCGGTAGTTGAGGCCGAGCATGCCGACCACGGCCACCAGCAGGATGGTCGAGCGCAGCACCGGGGTCCCCCAGACGTAGCGCACACCGGCCCGGATCTGGCCCCGGCCCCGCTCCACCGCCGCCCGGCGGTAGAGGCGGTCCGGGTCCATGGCCAGCAGCCCGCCGATCATGGCCAGGTAGGAGACGGCGTTGAGGAAGAAGGCGGGGGCGATCCCGACGACCGCGATCAGCCCGCCGGCGACGGCCGGGCCGAGCACCCGGGCGGTGTTGAAGCTGGCGCTGTTCAGCCCGACGGCGTTGGCCACCCGGTCGGGCCCGACCATCTCGGTGACGAACGACTGCCGGGCCGGCATGTCGAAGGCGGTGGCCACCCCGAGCAGCAGGGCCAGGGTGTAGACCATCCACAGCCGGACCGCCCCGGTCGCGGTGAGGGTCCCGAGGACGAGGGCGAGCACGGCCATGGCCGTCTGGGTGGCCAGCAGCAGCCGGCGCTTGTCGACCCGGTCGGCGACCAGCCCGGCCCACGCCCCGAAGGCCAGCATGGGCGCGAACTGGAGGGCGAGGGTGATGCCCAGCGGCAGGGGCGCGTCGGTGATCCGCAGGACCAGCCAGTCCTGGGCGACCTGCTGCATCCAGGTGCCGGTGGAGGAGACGAGGTGACCGAACAGGAACAACCGGAAGTTGCGCACGTCGAGCGATCGGAAGGTGCGCAGCCGGGGTCGACCTCCAGGCCAGACGGGGTTACGGGGTCGAGCCCATGGTAGCAGCGACCTCTCCGATCACCGCGACCATGTCGAGGTCGCTGTGGTCCAGGTGCTGCAGCATGACCCGGCTGACCCCGGCCGCCTCAAGGGACTGGAGCCGCTCGGCCAGCTGGTCGACGGTGCCGAGCAGCCAGTTGGGCCGGGCGTCGATCACCTTGGCCACGCTGTCGTCGCTGCCGGTGCGCGCCAGCACCCGGCCGACCCGCTCCTCCACCTCGTTCTGGTCGCGGCCGGCCACGCAGGTGGTCATCAGCGACAGCCGGGCCGTCCCGGGGTCCCGGCCGGCGTCCCGCCAGGCGTCCAGCAGCCGGTTGCGCCGCCCCGGCAGCTCCTCCAGGGGGACGCCGGTGGTGTTGTACTCGTCGGCCCAGCGGGCGGCCAGGGCCAGGCTCCTGGGCCCGGCTCCCCCGCCGACCAGCAGGGTCGGGCGCGGCTGCTGCACCGGCTTGGGCAGGGCGCGCAGGTCCTGGAGCTGGTAGTGGCGGCCCTGGAAGGAGAAGGTGTCCTCGGTGAAGGAGCGGGAGACGATCTCCAGCTGCTCGGCCAGCCGCTCCATGCGGACGGGCGTGGCCGGGAAGTCGAAGCCGTAGGCGCGGTGCTCGCCCTCGTGCCAGCCGGCGCCAAGGCCCAGCTCGACCCGGCCGCCGGAGACGTGGTCGGCCGTGACCACCATCTTGGCCAGGACCGAGGGGTGCCGGAAGGTGGCCGGGGAGACCAGCGTGCCCAGGCGGATGCGGCTGGTCCTGGCGGCCAGCGCGGCCAGGGTGGCCCAGGCGTCAAGCGACCCGCGCTCGGGGTCGCCCATCAGGGGCCCGTAGTGGTCGGAGCGGAACAGGCCCTCCAGGCCGTGGTCCTCGCACGCTCCGGCCAGGGCGAGCCACTGCTCCCAGGTGACGTTCTCCTGGCCCTCGATCATCAGGCAGACCCGCATGCGGCCCTCCTCCTCGGCTGTGCGTCGCGCTGGACAGTACGATGCCTGCCATGCCGAGGGCACACGGGAACGGGGTCGAGCTCGAGTACGAGACCGTCGGCGACCCGGCGGGGCGGCCGCTGCTGCTCGTCCAGGGGCTGGGGGCGCAGCTCATCTCCGTGGAGGACGGGCTCTGCCAGGAGCTGGCCTCGCGCGGGTTCCTGGTCATCCGCTACGACAACCGCGACGCCGGGCTGTCGACCTGGTTCGACGACGCCCGGCCGGTCAACCTGGCCGCGGTCTGGGGCGGCGACCACTCCACGCTCGCCTACACCCTCGAGGACATGGCCGACGACGCCGTCGCGGTGCTGGACGCGGCCGGGGCCGAGGCCGCGCACGTGGCCGGCATCTCCCTCGGGGGCATGATCGCCCAGCTGCTGGCCACCCGCTACCCGGCGCGCGTGCGGTCGCTGGCCTCGATCATGTCGACCACCGGGGACCGGGCCGTCGGCCAGCCGACCGCGGAGGCGGCCAGCGTGCTGATGTCGTCGATGCCGGGCGACCGGGAGCGGTACATCGACCAGGCGGTGGCCAACACCAGGGCCATCAGCTCGGGGACGGCCTATCCGTTCGACGAGGACGCGGTGCGGCGCGGGGCCGCCCGCGGCTTCGACCGCGCCTACCACCCCAAGGGGACCGGCCGGCAGTTCGCGGCCATCCTGGCCGCCGGCGACCGGGCCGCCGCCCTCGGCCAGATCCGGGTGCCGACCGTTGTCGTGCACGGGGAGCAGGACCAGATCATCGGCGTCAGCGGCGGCGAGGCCACCGCCGCCGCCATCGGCGGGGCCCGCCTTCTCCGGGTCCCCGGCCTCGGCCACGAGCTCCCGCCCGGGTTCTGGCCCGTCCTGGCCGACGCCCTGGTCGAGGTCGCCGACCGGGCCGACCGTGGCTGACCTCCTCCGGGTGCTGTTCCTGGCCCACGCCTTCCCGCGGAGCGCCGACGACCTGACCGGGGGGTTCCTGCTCCGGCTGGCCGCCGCCCTGCGGGCCGAGGGGGTCGAGGTGGCCGCCGTGGCCCCGGCCGCCGCCGGGCTGGCCGCCTCCGAGCGCCTCGACGGGGTCCAGGTGCGCCGCTACCGCTACGCCCCCCGGCGCGCCGAGCGGCTGGCCTACGCGGGCGAGATGCACCGCCGGGCGGCGTCCCCCGCCGGGGCCGTCGCCCTGGCCGGGCTGCTGGGCGCTGGCGCCCTGGCCGCGCGGCGGGCGGCACGCGGGGCCGACCTGGTCCACGCCCACTGGTGGTTCCCGGCCGGCGTGCAGGCCCTGGCCGCCCGGACCGGGCTGCCCCTGGTCACCACCTTGCACGGCACCGACGTCCGCCTGGCCAGCACCCGCCCGGCGGCCAGGGCGGCCTGCGCCAGGGTGCTGCGGTCCTCGGCCCGGGTGACGGCCGTGTCGGGCTGGCTCGCCGGCCAGGCGGCCGGGTTCGCCCCCGGCCTGGCCCGGCCGGTCGCGGTCGCGCCCATGCCCGTCGACGACCTCGCCTTCTCCCCCGGCCCGGGCGGCCAGCCCCGCGACGAGCTGCTGTTCGTCGGCCGCCTCGACCGCCAGAAGGGCGCCGAGGTCGCCGTGGCCGCCCTGGCCCGGCTGACCGGCCCGGCGGCCGCCCTGCCCCTGCGCATCGTCGGCGGCGGCCCCGAGGAGCCCGCACTGCGCCGCCTGGCCGGCGAGCTCGGCGTCGCCGGCCGGGTCCGCTGGGACGGCCAGCTCTCCCAGGCCGAGCTGGCCGGCCGCTACCGGCGGGCGGCCGCGCTGGTCGTGCCCGGCCGGGACGAGGGTCTCGGCCTGGTCGCGGTCGAGGGCCAGCTCTCGGGCGCCCCGGTGGTGGCCGCCGCCTCCGGCGGCCTGCTCGACGTGGTCGCCGACGGCCGCACCGGCCGGACCTTCCCTCCCGGTTCGCCCGACGCCCTTGCTCGGACGGTCGAGGCGGTCCTGGCCGACCCGGACGGCAGCGCCCGGATGGCCGTGGCCGCCCGGGAGCGGGCGGCGGCCCACTTCGGCACGGCCGGCGCCGCCAAGGCCTATGCCGCCGTCTACGCCGAGGCCCTCCAAGCGCTGACGGTGAAGGGCCGGCGGCGCACCTAGCCCGAGTCCTGGTGCCTGGTGGCGTAGGCGATCGCCCCGGCGCGGTTGCGCACGCCCAGCTTGGCCAGCACGTTGCTGACGTGGTGGGCGGCGGTCTTGCGGCTGATGAACAGGCGCTGGGCGATCTCGGGGTTGGAGAGGCCGAGGCCGACCAGCCGCAGCACCTCCTGCTCGCGCATGGTCAGCACGCCGACCCGCTTGGGCCCGGGCCGGCCCGGCGCCCCCAGCGAGCGCAGCAGGGCGTCGGCCGCGTCGGCCTCGCCCTTGGCGCCCAGCCGCTCGAACGCCCCAAGGGCGGTCCTGGCCTCGGCCACCGCCAGCTCGGGGTTGGCGCCGGCCAGGGCTCGGGCCAGCTCGACCCGGGCCAGGGCCGTCTCGTAGGGGAGGTCGTCGTCGGAGAACAGGGCCAGGGCCCGCTCCAGCAGGCGCCTGGCCTCCTCGGGCCGCCCGGCGGCGGCCGCCACCCGGGCCCCGGCCTGGGCGGCCATGGCGGCCACCTGGCCGCCGCCATGGCTGTCGCCCTCGGCCTCGGCCAGCTCGGCCAGGCGGGCCGCGGCGGCGGTGGCGGCGCCGGGGTCGCCGAGGGCGAGCTGGGCAGCGACCAGGGTCTCCAGGGCGGCCGCGGCCAGCAGGTGGCGCTCGCCGTGGATGCCGGGCTGGCCGTCGTCCTCCAGGGACCGCTCCAGCAGCCCGGCGGCGACCGACGGCTCGCCCCTGGCCAGCCGCAGCCGGGCCGCCGTCCGGGCCGCGGCCCGCCCGCCGCCCCGTTCGGGCAGCAGCGCCTCGGCCTCCTCCAGCCGTCCCTGGCGTAGGCGCAGGTCGGCCAGCCGGGCCAGCGCCTCGGCGTGGGAGGCCGGCCCGGGGCCCTCGGCCATCCGGATCGCCGCCTGGAGCTCGGCCTCGGCCTCCTCCCAGCGGCCCTTGGCCATCAGGACGCCGCCGTACAGCGTGCGGCAGCGGGCGTACAGGAACGGGCAGCCGTAGCGGTTGATGAACTGGTCGGCCACCTGGCACCACTGCACGGCCCGCCGCAGGTCGCCGGCCAGGTCGCAGGCGACCAGCATGTCGCAGGAGGCGATCACCACCGTGTCGAGGCGGCGGTGCTCGCCCCCGAGGGTGCCGGCCATGGCCTCGTCGATCAGGGCCAGGCCCTCGGCGGCCCGGCCCTGGGTGACCAGCGTCAGGCCGAGATCACCCAGCGCGCACAGCTCGAGGTCGGGGTCGCCGGTGGCCCGGGCCAGCTCCAGCACCCGCTGCTGGAGCTCGCGGGCCCGGCCGGTGTCGGGCTCCAGGTACCCGCGCAGCAGCCACAGCCAGCCCTGGAGCGGGTTGGGGTCGAGGTCGCCCAGCACCCGCTCGGCCCGGGCCAGCCATCCGCCGGCGGCGGCGTGGTTGTCGAAGTTCGAGATCCAGGTCACGCACAGGCTCATGGCGGCAGTGGCGGCCGGGACGGCGTCGGAGGCCCGCCGGAACTCGGCGTAGGCCCGTTCGGTGTGGGCGATGCTGGCCCGGGTCTCGCCCAGCCACCACAGGGCGACGCCCATGCCGTCCAGGGCCTCGGGGGTCTCCTTCTCGGCCAGGGCGGCCGCGAAGGCGGCGCGGGCCTCCTCCCACCGCCCGGCCTCGAGCGCCGCCGTCCCCAGCAGCCGCTGGTCCTGCTCGGTCATGGGGCCAAGTATGCAGACCGGGACCGGCGCCCGAATAGGGCATCTGCCCGATGCTCCGGGCCGGTCGCCTGCGGGATGGTGGCCCCGCCAGCAGACCGCGACCAGGGAGATCCCGCGATGACCGATTCCGTCGAGACGTTCCAGCTCTCGGTCGAGGCGGCCGAGGTGTACGAGTCCCAGTTCGTGCCCGCCCTCTTCGCCGAGTGGGCGCCCCACCTGGTCGAGGCGGGCGGGGTCGCCCCCGGCCAGGCGGTGCTCGACGTCGCCTGTGGCACCGGGGTGGTGGCCCGGACGGCCGCCGACAGGATGGGCGGCCGGGGCCGGGTGGTCGGCCTCGACCTCAACGAGGGCATGCTGACCGTGGCCGGCCGCCTCCGCCCCGACATCGAGTGGCGCCAGGGCGACGCGGCCGACCTGCCGTTCGAGCCCGGGTCGTTCGACGTCGTCCTCTGCCAGTCGGCCATGATGTTCTTCCCCGACCGGGCCGGCTCCCTGCGCGAGATGGCCCGGGTCGCCACCCCCGGCGGCACCGTCGCCGTCCAGGTCTGGGACCAGCTCGAGGCTCAGGAGGGCTACGGCGCCATGTACGGCGCCTTCGCCGCCTACCTGGGCCCGGACGCCACCACCCTCGAAGGCTCCTACTGGGCCCTCGGCGACCTCGACCTGGTCGGCTCCCTGTTCGAGGCCGCCGACCTGCAGATCACCACCACCCTGACCCGGGTCGGCACCGTGCGGTTCCCCTCCGCCTCCGCCGCCGTCGCCACCGAGATCGAGGCCACCCCCCTCGCCCATCGGATCGACCAGGACACCTACCGCCGCATGCTGGAGGCCGGCACCGAGGCACTGCGCCCGTTCGTCGTCGCCGGCGGCCGGGTCGAGCTCCCCATCAAGGGCCACATCGTCACCGCCACCAGGCCGACCTGATCCGCGGAAGGGCCGGTCCTGGGACGAACGGGCAGACGAGCGAGAGATCGTGCAGGATCCAAGAAGGCTGCGACCCACCTAGGGAGCCAACTTGGACCTGAACTCGGACCTCGGCGAGGGGTACGGCCGCTGGGCCCTCGGCGACGATGCCGCCCTCCTCGAGGTGGTGACCAGCGCGAACGTGGCCTGCGGGTTCCACGCGGGCGACCCGGCGACGATCGACCGCACGGTTCGGACGGCGGTCGAGCGCGGGGTGGCCGTCGGCGCCCAGGTCTCCTACCCCGACCTGGTCGGCTTCGGGCGGCGCGAGATCGACGTGCCGCCCGACGAGCTCACCGCCGACGTGCTCTACCAGCTCGGCGCCCTCGAGGCCTTCGCCAAGGCCGCCGGCAGCCGGGTCCGCTACGTGAAGCCGCACGGCGCCCTCTACAACCGGATCGCCCGCGACCCGGTCCAGGCGGCCGCCGTGGTCGAGGCGATCCGGCGCTACGACCCGGCGCTGCCCCTGCTCACCCTGCCCGGGTCGGTGGCCATGGAGGCGGCCGGGGAGGCCGGCATCCCGTCCGTCGGCGAGGGGTTCGCCGACCGGGCCTACACCGCCGAGGGCCGCCTGGTGTCCCGGCGGGAGCCAGGGGCGGTCCTGCACGACCCCGAGCAGGTGGCCGCCCGCGCCGTGGTCATGGCCACCGAGCACCGGGTCGAGGCGGCCGGTGGCGAGCAGGTCGCCGTCGAGGTGCGCTCACTCTGCGTCCATGGCGACACCCCAGGCGCGGTCGACCTGGCCCGAGCGGTCCGGACCGCCCTCGAGCACGCCGGTGTCACCCTGGAGGCGTTCGCGTGAAGGTGCGGGTGGCGGGAGAGCGGGGGCTGCTGGTCGAGGTCGAGGATCTGGCGACGGTCCACCGGCTCCACGCCGCCCTTCGCGAGCTCGACCCGCCCGGGGTGGTCGAGCTGGTCCCCGCGTACCGGACGGTCCTCATCGTTGCCGACCCGGGCCAGGCGGAGGCGCTCGACGACCTCGCCGCCCGGCTGCCCGGCCTTGAGCTGCCCCCGGCCGAGGCCGTGGCCGGCGAGACGGTCGACATCCCGGTCCGCTACGACGGCGAGGACCTGCCCGAGGTGGCCGGCCTGACCGGGCTGGAGCCCGAAGAGGTGGTCCGTCGCCACACCGCTCCCGAGTACACCGTGGCCTTTCTCGGCTTCAGCCCCGGGTTCCCCTACCTGGTCGGCCTCGACCCGGCCCTCCAGGTCCCCCGCCGCGACACGCCCCGGACCTCGATCCCGGCCGGCTCGGTCGGCCTTGCCGGCAACCAGACCGGCATCTACCCCACCGCCACCCCGGGCGGCTGGCAGCTCATCGGACGCACCGAGGTGACCCTGTTCGACCCCGCCCGAGACCCCCCGGCCCTGCTCGCCCCAGGCACCCGCCTCCGCTTCACCGTGGCCGCATGATCGCGGTCCGCAAGCCGGGGCTGCTGACGACCGTGCAGGACCTGGGCCGGCCTGGCCTGGCCCATCTTGGGGTTCCGACCGCGGGGGCGGCCGACCGGCGGGCCTTCAGGCTGGCCAACCGGCTGGTCGGAAACCGGCCGGGGGCGGCCGCGCTGGAGATCACGCTGGCCGGGCCGGAGCTGGAGCTGGAGGCCGGCGGCTGGGTGGCGCTGACCGGGGGCCGGGTCGCGGCCGAGGTCGACGGCCGGCCGGTGCCCATGGACGTGGCCGTGCGGGTCGAGCCCGGGCAGGTGCTGCGGGTCGGCTCGATGTCCAGTGGGCTCCGCGCCTACCTGGCCGTGCGCGGCGGCATCGACGTCCCCCCGGTGCTCGGCAGCCGCTCGACCGACACCCTGGCCCCGGTCGGCCCCCCGCGGCTCGAGGAGGGCACCCGCCTGCCCGTCGGCGACCAGGCCGACGGCGACCTCTACCGGCAGGTGGCGCCCACCCCGGCGGTCGAACCCGAGCCGGTGCTGCGCACCGTCCGCGGCCCCCGCGACGACCTCTTCACCGACGACGCCCTCCGGACCCTGATCGGCGTGGCCTGGACGGTGACCTCCGACAGCGACCGCACCGGGCTCCGCCTCGACGGGCCGGAGCTGGACCGGCGGCGCCAGATCGAGCTCGCCTCCGAGGGCATGGTCGAGGGCTCGCTCCAGGTCCCGCCGGACGGCCACCCGATCCTGTTCCTGGCCAACCACCCCACCACCGGCGGCTACCCGGTGGTCGCGGTGGTCGCCGGCCGCGACCTCCCGGAGGCCGCCCAGGCCCGCCCAGGCACCCGGCTGCGGTTCCGGTTCGTCTCGGTGGCCGAGGCCCGCGCGGCCGCCGGCGGTGCCCCCCTCTAGCGCGGCCCGGTGCTGAACGGCCCGCGGGTGGTTCGGGCGGGCTCAGCCCTGGCCGGGAGCGGCCGGGGCGAACCGCTCGCCGCCGCTGTCGGTGGCCACCCGGCCCTCGCGGACCAGCTTGGCCAGGTGGGCCCGGACCGACAGCTCGGCCGCCGGGTGCAGGGCCGGGTCGACGGCGGCGTAGACCCGGGCGACGACCTCTGCCGGGGTGCGGTCGCCGGCGGCAAGGGCGGCCAGCACCTGGGCCTCGCGGTCGAGGCGGTGGGCCAGGTAGCCCTCTACCCGGGCGACGGCGTCGGGGACCATCGGGCCGTGGCCCGGGTAGAGCCGCTCGGGCCGGAGCGCCAGGAGCAGCTCCAGCGAGGCCAGGTAGTCGCCCATGTCCCCGCCCGGCCACTCGACCACGGTGGTGCCGCGGCCGAGCACGTGGTCGCCGGTGAAGACGGCCCGCTCGGCGGCGAGCTCGAAGCAGCAGTGGTCGGCGGCGTGCCCCGGCGTCGGCAGCGGCCGCAGCTCCAGCCCGGCCGCGGCCACCGGGTCGCCGGCGGCCAGGTCGGGGGCGTCCGGGCTGGCCCAGCCCGGCGCGAGCGCGGCCAGCGGCGCCCCGACCCGCCCGGCGAACGCCCGCGCCCCCTCCGCATGGTCGACATGGGTGTGGGTGAGCAGCACGAGCTCGACCCCGCGCCCCCCACAGGCCCGGACCACCGCCGTGGCGTGCCCGTCGTCGTCCGGCCCCGGGTCGATCACCACCGCCGTTGACGCCCCCGGCTCGCCGACCACAAAGGTGTTGGTCCCCTCGAGCGTGAGCGGCGACGGGTTCGGCGCCAGCACCCGGATCACCCGCGGGCTCCAGGTCTCGGTCACGGCGTCACCGGCGGGCGCCCGCCTCGGCCGCTCTGGCCGCCCGGGCCCCCCGGGCCGCCGGGCTCGAGGAGGGGCGTGGGCACCGGGTAGCGCTCTCGCCAGGGCATGATCAGGTCGGCGCCCTCGAGCACGGGCAGGATGCGCTCGACCCGACGGCCGGATCCGGCGGCGAGCGCCTCCTCCATCGACCCGTAGGCGGCCAGGTCGCGGAGGGTGTAGCGGGTCGGGGGGAGCATGGGCAGGTCGAGGTCGGCGGCGGCCTCGCCCGGCGGGAGCCAGCACTCGCGCTCCGCCTCGGCGAGGTGGGCGGTGACGGCGGCAGCGCCCGGCAGCCCGGCAATGAAGAACCTCGTGTCGTAGCGGCGCGGCTCCGCCTCCGGCGTCACCCACCAGGCCCAGTAGCGCAGCCGGCCCGCGTCCAGCCGCACCCCGAGCACCTCCAGCAGCTCGGCGAACCGGCTCGACCCGTCCAGCAGCTCCCGCCTGCCCTGGGCGAGCTCCTCGCCCCCGGGCGCCGGGGTGGCCAGCAGCAGCCCCGCCTCCTCCAGCGTCTCCCGGCAGGCGGCCACCACATACCCGCGCGCCTCGTCGACCGGAAGACCCAGCCGCTCGCTCCACATCGCCGCCGTCGGCCCGGCCCAGCGCAGGTCGACCGCCGGGTCGCGGTCCGCCTCGTCCACCCGCCCCCCGGGAAACACCCACAGCCCACCCGCGAACCCCATCCCCGTGGGCCGCAGCTGCAGGTACGCCTCGAGCCCGTCCTGCCCATCCCGGAGCAGCACCACCGTCGCGGCCGCTCTGGGGACGACAGCCATCGGGTCCTCCTGGGTCGGGTCTGATCAGCTGGATGGTACGTGCCCGGGGTAGCGGCCTGGCAGGTGGGCGTCTCGACCCGGGGTCGTCGACAATAGGGGGCATGACCACCGATCCGCGGCGGGCGTTGCCGAACATGGATGTGCTGCTGGGGCATCCGGAGCTGGTCGCTCGTGCGGGGAGCTTCGGGCGGGAGGTGGTGCTGGGGGCGGCCCGGCGGGCGCTGGAGGAGAGCCGGGGGGCGGTG
>Ga0247828_10000183_pt1 | contig 22571 bp, 18 predicted proteins | sample 12C_Control_Day3_FD_192425 | JGI IMG/M metagenome (GOLD analysis project Ga0247828, IMG submission 192425) | Soil microbial communities from agricultural site in Penn Yan, New York, United States - 12C_Control_Day3 | ecosystem: Environmental > Terrestrial > Soil > Agricultural land | place... | reverse complement strand
CAGTCAGTGGAAGACCATGTGCGATGGATGAAACATCATCCGTTACCACCATCACAGGTGGTGCCGCTATGAGTAGTCCTACTATAGTGCGGCTGAAGAAAGAGAATCCTCGCCGCGAAGGAACCGCTGGTTGGCATGCATGGAATCTACTACGCAAGGGTATGACCGTCGATGAATACCTTGCCGCTGGTGGGCGCCGTGACCACTTACGCTGGGACATCGACAAGGGGAATTGCAAGCTGGTCGACACCAAGGGGAAGACCGCTACGATGCCTGAGGCACCTAAGCACGTCTTCGCTAAGGGTAGCGGTGGTGTACCTGCCGCCATCAGGATGAACGACAGCAAGGTGAAGACGATACGCAACACTCGACGGTGGCGTGTTGAGCACGAGTGGAAACACGGCATCGTGAAGTACAAGGACGGTGGCGACCTCAAGCACATGATGGGACGTGAGTGCGTGATGAGGACGTTCATCAGCCCGAAGGGAAATCGCTATGTGACCGCTACAGGACACGAGCCAGCTGACCTGCTCGTTGACCTGTCTCGACATGGTTTACCTACTGTCAGGCTACGCAAGGAGAGGCGTAGTGCAGTGGCCAAGAAGCACGTACAGCGGGTCAAGAAGGAAACGAAGGAGCAGGTCGCTCGTAAGCAGGCCAAGACGAAGCCGACCAAGAAGACCCACCTGAAGCCGAAGAGGAAGTCCTGATGCAGTTACGATTCAGCGAGGCTCCACCTGACCGCTCGTATGCAGAGGGTCTAGAGATGGAGCGCCTCAAGCGTCTGCGTAAGCAGATGAGAGAGCAGGACGACAGGAGAAATCCTGATAAGCATGACCCTACCGCGCCACCTGTGCAGATATACGTCGTCTGCGCATGGAAAGCGTCGAAGCCTAACTCGCTTCTACGCTCGTGGCATTTTGTGACGTGGTGCAGAGGACCGCTCACAGGACACAAGATGGCACAGATTCGCCGTAGGTACAGCCGTAAGCGTCGATTCAGCAAGCACGACCCGCTCACCTTCGTTGAGCTACGGGTCTTCAAGCATATCGGGGTGGAGCGACTTGAGCCACCTGTGTATGCTGGTCGTCGACGTAGGGAGGTCGCATGAAATACATGCGGCTCCTAGCACCATCGGTGATTATCCCCAAGCAACCAGATAGCAAGGCGTTCTGGTGGGGTAGCCAGCATCTAGGTGCTGGTAGCGTGATAGGCGTGATGAAGAATCGCGTGAAGAGTCCTATCACCGGTGACGAGCGTGAAGTGTACGTCAAGTGGGTCGACCTAGCAGACCGTGAATGCTTCGGTTGGCTGGCTGAGCGTACACCGATGGACCGCAAGATACCAGCGAAGAAGCTGGTACGTGTAGCTGTCGCCACAGATGACCGTGTGACAGCGTGGGACCAGCTTCGATATGCCATTGGTCGTGATGATGGCTGGGACACCAAGTCGTGGCTGATGAAGTTCGGTATATCGCAGGTGCCTCTCGTTCACGCGGTCATCCGTGAACTTGGTGGACGTGTCCCACGTAGTGATGACCCTATCGAGGCGGTGAGACTAGCTCTTCGCCTCATTACCCACAAGGAGATTACGATGAAACAGGCAACCGAAGCAGTTGAGACCGCTACCCGCAAGTCCTCTAAGAAGAGCACCAAGAAGGGAGCGGCGAAGAAGGGTGCAGTGAAGCAGTCGAAGAAGCAGGCTCGCAGCACCGAGGGTGGACCGGGACGCGTGTCAGCGTTCGCTGGCAAGACCATCGTTCGGCTGGTGAAGGAGAATCCGCGTCGTGAGGACACTCACGGTTACAACAGCTGGAACCTTCTGAAGAAGGGCATGACGTACGAGCAGTACATCGCCGCAGGGGGTCGTCGCGTTGACCTTGCGTGGGACATCATGAAGGGCAACGTCAAGCTCGTTAAGTAGGCCGCGCCAGTCCCAATGCGCCTGCTGGCACCGTCTGGTAGGGTTGCGCTAATACAGGCAACCCAACCAGCCGGACGCTTACGTCGATTTGCTGTACCGCTGGTGATTGACCCATACTTGCAGACCCTGTACCACAGTACCCGTCACACATTCAACCGACAGATGTTCCTTGACCCCTCTGATGAAAGTCATACGCCGAATATGGACACCGCGACCAGCGGGTCTTCCTCGCAAACGCATAGCTCCCTTCTGGCTGGGAGAGACAGCCCAAATCATCATCATACGTCGACTGAAGGAGTACCGTCGCGCTAAAGCCGCTAAAGAGGCGGCTCGACTGCGCAAGAAGCAAGGTCGTCGATAGTATGCTACGCGTAGTGCGTAACGGCACTCGTATCGTCTGGAGTAGGGACGATATCTTTACGATGGTCAGCATCCTTGGACCAGACCATGCCGTAGAGAAGTGGTGTCCTTATAATCCTGCTGTACTCAAGCTAGCGGCCACGAAACGCACCCTACAGTTATCGTCAACGGCACACGACTGGCTTGAGTACGAGACCGCACACCGCACCAAGCTAAGTGAGGTGAAGCGTATGGGTGATGCTTACCCCATGACTACGTACGAGCGTAAGGCATGGCCACATCAGCGAGTTGCGTTGCAGTTGTTCCGACTGATTCAACAAGACCATGATGGCATTCTCGTACATGACTCGACAGGGGTCGGCAAAACCCTTCAATCGCTCCTCTGGAGTCTCATCGTGCTTCGGTCTAGCCGCACACTTATACTAACCAAGAATATCGTCAAGGAGCAGTGGGCAGACGCCATACGTGACTTCATTGGAACCGACCAGCGTATCACCGTTGTTGAGGGTACCATATCAGACCAGATACGCAAGGCCAGTACGATGAAGGGATGGGTGATAGGTCACTGGGAATCGCTAGTACATGCCAAGCTAGGATATCTACAACGACCTTGGGGTGCCATCATTGCTGATGAAGTGCAATACATCGGCAACGGTAACAGCAAGAGAGGTGAGGCCATTCACCAGTTAGACGCTACCTACCGTATGGCCATGTCAGCACATCCGTTCAGCAATGACGTAGGCGAGTTGTTCAACGTGCTGAAGTTCCTCTACCCTAGACGCTACACTAGCTATTGGCGTTTCGTGCATATGCACGGTAAGCTGATACCCAAGGATTTCGGTGGTCATGACATTGAAGGTGCGCGTAGACCCAAGCTACTAGGGTGGGAGATAGCACCATTCACCATAGGTCGCACCAAGCACGAGGTCTTTAAGACCATTCCACGAATTAACCATGCGCCTGCCTTGCGTACTGAGTTGACACCGAAAGGTAATCGTGAGTATAATCGTTTACGTAAGCAAGTGTTCGCTGAACTTGAGGCGCTGGATGGTAGTACCAAATTCCTCCCTATAATCAACGACCTAGCCCGCACCACACGGATGCGTCAGTACCTGATTGACCCTGCACTTGTGGGAGCCGGTGAACCTAGTGTGAAGTTCGCCGCACTCTGGGAACTGTACGATGAGATATACGAGCCTACGGTGGTGTTCAGTAACTATCGTAAGGCACTTGACAACCTAGAGGTGTACCTACACAAGAAGAACAAGCGTCTGCGTATTGTGCAGATACACGGGAATATGACGAAAGTTGTCAGAAAAATTCAGAAAAATTTTCAGGCGGGAAATATCGACATCCTTACTGTCGTATCTTCCGCTGGGAATGAGGCGCTCAACCTAGGAGGTCATGGTTACGTGGTACATCTTGACCTGCCGTGGACACCGCGTGAGTTTGAACAACGTAACGGTCGCGTAGATAGGCCAGCTGAAGGTACAGGTAAGCTGGTGCCGACCACGTCATACCGTATCACAGTGAAGGGTAGCTATGAAGACAAGATGGAGAAGCGTCTGGTGAAGAAGCATGACACATTCCGTGGCGTGTTTACCGTGAACGACCTCAAGGAGTTGTTCGAATGAAGGAGTTACCAATTATCACTGCCGATATGTACACTCGCTCAATGCACAAGCTAGAGAAGCCAAGTCTTCTAGCCTCGAGTGACAGACGGCACAATGTTGCTCGCCCTACACCGGAGAATCCACTCATCATTAGCGCCTCTGAGCTAAGTGAATTCCTCCGCTGTAGGGTGAAGCATCATTGGGGTTATCAATGCAAGTTACAGCCAGTGACATCACGTGTCCCGCTGGTGATGGGCAGCAAGGGACACGAGATACTCGAGCGTTACTACCTGTCCCCTGAAGAGCGCCGTACACCTAAGCGTATCAACGCAATTGCCGGCAAGATACTAGCTAACACGTCAGTCAAAGAGCTACCAGCAGAGGACAAGAAACTACTGACTGCTATGGTGACAGGGTACTCGCGCCACTTTAACGACAAGACAGTAGAGTACAGTGACCCGAACGTAGGTATCGGGCAGTGCTGGCCAGAAGACCACTTCGTCTTACCACTGACAGAAGATGGTAGCGTCCTTATACGTGGCAAGTTAGACGTAAGGTTCTTCCCGCGCTCACTGAAGAATACAGTAGCCTCGCTTGAATCCAAGTTCAAGAAAGCCATTCAGTTCGACAACGTAGAGAACATGCTTCAGCTGAGCGTGTACCTGTGGGCGCTCCGCATGAAGTTCCCGAAGAAGAAACGCTTCGTAGTGTACTACCAAATACTGCGCAAGCAACTTCCGGGACCACGTGTGAAAGCCGCGCTCTATTACCGTGACATGATAGAGCGTGACGCGGATGAGGTAGACCAGTGGCGGTTAGACGCAGGACGCCAAGCACTGGATATGCTTGACGCAGCTGTCTACGCTAATCCGCAAGATAGTTGTAGCTGGTCGTGCGATTTCAGAGAACCCTGCTTGCTTCGTGGTGACAAGAGTGGGTTGAAGCACGTACTCACCACACAATACCAGAGGAGAACGAACGATGCTACACAAAGCAATAACCGTTGAAGCCATCGCTCAGGTAGCGCATGAAGCCAACAGAGCTTTCTGTGCTACACTAGGCGACATGTCTCAACCCGCATGGGAAGATGCGCCTGAGTGGCAACGCAAGAGCGCCATAACAGGTGTGCAGAAGATTGTCAACTACGAAGTGACCAAGCCATATGAGTCACACGAAAGCTGGAAAGCTGAGAAGTTAGCTGACGGGTGGGTATATGGTGAGGTGAAAGACCTTGTAGCGAAGACACATCCATGCATCGTTGACTACGAACAGCTTCCTGTTGAGCAACAGATGAAGGACTACCTGTTCTTCAACATCACCAATACACTACTCGGCAGATGACGATGAAGGCCAAGCCAGTTACCGCCAGACGGACGCATCAGACGTGGTGTATCTATGGCGCTAGCGGTGCTGGCAAGACGAAGCTACTGGCTACCGCGCCACGACCGTTCATATGCGACAGCAACAACGGACTGCTCACTATAGCAGACTATCCGGGACTGGAGCATGTGCGTGGTGATGTGGTGCGTGAGATGGCTGACCTTGACGAAGTGTTCGACAACCTGACTGGTACAGGTACTGAAGACTGGCGTAAGAAGTTCGACAGCGTAGGTTTCGACCACTTCGACGACATCCAAGGTATCATACTCGACAAGCTGGCTGATAAAGCGGCTGCTAAAGATGACAGACGGGAGGTGGATGAGATAGCTCGTAACGAATACGGGGTGATGGGCAACAAGCTTCGACGTTACCTTCGCAAGTTCAAGAAAGTGAGGAAGCACAAGATTCTTATCTGTGCCGAGACGACTGACTACGATGACGGTCGTCTTCGACCCAGCCTCGTAGGACAGCTGAAGACTCAGCTACCCTATTTCTGTGACCACATAGCATACTTGCGCATAGGCAAGAAGGGGGTCCGCTACCTGCACCTAGACAGTACCGAAGAATTCTACGCTAAGACCAGAGCATGGTGGCTTACGCCAGAGCAACGTAAGATTCGCGTAGACTTCGATGATAACACAGTACTCACCAAACTCTTCGACCTTATCGCCGCAGGTCCGAAGGGTGTTACACACAGCGGCAAATCAACTTCAAGAGGAACACGCAATGCCAAGTAAGAAGGATGTAGTGCGTCTGACAGACGCGGACTTTGAGCAGAAGTCTCGGAAGACTGCTCCAGCTGGAAAGTACGTGGCCGTAGTTGACAAGGAACACACGAAGGTCAAACCCGGAAGTGAGAGCAACGTGCTGTGTGTGGCGTCTCGCATCAAGACCGGCACCCACAAGGGTACCATCGTGTTCGACAATATCGCCGCACACGTGGGTTGGAAGATTGCTCAGGTGCTTATGGCGCTTGGCTTGGACAGGAAAAAGATTCAGACGTTGGTCAAGGGTGGTCTACCCGCTATCCTCAAAGCCATTCTTGGCAAGGAGTACAAGATAGTGGTGCGTGTGCAGAACAGCGAGGAGTGGGGTAAGCAGAACAAGGTAGCACAGTATCTCCCACTCGAGTCTGACGAGGACGACGACATCGACGAGGACGAGGAAGAAGAGGAGGAAGAAGACGAAGACCTCGACGAGGAAGAAGAGGACGACGAAGAGGAAGAGGATGAAGACGAAGAAGAGGAAGAAGAGGAGGAAGAAGACGAAGACCTCGACGAGGAAGAAGAGGACGACGAAGAGGAAGAGGATGAAGACGAAGAAGAGGAAGACGAGGATGAGGAAGATGAAGACCTCGATGACGAGGATGAAGAGGAAGATGAGGACGAGGAAGAAGACGAAGATGAAGAAGATGAAGACGAAGACGCTGATGAAGATGAGGATGAAGAGGATGAGGATGAAGATGAGGACGAAGACGAGGAGGATGATGAGGATGATGAAGAGGAAACCCCTGCTCCTCGTGGACGCAAAGTAGCTGCCAAGAAGACAACGGCGAAGAAGCCAGCAGCCAAGAAAGCAGTAGCAAAGAAAGCTACCGCCAAGAAGACTACGAAGCGCCGGTAGCACCACGTGACCGAAGCGTTGCTTAGTGCGGCGTTACGGTACGCAGGCCGTGGATGGGCTGTCTTTCCGTTGAATGGAAAGAAGCCTTTCCACGGCACTCGTGGTTTCCACGAGGCCACAACTGATAACAAGCAGATTCGTAAGTGGTGGCGTAAGTGGCCGGACGCTAACATAGGGATTGCGTGTAGCAGTGAACACGGCCCCATCGTTATAGACATAGACACACCGAAGAAGGGTGAGGTCAGTGGTCTCAAGCTACTGTCTAAGCTCCAGCTACCACAGACACGAGAGGCCAGCACAGGCTCTAAGGAGAAGCGGCACCTATACTTCGACACAACGCTCAACAACACGGCTATCAAGCGTAGAATACGTCTCAAGCACAACGGCAAGAAGTATGCGTTGGATGTGCTAGGAAACGGTGGCTACGTAGTGGCACCACCAAGCATTCACCCTGAGACTGGTCGTAAGTACAGGTGGGAAAACAAGAATCCACTCCTCCGCTTTCCTCAGCAGTTGATAGACATACTCGAGGAGACTGAGAAGCTTCAGTCAGCACCACCTCTGCCCGACCGTATAGATGAAGGTGAACGCGACAACCTGTTAACCAGCTTGGCCGGTACTATGCGTCGACGTGGCGCTAGTGAATTGGCTATTCTGGCCGCACTTAGGGAGGAAAATGAAACAAGAGTCTCACCTCCGCTTCCTGACAAAGACCTTCGGCGTATTGCGAAAAGTATTGCCAGTAAACAGCCCGTTGTGGAACATGAGCACTACACTGACTTGGGTAACGCTCGAAGGTTTATTAGTCAGCACGACGGCACCGTCCGGGCTGTTATGGCGTATAGACGACCATGGCTACTCTGGGACAAAGTACGATGGACTCCTGATACGACCGGCGAAATTGAGCGTCTGGCTAAACAGACAGTCCGGAGAATTTATCTTGAGGCTAACGCTGCCAAAGATGAAGAGGCTAGAGATAAGATTGTTGTCCATGCGAGTAGAAGTGAGGGCGCTCAACGAATACGAGCAATGCTTGAACTCGCGGCAACTGAACAGGAGCTATGCACACGACCCGAAGAACTGGACGCGAACCCTTGGTTCTTCAATGTCAACAATGGAACAATCGACCTCAAGACAGGGAACCTTACTCGTCACCGACGAGATGACCTCATTACCAAGCTCAGTCCCATCGACTATATCCCAGATGCGAGGGCTCCTCGGTGGGAAAGATTCCTCAAACAAGTAACACAGGGAGATGAAGAGTTAGCACTCTTCCTCCAACGTGCAGTAGGTTACTCACTCACCGGAGACACACGTGAGCAATGCCTCTTCTTCTGTTACGGACAGGGAAGCAATGGTAAGTCAACATTTTTCGAAACTCTTCGTAGAGTTTTTGGAGAGTATGCGAGACAGTCAGATTTCAGTACCTTCCTCGCTAGCAGGGGAGAGGGTCCACGTAACGACCTCGCTAGAATGCAAGGTGCAAGGCTTATCACAGCCAGTGAAGCTGACAGCGAGCGCGGATTTGATACTAGGGTTATCAAGCTTCTCACTGGAGACGATACCATTCTGGCTAGAAAACTCTATGAAGAACACCAAGAGTTCAAGCCTCAGCACAAACTCTGGCTAGCGGCTAATCACAAACCTGTTGTCAAGGAACAGACGGAAGGATTCTGGCGCAGAATGAGACTCGTTCCTTTCTCAGCTATCTTTACTGAGGAGCAACGAGACAAGATGCTCAGCGCACGACTAGCCAAGGAGCTTCCGGGCATACTTGCGTGGGCTGTGCGCGGGTGTCAAGACTGGCTGGAGAACGGTCTACAAGAGCCATCCGCTATACGCAAAGCAACACTGGCGTACCGTGAGGAGAATGACATACTAGGGGAGTTCCTTGCCGCTATGTGTGTAGTAGAACCGAAAGGGTGGACCAGCACATCAGCGTTGTATCAAGCATTCACTAACTGGTGGAATGACACGAGGTCAGGTAGTCAGCGACCAGTTACAATGGGATGGTTCACACGACTGCTGGCTGAACGTCCTGAGTTTAAGGCACACAAACGAAGTAACATACGTGGATGGCGCGGCATCAGCCTACAGGTGAGCATATGAGAAAACCAGATATCTACATGGTACGTGGTCCAGATGGTTTGGACGACATCCTAGATAAGTTAAAATATGGACCGCTAGCTGTTGATACTGAGACTACAGGTCTAGACTGGCGTCATGACCGTGTCGGTAGTATTAACTTAGCGGCTGGTCACACAGCTATATTCGCATACAAGGATGCACTCGCGCCAGTATGTGAGTACCTGTCTGACCAAGTGAAACGTCGACGTGAGTTGGTGTTTCATCACGCTAAGTTCGACATGCACATGATGCGTGAGACATTTGGTCTCCACATCCCTTACCCTGTACACGATACGAAGATTGAAAGTCACGTACTCGATAATCGTGGTTGTGGTACTTCGGCATATAGCAATCACCATCTCAAAGACCTTGCAAGAACATTTATCGACCCTAGTGCCAAGGAACCACAGAAAGAGTTGATGGCGGCCATCAAAGCGGCTGGTGGTAAGGGTATGGGTGACTGGCTACTGGCACCGTGGAAACTTTATGCCAAGTATAGCGCTCTCGATGCATGGTACACTCTCCAGCTTCATACGTTATTCTACGACATGATATGGAACTGGCAACAGCCTGAGGAACACTTGTCACCGCTTCACAAGCTGTATGAGAACGAGCAATGGCTCATCTTATGCTTGCGTGACATGGAAGAGCGTGGTGTGCAAGTCAATATGCGGAAGCTCGAGAAATGGGGGAAACGTCTCGCAAGAGAACGGAGTTCGTTGCTTGAAGAACTCAGTACTATTGTGGGCAAGAGTATCAACTGGAACAGTCACCCACAGCTAAGACAGCTACTGTACGAAGACCTCGGTCTAACCACAGAGCGTCTTACCAAGAAGAGCAAGAAGACAGGTGAACAGCAACTCAGCACCGACAAGAATGCTCTGGTACGACTGAGTCACCCCATAGCACCTATCATCCTTAAGTACCGTAAGGCTCAGCACAGTTACAGTGCAGGGTACATGAGCATGCTTCGAGCGCTAACTGAAGACAACACGATTCATTGCAATTTTAATCAGAACGTTGACACAGGTCGCATGTCATGCAGTGACCCCAACCTACAAGGTCAAGACCGTAACAGTGGCATACGTGATGTGTTCGAACCGCGTGATGAGTTAGAGCTACGTATGGCAGACGCGATGGCTGTAGAGATGCGATTCGCTGCACATTACTCAGAAGAGAAATCGTTAGTGCGTGGATTCAATAAGCACCCAGACTTTGACCCACACATGGCCACAGCCAAGCGGATGTATGGGTTGAAGAAGCCGAGTGACGGACAACGTAAATATTCCAAGGATATGAACTTCGCCAGTATATACGGTGCAGGTGAAGACCAGACTACTGAGATGCTGATGATTCGTATTAGCTCAGAGGAGGCGCGTCATGCCTGTAAAGAACTTGGATACAGACCTAAGCTCGGTGAGTCACCGCATAGAGCGTTGGCTCAGAAGCTCAGGGAGAGATACAAGCAAATCTTCCCTACTATGGGAAGTACTGCTCGAGCACTTGAGAAGAAGACCGAAGCGTTTGGATTCGTTACAAATGCATATGGACGACACAGATATCTTGATAAGGATGAAGCGTATAAGTCTTTCAACAGTCGTATTCAAGGTTCGGCGGCTGATTACACCAAATACGTGATGACCAATGCGTACCGTGAACTACAACTGGGAACAGGTGAGATAGCCATGTTGTTGCAAATACACGATGAGGTCATCTACGAAACAGCGGGTGACCCACGTACAGACAAGAAGTTCCTCGAGATTGCTAACGATTACACCAGCTTCAAAGTTCCTATCACTAGTGACATGAGTGGTAGTAAGACAAGCTGGCAAAAGAAGGAGAAAGTTAAGCTATGACTATGCGTAAGAAGCAACTTCCTGCCGGCATTTACGACACAGATATCTGTGTAATTGCTGGCACCTTTGACACTGTAAGCAAGTACCTAAAGAAACACTACGACCATCATGTAGATGAATGGGTTGTAGGTCGATTCTTTGAGAAAGCACCTCTCTCTAACAAAAACCCTATGCGAAGGATTATGTTCGTGATGACTGATAGATGTCGTAAGTCAGAGCATCATCCTGTTCTCATGCATGAAATAGTCCACTGCGCCCTCAGTATATTTGAAGGACGTGGCATCAGATACAGTTCCAAGCATAGCGAGCCACTAGCATACTTTATCGAATGGCTTTACAAAGAATCTAGAGAGGTGTTGACATGAGGCGCTATATGGGGATAGACCCCGGAGATGTGTGGACAGGGTACGCCAAGCTTGATATTCAAGGGTCAATGTATTATGCCCACATGGGTGTAGTGAGTAGGAATGAATATGAATTTGCTGATTACATTGACATGCTCGTACCAGCGTACACACCAAAGAACAACCAGACTATCGTTGCTGAGAGTTATCAATTCCGACAACAGGGATTCAACACGTTTAACAGGGGAGCTACTCCTCGTTTGATTGGCGGACTCCAGTACGCATCTGCTAAGGCAGGGCACACGTGGGTAGAGATAGCACCCAAAGACCCTACTAAGGCCAGCTTAGCTCAGTTTGGTATAGGTAGATACTTGGAGCGGTGGGCTGAGTACTATCCTACTCCTGGAGACAACAGGTGGAATCACGCGATGAGTGCATGGCGTGTGCTGTGTCAGTATCTATTGATGAGAGGGACACACGAATTGTCTAAGCTTAGAACTAAGACCATCCCCCCACTCCGGCCATGCGAGCCTATTCTTCATGGCTTCGTTAACCGGAATGAGTTGATGGCGCCTACCGTGTGCTGGGAAATTCCAGACTAAGAGTCTTTCGGTATTTCACTGTGAACCATATCCATGAAGTTCTGGTCAGCAAAGTCACCGTCGCTGTCCCAGTCATGACCTTGTCGCAGGTCAATACCCTTCATACCTGCAATAGCCTTGAGTCCACCCATCATGTGAAAGTGCCTGAGTACAGTTAACTTAGGGTCTACATCTTTCACAGCATTGAACCCTTTCTCGAGTAGGTCCCACTTCACTGGATATACGGTAGCGTCTACTGCGTTGGACAGATTGTCAGGTGATTGAGGTAAGTGTCGTGATTTCATAGTACGACTAGCTTTGTTCCTAATGTTGACAATCTGTTCAGCGTAAGTACGAATACCATCTATGATGGTGATATCCCACCATTGAATAGCAATCTCGTACACCTCTCTGAGACGAGGCGTGACCCCAGAGAGGTGAATCTTCGACGCTGTGCCGTACCTAAACATCAGGTCCGAACGCCCACTCTGCTACTGCACCGACACGTGCAGAACCCTTGAGAAATGGACGAGCCCATCCTGGAATGAATGGAGCATCTCTAAGCCAGAGACGTACATCTTTGTAGGGACGAAGAAGGTCCCAACCCTGTTTACGTACGATTGCAGGGAGATTCAAATGGCCATTGGTGTCGCTCATACACCACCCTTTCCTGTCTTGCGTTCACGCCACACACGATACAGCGTATGAGCCAGAGCATACGCGCCAGTGAAAATGGTAATGAGCTCAGCCTCACCTATGTTAACACCTAACTCTGCCGCCTTTACAGCAGCATAACCAGCTACTACGCCTATGAGTCTTCCAATCGGTGGCATTACCTGTTCTCCAAATCCGGATGTTGGACTTTGTCTCGTAGTCGTTCCGGATGACGACCAGAGTCTTTGAGCAACTCACGCTCTACTTCACTAACAGTTTCTTCTCGTATCTTCCACTCATTAAGGTCTTTCGTCGAAGTTTCCAGATTCCTCACTTTACCACGCAGACCGTTAGTACCGTCTTCACCGTACACTGTCTGTGCAATTTTCTTGACAGCATCTCTCATCCCCACGATAAGTGTGAATGAACCGACCGCTGCCGCTACACCTATCCCCGTGAGTATGTCTCTCAGGGTGTCGTTCATAAGCTACTTCCTCGGCTTGCCTGTGACGAGTGTGCGCCATACTCCCTCGTGGAATGATGACGGTTGTTCATCTCCTGTCATCCAGTCATACAGGTACTCAGAGCTCAGCCACACTTGTTTAGTGGGGAGATGAGCAAAGTAGCCGACAGCTTGAACGACGTTCTTCAGGTCGGTGCGTTTGAATTCATCTTTGTCACCCGTAATACGCGTCGCTACAGCACGGCCAGACTTAGACACTGCTTCAGCAGCATCGAATGCAGCACTAGGGTCATATCCGAACTTCGTCATACCGTTGGTAATATCACGCAATAGGATGACAGACTGTGTGGGGTAGAGTAGCTCTACTTTAGCCAGCCACTTAGCCCACTCGAGCGGGTCATCCTTGTCATCAGGTCCACGTCCTACCGCTAACTCACTGAGCGCCGCAGGCAGAAACCACAACAGAGCCAAGCTAGCTATTAGCTGACCGCGATTGCCAGTCATCTGATACTCATGCTTGACCTTCACAAACTGGTTGAACAATCCGTTGAAGTAGCTGTAGAACATGGTGAACAGTCGGAAGCTTTCGCTACCCTGTTGTACGAGAGCAAGGTCTTTCGCACTACCGACACCTTGAGTCTGACGCACAACCTTATCAGCGTAACCAATAGCTGCTTCCTCATCTCCCATCTTGATACCAGGAACAGCACCGTCCATGGCTTTACGGTATCCACCCATCCACGTGGGAAGAGACACACCCATGTCCATGTAACCACTAAGAATGAACCAGCTGTGAAGAACTTCAGAGCCGTACACACTCACAGCAGCGAGAGGTCCACCACTGGTACCTTCGACGCCAAGACTCTTAAGAGCATCACGAGCATCACGGTCGAAAGTAGTGAGTCTGCTGTGCATGAACTCACTACGTGTCGTAGCAAACTCCCAGGCGCTCTTGATTTTCCACGGCTGTCCGTACGTATCACGCATTCCATGCATGCCGTACTTAACACCGAGTTCTTTCACGCTACCTGTATAGCCGAATAACTGTGCAATGCCTGTCGTTATTTTCCAACCCATGTTAACAACACTCGCACCAGCACGCATACGACCAAGCATTCCCTCGATAGGATTAGCAAAATCACTGCGTCTATCTCGTGCTATGTTAACCAGCCATGGATTAATCTGGCGGTACATGTCGCGACCCATCGTAGATTCTATAGCTTGCCGGACCTCAGCGTCATCTGTAAGCCGTCCTATGTCTATGATGGCCCTACGGTGGCTTAAGTCATGGATGACATTGGCAACGTGCTCTGTGAGTCCGCTGATGTCTAGACGTATAGGTTTCCCACCGCTACCTACACGCTCTTCAGTGTGACCATGACGAGTCATGGCCCTACTCCACCGTCCACCGAACAGTTCACGTGTTTCCTGTTTCGCATCTATTACAGCTTGACGCCATGACAGTTTAGAGTCGAACACTATAGGGTAGTATCCACCCTTGAATGTGCCGAACTTGGTAACGATAGACACAGGTTCCACTCTCTCAGGCGGTAGACCCTTGAGTTCAGCTTCAAGTTCAGCTACAGCGGGCCAGTAACTATCGAGATAGTCCCATATTTGTTGAACAACTTTCCAGTCACGTTCATCTAGCTGGTCGAGAAGTAGCTGTATCTGGTCATCTGTCCAACCATGACTATCACGCAGAGCCTGTCTGTTACCTTCGTTCCCCCAATTAAGAGCCACTGTTAGTAAGTTGGCTTTAGTAAACTCAGTGTCGAATCCTTGCACACGTATACGATTGTAATACCATCTGGCACGCTCTTCCAGTGGATACTGACCGAATATCTCGTGCATCTTCTTAGCTGCTTCGTGCGCTAGGCGATGTTCTATATCTTCTGCATCAGCCAGTGGTTTGAACAGGTGTTGCCATACAGGACCATTACTCTTGATACCGTCTAGATACTCGAAGAGGAACTCCATCTTCGTGTGTGCTGCCACAGCTTTGCGTGTCCATGCTTTGACACGGTCGGGTGTGGTCGGTACCAGATTGAGAGGCTCAGAGACTGTTGCATGGTTCTCGTAAATAGAACCGATAATATCCATCTTAGCTTCGTTGAATTCACGACGCTTCTTGTTGGCCAGCAACTTGTTCTTCAAGTTAGACAGATGCTCAATCTGCCGTACTGTGTCATACACTTCGTTCAGCTCTTTGTACGTGAGCTCACGGTAGTGCTTGCGGTTTAGCTCGTTGAGAAGCTTGGCTGGCACGTCTATCTGTAAGCCAAGGTCAGCCATACGGTCTACAAATGCAGCGAGTGCAGTCTTCTCCTCGAGTGTTTTGTTGGACACGCTAACGCGGAAGTCAAACCTCTGGCGTAGACCGTCTATCTGTTCAAGATAGTCAGCACCAGCCCTACCCAACTTCTCACGGATAGGCTTGCGGTTGAACTTCGCCATATGATTAACCACCGTGTCCTCACGCTCGGTGGCCTTCACAGCCGCTCTATATAGTTCGTGATTATGAAGCTCTCGCTCTTTCTCCTTAAATGCTAACTCCACGTCTCCTGCAAGGAAAGCTTCCATCGCTGCTTTGGCAGCTTGACGTTCTGCTCTGGCATAGAGACTTGGCTTGATGTCACGCATCTGCTTATGCAAGATGATGTTCTCAGCTTCCTCTCTGACAGCGTCAATAGTGGGAACTGCCTGAGTTAGCTTGCGTATCATTCCCTTGAATGCGCCTATGCGGTTAGTAGCAAGAAGCTGAAGTTCCTTATGCAACACCTTAGAGCGCTCCACGTTGTGAACAGCTTTCGCTGCTTCAACTGGTAGACGACCATCAGTGTACAGGTCGCCTTGTTCCTTCTTCATACGCTCGTCAGTGAGACGCTCTATGTGTGCTTTGGCTGTGTCGTTCATAGGCAAAGCTTCTAGCATTTCCATAGCACTACTGAAACCGAATATGGACGCGGCCTCTTCAGGCAACATCCCACCCTCACGCTGTGTGATGTACTTGGGTAGACCACTGATAGCTACATCGCTGCCCAAGACCTCAGCCACCGCTTTCCTATTCAGCTTGGGTATTGGATTATCACCCATGAGAGGCGTACCGTCAGGTAACTGGTTACGCTGAAGAGCACTGAGCGCTACCCACGCAGGGTCTTGGTTTACTTCATCAGTGACCTCTTGCTTTATCTTGTCGCGCTGAAGCTTGTATTGTCTGTTCTGTTCACGTTTCACATCAGCTAAAAGCTTCTGTGTAAGTTCTTCTTCAGCAGCAGCTTTCTGTTGAGCTATGGCTGTCTCGTACTCGAGTGCTTGCTCTTCAGTAAGACCAGATGCACGTGGGTCTTGGAACATCGGTCCAATAGCCATCTGTGCTGTAGTGATTTCATCTTCCGTAGCTACCAGTCTGTCGAATACTCCACGTACTTCTGGCGTAAGCTGTACATCAAGGTTAGTGAGACTACGGTAGATGGTGAGAAGCCATGCTCTGAATCTGCTGAATGCAGCGCGTAGTTCAGGTACAGGTGCGCGACCTTCCATCAGGTAAGCTTCAAAGCCACGAGCAAACATCTCGTGCTGTTCACGCGACAGCAGCACACCCTCACCAGCGCCAAGCCAGTTCATGATAATGTCGTGGTCGCGCTTGATAGCTTCGTTGTCTGTAGAGAGTGCTCTCAGCACCTCAAGGTAAAAGTGACCTGTCTCGTGAATGAACGTGCTAAGGTCAGCACCTTCGAACAGGTTGATATTGACACCACCCTCAAAATTGATAGACCCCTTGGGTGCATCCTCTTCACCTTGCTTGTACATGTCAGGGTCGCGTAGACTGAACGTACCAGCGTTGTACTGGCTCTTGAATTGAGCGGGTTCAAAGATTATGTACGAATCAGACGCGTCAGGATACAGAGCTCTGAACACACTATCTTCGTACAAAGATACTCTACTGACAGCTGGTCCAACAGGTTGTCCTATTCCTTCATGTCTATTGAGATACACTATACCGTCGTAACCTTTGTCCATCAACATTTCTCTCAGTGTTGTCACAACAGCCAGTTCACCAGCTAAGAATGTGTCACTTAGACCTGGAGCTTGCATAGGGTCGTCTTTGAATTCCTTGAGAGATTTGGTTACTGCCTTGAGCACAGTTGCTTTCGCTGCTTTCTCAGATGGATATGTTGACTGTATAACCATCCAAGCATTGTGATTGATGAAACCAGACAACTCATCATCAGGAACAGCTTCTGCTATCCACTCACCTGTGACTGTCTCTTGAAATTTGATTTCGTCCATAATCGAGCTTGGGCTAACATTAGCTTCGTCAGCCGCATCACGCATAGCATCCATACGTAGTTGGTCAAGTTCAGCCACTTCCCTGTTCGACAGAATACCTAGGTCCAGCAGTTGTGGTATTAAGCTAGATGGGCTATGGTCAGTTTTGTCACGCACACGTAAAGGATTCTGAATACGTAGATAACCTTTGAGCATGCGTCGACCCTGCTCTCTGCTTAAAGCAAATATAGCCGCTGGGTCTACTCGGTCAAGAGCTTGCTTCGGGGTACCAAAGTGAGAACCTATTTCAATGACATTGTTGTCAGAAGGTCTATTAACGTCGAACGCACGGAATTTGGCGGTAGTGCCATGCACCACCACAAGAGGCTCACCATCTTCGTCAACAATCTTAGAATTGCCAAACCACCGTTTGAATGACGGTGTGTCAGTGTCTGCGTGCTTACGCTGATACAAGGTGAACTCATCGCGCAGAGCAGCCTGCTTAAGCTCAGGTGTGAGACGGAGACTATGCACAGCACCTATTTCATTAGCAGCATCTTCGTTGGCTTCTTCCAGAGTGTCATATTGTGCTATAACCATGTCCAACGATTCATCGTAGATGAAATACTTTCCACGTTGCGCGTCGTATTGCACTTCACGACCAGAACCCAGCTTCGTATCTTCAATGACACCACCATACTTCTTGGTGAAATCTCTCAGGAACTTGGGTACTATCTCGTCATAGAACACGCGCATACCGTGACCACCCATCTTGAGTTGGTCACCAGATATGACACCTGTAACTTCACCTGCTTCGGCTTTGGTACGAATCTCCTTGGCGATAGATGTACCTACCCAATCAGTGAGGTCTGACAGTGGGATAGTTTCAATTCTAGACTTTGATGAGTCACCGCGTTGTATCATCGTGTCGCGATGATGAATAGCTTCGTCTAATGTTTTGAATGTTTGAATAGAACCGTATATAGGATTAGTCACGTACCACTTATATTCTTTGTCTTCTTCTGTGGTAAGGATATCCATGTTTGCTGCTAGTCTATCATCTTCATCGGCAAATTGTCCTACCTCTGGCTGTCCACCCTCTGGCCAATTGTGGATAGTGACAAGGTCGATGTTACCATTTCCACCAGCTGACCATTGAATACCATCTACCTGTGTGGACAGGTCGTAGCGGTCAGCTTGCTGGTCGCCGGTTGTCCAACCTATGCTATCGTACCCACCCTCAGCGGCATGACGAATCATACGCTTCAGCGCAAGCTCGTGCCATGTACGCTTCCACGGAGCGTCAGGTACAACATTAGTCAGTTTCTTTCTCTGCGCATTGATATGTCTACGTTCTATAGCCAGTGCTTCTTGTTTCTTATGTGCGGCATCAAATTTCTGGGCATACTCATTGAAATTTTCTGGGTATGTTAAGTTCTCCATGAGACCGTTCAGAGACACAGGCCATGATTGCACCAACAAAGAATAAGCTATATGATAAGCTCCATACACGTGATAATCATGCGTAAGACGTTCAGGTGTATTTAATCTTTCTAGCTCAGCAGCTAACTGAAGTACTTGCTCTTCACGAATATGAGCAGCGTGTTCTTCTTCAACACTTACGCGTTCTAATTCTATTTCTATTTCCGTAAGGCGACGGTCTCTATCGGGAGAATTGTACCCTCTGTCTCTACCCTTCTGGTGCCAATCACTTTGTATTTCTTCAACGAACAACATCTTGGTACCGTCTGGCAAGGTGCGGTCCTTGAGCCTAACGTGTACGACAATGTTAGTATCTGAGAAGTGATTGCTAACAAATACAGCATTCCTTCTAGATGTAACCTGTCGCAACCTCTCATCCCTTATCCAGCGGTCTCTGCCAGCAGCGTCAGCAGCTGTGTAGAGTATTACGTCAGGATTAGATTCATCGTATATTTGGAATCCTTCTGCTGACGAATATCTAAATCCATATATTGTGTTCGCAGGGTCTGGTGGTATTAATCCGGGGAGAGTGAGCTTGATGATACGATAGTTACTACCGCCTGGAAGAGTGTAGTCTTCGTATGAATCACCACCCTCCTCCTGAGTTTGTTCATCTCTAATGTCTTGAAGTCTTTCGTTCCAAAACCTTGTCGCGTCTTCATGTACTTCATACTGACTATTGAGCTCAGTCTCTATGGCATCAGTAATAAGATGTACAACCTCACCTCTATCTGAACCATAGAAAGTTTTACCCTTGAGTTCATCTTCCCAAGGCTCAAGAACTCGCATAACACCTTCCCAGTTCCCAGTATCTGGATTATGGGTGATGTAAGCATTCTGTCTAATTCTGTCTCTTGTCCAGTCCCTAATGAATTCGTCAAATGCATCATTGACAGCATCATCTGTATCTGCGGCGTTACGCGCACCAATTTCCACTATCTCTATACGATGAGCCATGAGATAGTTCATCACGAACTCTTTCTCAATTACCGTGTCCTCACCCTTGTACGCAGAGATGTCTTCTAAGAACTTGTCCAGCCCAAGCCAGTAACGCTCTTCAGCCTTGATGTCCTTGAGAATATTGCGTATGTCTTTGACAGAGGCCCGTGTCGGCATCTTCTGCTGGATGGTCTGCTCAGCCTTAGAGAAGAATCCACCTAAGAGCTTGGGTATGTTGGCCAAGCCACTAACAACACTAGGACCACCTTGGAACAGTGTACCGAAATTAGCATCGTTAGTGTACACTCTCTGAATTTCTGCACGTGTCACACCACCACGCACAGCCGCAGAACCTCCTTCACCTAAAGACTCTTGCCATGTTGCACCTGCTCCTGCATCTTCATCAGCTGTAAGCTGAGGACTATCTACAGGAACACGGATGTGAACTATCGCCCAATCATTTTCGTCTCCACCCATTTCTGACAGACGGTCAATTTCAAATCTGGCCCGTTCTAAAGATGCCCATCCATACATCCCTGTAACAGCGGCGGGATATCCTTGAACGTTGCCTTTAGACAGTTCATTGTTTATTACACCAGTCATTTGAATAGCACGCAATGAATCATTGTCTGTTACATGGAACAAATCAACATATCCTTCAGTCGGTACACTATCAATAACACCAATAGCACCTGTGCTAGGAGGTAAAGGTTGAACAGGTGCTGGAGCGTTAGATGTCTTCAATGTAGACCTAGTCACACTAATATTACCGAACACTTCGTTGAGACGCTCTGACTTGACCCCGTACCTGACTAGTGCGCGGTACAGTCGACCGTACAGAGCTTCAGACGAAGTGCGTGCTGTCACCTCGTCCTGACCTGTAGCCACAAGCTGTTGCGTGAGACTTTCCACCACAGCAGTCGCACCTGTCTTGATGTCTTCAGGCATGTCCTCGAAGGACAACTTGGCTTCTTCCTCTGTCATGGTTTGGTTGAGTTCTTCAACCTCACGCAGATTCATAGCATCAGGACTAGTGCGTAGCTCTCGTGTAAAGAAGCTGTTGTGCTCAGTCGGTGCCAGTTTCTCTGCGTACAGACTTGTGGGAATAGGAATATCGGTACCATTGAGAACAGCCTCGTCGTACTGTTCTCGGATACCAATCTGCTCTGCTACGTCAGCAGGGTTGATTTCCTTCTTCTCCCAATATTCGTTGAATGCCTGTACAGGTGCGTACACCGTTTCAACTGGACCGTTCTTCGTGATACGCTCAACGACCTCCCTCATCTTCTCAGGGAGTTCCTTGGTCAGTTGTGCGTTGCTGGTAACATCACCAAGAGCTTCGAAGAATTTGCCGGCTTGACGAGCTCTCTTTACATTGTGCATGTCAATGCCAAGTGAAGCTGAGGACGTAACAGCCGACGTTCCACCACCAGCTTTGGCACCCACCACACCTTCGGTGAGAGCCTGCTTCACATTAGCAGAGGAGAACCACTTGTCGAAGATATTCTGCCTGTCCTCAGGGTTTTCACTAGAAGCGGCTGTGGCCAGCACTCCACCACCAGATGTGATGAGACTCTGAATTGTCTCTGTCGCACCTTCAGTGAGTGCAGTCTGGCCAATACCTCTAGCCCATCTGGTGACAGCCGCTCTACCTGTCGGTGTAGCCAATGCCTTCTTGATACCTTCTCGCGTGAGACTTCTGAGTCCCGGTACAGTCTTCAACAAAGCTTCTGCTGACACCATCTCCAACAGGCCATTAGCTGCTCCTACAGCGATAGCAGCACCAAGAGCCACATCCCTGTCAAGAGGACGACCATTCTCATCACGAATGTCTTCATAATCGTTAAATGCTAGACCCATCTCCATACGTGCAGCAGCGACCCCAACACCCACTCGTAGACCTATGACCGCACCCGCTGTCGCGCCAGTTGCCGTACCAAGGGCAGACCCAGCAGGTCCTCCGGGACTACCGGCCACCAGCCCAGTCACAGCACCGGAAAGAGCGCCAGCACCCGCACCAAGAGCGCCACCCATATAGGTCTTACCCTGTATAGGAAGCTGATTAGCTACAGCACCCGGAATATCAGCGAACACCTTGCCTATGCCGTAGTCATCAGCTGTGAGCGCTGAGCGTGTGCGTACCTTGAGTTCAAAGAGACGCTTCCTCTCTTTGAACGTAAGACCCTTGAGCGCTGACTTCTCACCGAGAGCCGCTAATTCTGTGGTGAGAGAACCAAGCTCGTATTGCTCCTTGATGTATCGAGCCTGTCGCTCAAGATAGCTGAGCTTCTTCAGGTCAGCCTTAGCGACGTTCATGTGGTGAATATTCTCACCAAGCCACGAAGCCAGCTTGGGATTGTTGACTTTGAATTTATCAGGGTCGAAATCGTATCGCTGTGCTTCCTTCTCAATTTCGTCTAGATTCTGGTCAACGAAAGCTGAGTCCAGACCTGTCTTACCTGTGAGACGCAGGATACGCGCAGACCGCTGTGCTTGCGACGGGTCAACAGTTCGCTTGAGTACGCCTAACTTCTGCGCATCATCGTTACCACCACCAGCCCACGTGTCGAGAGGTGTCTGAGTGCTAACGCCATTTTTACGGTCGGCGCTGTCAAGGAAATCTCTGAGGGATGTGCCCACGATTACTTCTCGTTTATGATAGAGTTGTACAGCTCAATGTCGTTAAGCAAGTACGCCGCGTATGCACGTTGTAGCTTAGATGTGGTGATAGGTGTATGTCGTGCAGCCATCTTACGCTGAATGGAAGAGCGCTCCTCAGCAGGAATCTTCTGCCATGGGACGTATGCTTTCTTCCTTTCATCTTCTTCAATCAACCCTGGAAGAGTCTCTGTGTCCTTACCGAATCTCTTGATAAACACTCGAGATGTGACTACACGATTGATAATTTCTTGCTGCTCCAGGCCCGTGAGCTTCTTACCTTTGGCTTGCTCAAT
>Ga0247828_10000176_pt1 | contig 22937 bp, 29 predicted proteins | sample 12C_Control_Day3_FD_192425 | JGI IMG/M metagenome (GOLD analysis project Ga0247828, IMG submission 192425) | Soil microbial communities from agricultural site in Penn Yan, New York, United States - 12C_Control_Day3 | ecosystem: Environmental > Terrestrial > Soil > Agricultural land | place... | reverse complement strand
GATGTGGTAGAGATGACTCCATGGATCGACGGGAGATTCCGTCCTCGCCTTCTTTTGAAGGGGTTCTTCTGTTTTGTCATCATCCTCACCTTCTTCACGAGCACGTTTTTCGTGAGTGGGCTCAGGAAGGTCTGCCATTGGGGACAAGGAAGTGAATGAGTCCGCTCCGAAGGTGCAGTTGTTTTGGCTCCGTTTGAGCCGATATTGTCCATTGTTTTGGATACATTCCATGAAATATGTGGATCTCAAATGGGATATTGATAATGTGCATGTTCCCATTGCATGTTTCTGCAACATTGCAATTTGTATTGCAATCTTACCATCGCATATCTCTCCGATTGTTTCAAAATATTTCCCAATGGATATCTCTCCATTTGTTGTAACAATCTTACCATCGCATATCTCTCCAATTGTTTCAAAATATTTCCTTCACATATCTCTCCGATTGTTTCAAAATATTTCCCAATGGATATCTCTCCATTTGTTTGACATGCCGAATCGGGGAATTCTAGGAAGAAAACCATGGACAACAGGAACCATGGATTGTTTCCACGAATTTATTTCAAGGTTCCGGTAGCTCCGCTTGTGCTCGCTGTCACTCTTCAATCCCCAGCATGACATCTTACCATGTGCACATCCCTGCTTCTGCCCCTGATATTCTTCTTACCGGGAAACGCTTCTTCATGTCAATAGACAAAGAGAGGTATTGTCTGAGGATCATGGGCCAAGGACACAACCCAGACGGCTCCAAGTTACTCAGACTCAGATGTGCGGAGAACGAGCACGTGACAACAGTCATGATCAAGCAATTCTTGCACCCAGAGGCCTACATCCTCAAGACGTTTAGTAAGGGAAAGGTTGGTGGTGTTGTGAATCAATGAAACAATACATCGATATTTATGGTAACTCAACTATTTCACCCTTTGACACATGGAGATATTTCAGATAGACATCTTTTGACACAATCATCGCTCGTTGCCATTTGTTGTCTTCTCCAACAAAATGGAGACGATATGTCCATTTTTCATTCACCATCCTTTCACCCATGGCAATGTCAACATTGAGCTGTATCTCACCATGTCCATCTTGACGAATTGTTCGTGTATCAACCCATTCATAGACACGATAGACCCAATAGGTTTGCCACACTGGCTCTTGGTGTGTGATCTGTTCCATCTTACATTTCGTCTCTTGAGTGTGAACAGTCGCGTAGATGGGCACTTGTTCACAGACGTCCTTGTAAATGGGCTTTGCAGGGATCTTGTCGTAGAAGTCTTTTTCTTCGATTCTGCCATCTTCGTAAACAATCTCCTCGGTGTGACTGTACACTTCCAATTCCTTGGTGAAGGAAACAATCATTGGAGTGCACACCGTATCATACCTCTCCAAGACTTGAGTGGTGAGAGGAACTTCCCAACATGTCTGTTTCTCTCCATCAACCACTCTCTGGTAATCAAATATTTTCTCATACGAATCAGTAATCTCAACCACGTCGGCAGGCACCGTCCATCCAGCCTTAGCCACGGTCGTGTTGGTTTGTACCATGGCTTCCATAGACCATGATGCGCCATCCAAGAATCCATGGGTGGGTGTGTTGTTTGTGGATATCCAAAATACTCCGACTGATGCCAAGACGATCACCACGAACACGAAGCATCCCATCCAAATGACAGTGCAATTATTGTCGCGTTGATTTTCTTTGAGTACAGAGAAGACTGATGGTGGTGTTTCCATGAAAACCTGTTCTGGAACAGAACTTGGTGCAGGTGGTGACAATCCTCGGGTTTGTTCTTGGAAAACTTGCTCAGGCAACGGCACGGAAACTGGAGGAGGTGGAGACAATCCCACCGACTTGACATATGCCCTCTGATATCCATGGTCTTCCACTCGAGTCGAAGTTGCTGCATCCACCCCTGTCTCAAAGGAGTCTGTTGCACGAACATGACCAATCTTGTCTGCCTTGACAATCACGCGGCGTGATCGCACACCGGCCATTGTTGTAAGGGAGTGAACGACTTTAGAGTCTATGGGTTGCTCTGTATTCCTCTTAATAAACAATATACCGCAAGTCAATTCTTTCTGACTCGAGCGTTAGTATCTCATGCTCACCTTGCCCTAAGAAATCCCGCAAGGATTCGATGGTAGATTTGCTTCCAAAGGGGTACCACGCAAGAAACATAGTTGATAAAAAGATTGGAGAAGTTGCCCGAACACAGAAGCCCCATGTGGTATCAAAATGGGTCTCAATGACATTCCAAGAAGAACGATCCAAGGATAATCTAGGGTTAGTTTCCCCAGGCTCCGGATGGTTTTGTAAGTACTCGAGAGCAATGAACCGGTGGACTGTTTGCTGGTACTTATCACGAAATTTGGCCTTAATAAACACAGGTGAGTGCAGCGACCACAGATACGAATACAAACGTACAAACTCCAACTCAGTGAATGGCGTTGCACCGGCCATTGTTGTAAGGGAGTGAACAAGGCATGACATCTCTCCGAACAGCCACTGATGTGTTTCAATCATTTCTCAACCTTACATGTGTTCGTGGTGAAGGGAAACAAGTCTCTGTCGGTGAGCTGTGTCATGTGTACAATGCATGGAAGGGACCCTCTGGATACATGGCCCCGAAAAAGTTTGAGACATGGTTTTGGCAAAAGATGGAATACAGTGACATTCGAACAATGATCAAACATGATGGAGATGGCATTGTAAAGGGACTGGGCCTGCGCTCCTCAGATGAACTCTCAATAGACATTCCAAATCTCTTCAAAACCTATTGTCTCCATATCGATGGTGCAGCTGTCAGTCGGTGTGGTGCGCCTGCTCATCACGAGGATGCATCTGGTAGAACATTTTGCAATGAACATCGATGCATGAATTGTTTCCCTGAACAATGCCGAATGCTGGACAAGTACAGCAAGATGTGTCGGGGTTGTTTAATTGCTGAGGGGAAAAAGTGGAGTATGAAGTGGCATTAGGTACATTTTCTGTATATGCAAAACAATAAAACAAGAAATAGGACACTACTAAAGAGCAACAAGATTGAGTGGCCTTCCAGATACAATAAATACATGTCATAGAGTTGGAAGCCGACCGCTATCCCTGTCGCAAGCCAAAAAGACATTTTATTCAATGGGATCGGTCTGCGCGGTCGTATTTGTCTTGCCTGAACTCGCAAGGGAACTGCATCAGGCATTGAGATGAGTCGCTGAGAAGAACAATGTTTAATAATAACAACAACCTGTACACTCCCTAAGAAACTCAAGCATTTCCCAGTCATCTCTATCAAATGCATTCTCCCATGTCTCTTCATCTGGTCGAACACCCCGGGATACAAGCCATCGCAATGTTTCAATGTGACCCGAGGAAGCAGCATTGGCACATGCTGTGGGTGAGCACTGAAACTTTTTGTCATCCACGAGCCATATCAATACATCCAGATGTTCGTTGAGAGCAGCCCAGTCACAAACATCTTGACCAACAGGACAACCATTGTCAAAGATCCATTTCACTGTATCAAGGGTGCCAAATCTCGCAATGTTTCTATACATGTTAGTGCTCCAAGGACATCCGTTTTCGCGAGCCCATTTGATCACGTCGAGGCGATTTTTTGGGAGAGCTTGTGCGAGTGATATGTGAGACCATCTCATTCGATTTGCACCATGAAGGTGTTTCAACATGTGGAGATTTCCTCTCATAATTGCGAAAACACTCAGCTCATCATGTGAGAGCAATCCCCAACGATCCTCCACCCATTTGAGGCATTGTAAATTCCCGCTTTTAGCAGCTTCTAAAAGCAAGATTCGTCCAGAGGATCCATCATGATACATGGGATGGGGATGCTTGCCAAAGTGATTCAGAAAATCCACGTTACCAATTTCAATGGCAAATTGAAAGTGTTCGACTGATAGAACATGCTTGTTGCTGAAGAAATCCAACACTCGGGTGGAGTTGCTTGCAATAGCACACAAAAGTATTGATTTCATTGGAAGGAGTTTCTTTGGAGCGACATTTGGGTGTAATTCAAGAAACCCTGTAATATAACTAACCTGATCACCAGCAGCGGCAGCTTCGAACAGTCGCTGTCCAACACTTGAGTTACAAGTCTTGCTAAGCCATCTCAGTATATCCAAATGGCCAGCCATGACTGCGATCAATGGAACAACTTTGTCTAATGGACGTTTCCTCGTTTCACAAAGCCATTTTAAAACATTGAGATATCCATAGTGTGCGGCCAGTGCACAGAGGGGTAATTGGCGATAGTCCATGACGAAATGTGTCCAGGAAGACATGAGATGTGTCTTGACGATTTCTTGGAAGAGGGAAACATTGTCGATATCAAAACATGGATCACAAAGCTTTCGACAAAATCGCAATGGTAGATCGAATTGCTTGTCAACAAGCGAACCTGCCATGGATGAGAAATGATGGCATGTTTTGGTGAAGAGATACTGAGACAATGGATCGAGGTGGGGGAAGAGGTGGTGTTGAATCACATCAGAGATGAGCGAGTAGATGGGAGAGGGAGTGTAGATGAAATCTGGTTCACGAAGGCGTTTTGACATTGTAAGAGGGGGAGGGGAATGATCAAAGAGTCAGTGTCATGGCCAGGTCAACTGGTGGTAATCAATTGGTCATTTGTTCTTTCAAAGAAACATGACAGAAGTTACCTACGCATACATTCCCAACTCCTATGACAATGTCTACGAGGATATGTGTCATGCAGTCTTCCTAGTGAAAGGATTGAGCACAAATGTCGCTCCGGCTCATGCACTGATTCGCAGTGCAATTTCCAAGGATGAAGAGGCAAATGAAAAACAGGTTCTCAAAAGCTTGCTCGCCTTGGTAGATGAGTCGTTTCTTGACGAAGAGCCAAATGTCAAAGACAACGCCTTGTACAAGGCATTGAAAGCGATGCCATCACTTCAATGGTCATCCCTCGAGACAAAGGACGAGCTCGAAGATATGGATTTATCGGGAAAGATGGACATACCATTTGTCTACTATCACACGGGTGGATTGGCGTTTGCTATGCAATAGGGAAGGATTGTATTGTCCACGTATACGATCAATACACAGACAATCGTTTCAAGTTTTTGCGATGTTGCTTTTCACTGACATAGGTTCATGGCCAGGTCAACTGATGGTAATCGATTGGTCATTTGTTTCTTTTCAAAGAAACATGACAGAAGCTACCGACGCATACATTCCGACATCCGAAGACGAGACCATGGGTAATCCAGTGATCCTCGTAACAGGTTTGATCAATGATGTCGCCGCGACACATGCACTGATTAGCAGTGCAATTTCAAGGTATGGAGGGACGAATGAAAACTATGTCCTAAGAAGCTTGTGTGCCTTGGTGGATGAGTCCTTTCTTGACAAAGAGCCAAGGGTTGAAGATGACGACTTGTACAAAGAATTGAAAGCGATGCAATCCCTCCAATGGAAATCCCTCGATGAAGTTGAAGAACTCAACGACATGGAAGTTCATGGAAAAACGGAAATACCATTTACCTTCTATCGCGAGGGAGGATTGGCGTTGCAAATGCAATAGGGGAGATTTGTATTGGCCGTGTACAATCAATACAAGTACTCGCTATATTTCAATGGCTCCTTATTCATTGGGCGATCCAATGGAACCCGTACCACGCGGTATTCATGATACACTGTATCAGACGGACAGTTGACCGTTGCGTCTTCTCTCGAGTGGTAAGCGCCAAATGGATGCGGAATCCTATTGCGTACGTTCTCAACCATAACAATCCACATGGCCTTGCCTTCTGCATCTTCGAGTGCGGCGAGTTCGTCTTGGATAGCACCCATGCGTATTTTGATTTCACGTGATGCCACTGTTCGTTCGAGACACTGCCTCTCGAGCAAGGGATTCATGGCATTGTACATTGCCCCCATTTGTGCGTTCAGCTGCCATGTAAGTTCTGCCCGTCGGTCGGCCATGTTACGTGCTGTGGTGTCGGATGAATCAAAGAAGTGAGTGAGTGTGTATTTGGTAGTGCAGAGAGTTCGTGCATTTTGGTGTATTGTCCACGTATACAATCAATACACAGACTTTGCAAGCGTTCCATCGCACTTTCACTTTCAATAAATCGTCTTCGTTTGCAATCAATATCACGTGTGGCAAGAGGTAGTCATTCTCCAGTTCTAGAAATGAGCTCCCAAAGACCCTTCTTGGGAGGTGCACTCATGGAACAAACAATGCAACAAAAGAGGGATGTGACCGGGCTACCCACCTTTTCCAAGTTGGCCGTCCTTGCATTAAGATCATGTGGCGATGCAGTCACTCTGACCTTCGCTGACTGGGAACGACTCTATTCATTCACCGTGCTGCCACTGGATGATCCCCTCCGAGTGTCACTCCAACCTTACATTGATCAATACAAGCAAACATTGCAACGAGAACTGCAGGAGCTGTCCGAAGATTACGACGAGGATGAAGAGCGGCGAGTTGAGATTTGTGAGTTATTGTTATTAATGTCCTAAGAATCGTCCACATATTCTGGTGGATTGGCAATAATCTCTTCTCTGATTCGCACAAATGCAGGAAAGTTGTAGACTCTGCGTGCTAATACCGGGTTAAAGTAAAATGGTGGAAGCATCTGGTCTAGTATTCCACCACGAGATTGAAAGGCGGCTTGTGCACGAGGGACTTGATCAAATACATCGCCATCAGATGGATCAGGGAGTTCGATACGGGGGTATTCCTTGAATAGATTCCTGTAATATATCATCCATTTTCCAGAGTCCATGTAAACATCAAACCAATGTTTCGACCCTTCACGATAGCATGTGATGAAATCGGGTTTTTCCAACCCGAACAGGGACAAGAGTCGCTTGCCGCCATAATCAAAACGGTAGCCACAAGGAGGACCGTGTCGTCCTTGATTCCCCCACCATTGCACATAGGTAGGTCCGCAACTGTCATCTGCATCGGTGAACTGTGGCTGATTCAAATACTCAGATGCCCTTCCATCATTTTTGGGGTCCAGCAGGAGACGGTATATGGTCTTCCATCGTTGATTGACAATGCCCAACACCCATCGATCTTCGAATGTATCGAGTCGGATTATTATCTCAAAGTAAATCTCATTGGGGAGAGTTTCAATGGGAGGGACATTATTTTCACTTCCAATGGCCTCTGCCCATGTGCGTTTCATCGTGGTGGGAAAGAGTGATTGATGGATGTTTGTCTTGGTACAATCCTTGGGGGGGTAATGATCCATAAGTCTAGTTTCACATTCCCCTGCCCAGTTCCACCATGACAGCTCCCATTGTCTGCTGCATCATCCTGTCTCTCATTGCAACCCTTGTATTGTCAACGCCACTGCCACAACCCACCACCTACTGTCAACCCCAAACCACCATTTCTGTCCGACGACAACTCGAAGAAGATGGTGTACTCTCAGTCTCTGTCTATGCAGGCCACCGTCGCAGACACATGGGTGCACATGTTGTCTGGTCACCTCATCAAGTCGACCCTCGATGGGGTACCTTTGTCTTGACAGGCAAGGAACTCGCTGCTCGGGAGGACCTACCTGAGGGATGGTATGATGGCAAGTCAGCCCTAACCATGGAACGTCTTGTCTTCTTTACCCGAGGACATGAACGATCATGGCCCGCCTCGACCGACCCAAAAGTCCCATCTACTTTGCTCAACTTGTCACCCTACTCACCCCTCTGGCTGACACATAGTGCCGTTGTATTCAGTGGACAACTCCTGCACTTTATCCCATGGAAGGCCGGACATTTATGCAACGCTGTCAATGCATTGGATCACTTGGCAGACAACAAGAGACACTTGACCCTATGGGCTGACAGTCCGACGCTTGTCCCATTGACAGTCTACTCTCAACATACCGGCGATGTGATTGCCACTTGGAATGTCACAGTCAGTGTCAATCCAGACATGGACCAAACCCTCATCCTTAGTGATGCTTTTGCTGTATTGGGTGGTCCACATGCCAATCATCTCCTCACACTTGGACCTGGTAAGGGTGTTGCATTGTTGACATCCAAAGAGGCAGCTGAACAATACCTGGCCGGTCCTCTCACCCCATCCTTTTCAGCAACCATCACTGGACATGGTAAGGCATCGAATACTCCCGAGTTACATCGGGTGATTTTTGGTCGACGCATGTTACAACAAAAGGCTGCTTCCTTGGCTGTCGACTCACATGGACAGATGGCTGTTCGATTGGTGACATTGGATGGTGTACCACCTCCTCAGAAATACAATGTATCAACACTCAAGAGAGGTGTTATGGAGAGTGACATTGACGATGATTCGACTACCACTGGTACCGATGCAGTCAGTCTTGGAGTGAGGTGGTTGGCCTTTGTGGTCGGTGTAATCTTGGCCTTTCTCACGGCATTTTGGTCAACACAACTTGGACCTGTCTTGAAACTTGGCTTTCGAGTACAGCCCACGGGTAGGGATGTTCACATTCATCGAGGATACATTACCACAGCTGACTTGTTATGGGGTTGGTTGGCACTGATATTCAGTGTCATTGGACATGTCCTCATGGTGGTCTATACAGGGCATGATGTTCAAGCTGACGCCTCACTTGAGACTGATTTGAAAACATTCAGTCTAACCTTTGCCATCCCATCACTGTTTGTGGGTCTGTTGTTTGTGATTATTCTGTTGACAGAATCAGCCCGATGGTTACACAGCAAGCCTCAAATGAGACAAGTGGTATCCCTGCAATTGTATGCCATTGTCATTGGATTGGTTGCTTCGCGGGGTGTCGTGGCATGTCTCTTGGTAACAGCGGGTTCGACGTTGTTACAACTTGGTGTGGCTGTATTGATTGGACTGGTGCTCGTGTTGTTCCCTTGTGCATATGGGTTCTTTCTTCTTGGTATCACATTGTTGAGTGGACAAGGGCTATCTCGAATCAATCCATCTCGCATGTCGAGTGTTGCAAATGGATTGGAGGTATTTGGGCTTGTACTAACACTCGGTTTGGTGGTTGTGCTCGCCTTTTCTATCCCATTGTGGCTGCTTTATCCCTTTCTCAATCTCAGCAATGCCTTGTATGATGCTATGCTTATCCAAGCGGCGAATTTGTTTGCTGGGGCTTTTCCTATTGCTGCTGCAGCATTCTCACTCAATATGCAAGTCAAGGTGTTGGTGGATAGGGTCAAGAAGGAGAGGTGATGTATTAGATCTCATCCAATCATAAACCTTTGTCATTTCATTCAGAACAATGCTCTATATTGGACGCTCTACGATTTTCCTCTTGCTTTTCTTGGTGTTGGTAACTGGGGAAGTACAGCAGTCCCAACAGCGTTTACCTCGTCATGGACCACCCACGCCCAAAGAAAGACTGATTGCGACAATCATATTTAGCATCTTGTTGATCGTCGTTATTTTAATCTATTCATGCTGTTGCATTACATGTGCATGTGGGGCAGGCACCACGGATAAATGTGCCATTGCTTGGGTTGTTCTTGTAATTGCTGCTGTGGCGATACATGCAATTTATGTTTATTGAACTATTGTATCATACACAACAACTATTCATGACGATGGCCAATACAATTGCTGCGAGAAATACCAGCATGACCATTATTTCACTGAGACCAGGGTTTTGCTGTCGGGTGTACACTCTAGTTTTTTCAACCTTGGGCTCAGGACATTTGCCTCGTCTAATAGCACCGTCATCATCAACGTAAAACTCCCCATGTGGGAGGTTTACCGAGTGAAGACCTTTCATTCGAAAAGTCCGCAGTTTGAGTAACATACTGAGATCGCGAATGTTGTGATTGTTTCCAATATCCAAATTCTCTAGGTTAGTGTTGCATTGAACAGAGGAAATGCATATCCTTGAATCGATCTTGAGGTGGGTTAATGATACGAGAGTGTCAATCGATCGGATGTTCGTTTCCACCAATAGGACCAAGCATTTGAGTTTTACAAGCTTCTCTAGATTCGTGAGAGACTTGCTGTGAGAACCCACAAACACGAGTTTCTCGAGATTGACCAGTGTGTTGATACTATCGTCCAGTGTAACGGCGCAAAAGAGCACGACCAAGATACGCAAATTGGACATGCTTTCTCCAAGTTTAAGAGTTACGGGCCAGTCTTTAAAACACTTCTCAAGACAAAGCACTTCCAGGTTCTCTGTTGGAATTTGCGAGAACGCATCCGCGGTATATTCACAGTTATGCAATCTGAGTCTTCTCAAATTCGGGAAGTTTGACGAGCAAATCAGATCGTTTTCCAATAGGATTTTCCTCGAAGCACTAACAGCCACAGAAGTCATGTTAGCAAACCAACAGCGAAGACTCGCCTGAGCCTGTGTCAGCGTCCATACATTCGAAGCATTGATCCATATTGATCGAACACTATGCAGTAAATTGAGGACATCAGTCTTATTTGCTTCGATTGTCCACATGCCTTGCAATGTCACGATTCTCGGATGTCGTGCAACGAACTCGGCTGTCACTACCACATTACCATTCACATCAACCACTGCCAAGCAGGCATGTTTGTAACACAGTTTGGAACATTCACTAAAGGTTAGAATGTCCCGTGTGCTCAGGAAGGGTCCTATTTGATGGACAAGGAGATCTGTATCAAGGACCGTTTGTTGGAAGGTGATTGTTTCTCTCTCATTGAAGAAGGAAGCCCAAGTAGTCATTCTTTTCATCAATGGCTCAGGACACTAACAAACACAAGGCGATTGACCTGGATTCGGACCTTATGGAAGGGTCGGTTACACTCACTGCAGACGCCTTTAAAGATGTCGTTGTCGACCCTAGGCCTTCTCGCTACCGTAGAAGGACGCCTCCATGCAGCCTAAAAGACCAAGTACAATTGGCCAAATTCCAACGCGAGTGGGCTTCTTTGATGAAGAAATAAAGTCGGGTTGCATTTATTTGATCCCACATGACCCACATGACAACGACTCTCTCACTCCGATAAGTCATCCTCCTGATCCCACTTCTCGATCCATCTTGGAATGGGTTCTGGTGGAGGATTAGCCCTTCTCTTGTTGTTGCACTCTGTGATAATTGCAACGAATTCCAATTGCCCCATATTTTTCGGGATTAACCACGACACTTGACTTTTCTTGCCACCAGCTAGAATTTCGACATCAATCCACTTCACTGGTCCGAGAGAATAGTCTCCATGCATTCCGAAAAATTTTGCAAGCGTGTCCATGGTGACACGCAAGCCATATTGTGGTGACAACGACACTGTGTCATATCGAACAGTAGGATCGAGTCCAACACGAAGTGATTCGTAAATTTGTTCATATGTCTCGGAGATATTTAGGGGGTCCTCGTCTTTTAGGTCGAAACTTTGTTTGAGATATTCGCGTATCTCTCCATTGCTAGTTGGAGAGGACTCGATTGTGCCTCTCCATTCATCGGCTTTAATGATTATATTGTCTCGTTTTGTGGTAAAAGTCATCTCCCTGCACGTCATAACACATCGAGTCGATTCATGGAACAGTTCGATGCATGACTTGTCAGATATTTTTCGAGTAGCATCAGACGGTTCAAAGAAATTTCGAACCCTCCCACCGAAAACAAACGATTCTAAATCCAGACTATCGAGGGATAGCACTGAATGTCCTGCATCGTCGATCAGTGGACCAATGTAAGTGCCATACATGAAATAGTCCGCCAATCGATTGTACAATGCCTCGAATACAGTCCCTTGATGAGATATGATCTTGTTTCGAAATGCGTTGAACCTACCATTGAACCAACCCCCGGGGGAGAACTTTCCCATTCTCTTGATGAGCTCTATCCCCGGTGCTTGTTCATCCAATCCGAGGGCTAGCTTGATGTGTTTCCATGAAGACAGTCCTTCCTGGGAGATGGGAGGGAAGTAGGCATTGATATATTCTTGGGTATATCGAAAGAGTGTCCATGGGGTTGTGTGCTGCTTATTCAGTGAAGCAAAGAATCGGAGAGCACCTCTAAGTGGCATGGTCCGTGCAATTTGTATGATGATGTCATCAAACAAGAGATGAAAGGGTGATGGTGGGAGGACAACCAAATTCTCCTCATCCTCCTCTGAGCTAGGTTCTCGCAGTCGTTTGTGGCTCATGTTAGTGAGATACCACTGGAACAAAAGTTGATGGAAATGAAGAGTGATATTATCAAATGAAACGATTAGTCAAATATTGCAACATGTTTTACTGGAGCAAAAAATGATTGACACGGCGTGCAGCTTCTTCGGGATCCCGAACATGTCCTTGGTCGACGACGGACTTGAACATGGAAGGCCTCAACTGAAGATAAATATGATAACAACAAAAGGAGAATATACGAATGCGAGAACAAGAACAGTGTAATTACGATGATCCATTACCGGGGAGCTTTGTCTTCGAAACTTCATTGAGGTTTTTGGCCCGTTCAATCGTTTGCGCACCCAGTTTTTGAAGACGATGTCGCACAAAAACCCAACCGCCAGCGAAAGGTGCCGCGAGTCCCAGCCATGCCAGCAACCGCTCATGTTTATCGAATAATTGATACTTGAAATAATTAGGCCATGTAAGAGCAGAAACCAGGCGTCGTTGGTGCCAATCGAAATAGTGAATCACCGCTTGTTCCACGCGCTCGTAATCGGCCTCCTCTTTCACTCGATACTCGAGCACGCGCTTCACAGTGTCTTCGCCAATATGATCACGATATTCTTGGCGCTCATTTTTGAAGGAAGATTCGCCGTCGCAACGTGCAGTCTGCTCGAATTCACGAAGCCAATGTAACGCGGCCAGCTTCTTGTCGTGCTCACGGAGAGCCAGCAGATTCATATAAATCGATTGACACTTCGCAGCATTCACAGTCTTCGACGAATTAGGGAGAAGAATGGGATTATTCATGGAGACCACAGAACAGAGTCAAGAGACGAATGACGGGCGCTCGCGCGGTTGCTATGCCGGGCTTTTTTGTCAATTTTAGTCTCGCAGAACTGCGAAGGGGGAGGGGGGCCGCGGTGACTCAACGACATTTGCCATGATTAAAGTTGCTTATGATGCTTATATTTAGTATTCGATTCCTGACGAAGCCACCCGCAACCTCCGCATCTTTGGAAGATGTCAGACCTCCCTTTGAACGTTGTTTAAATGGATGGTAATAAGCCTTTATTGCCTCTTGTCCTTCAAAAAGGATGCCAACATGACAGCGGCAGGTGCCTTCAAGACACATAACATTCCTGCAATGATACCATTGCCTTTGATCAAGCAAACCTTCCATTTGTCACAGTTGTCAGGATGTTCGGGTATCACCGCCTCCTCGCCTTGGTGTTCCATTGTCTCGCAATAGAAACCATTGGCACCACAGTCACATGCCCATGTCAGGATGAACTCGGCAGGGTCGGTGGTTGGTTTGTAAAACTCAATGAGCGTATCAGCTTGTGCAACGTGTACCGCTTGTACACCCTTTGATGCACAGTACGCGTCCCAATTTTGGGACTTCACATTGATCTCCAACATGAGCATCCTTTCATTTGGAATAAACCAAGACTCGAGGACGTGCCCGAGTTTGGGAGGATCTTCGAGCAATGGGTCCATATTTCGATTGGTGAGTGACAAGGACTGTGTCAGTATTTTATGTATTCCTCACAATGACAACCCGAGGTTTTGAAGAAAGAATTGAAGCAACATGGATGCACATAGCCAAAAACTGGCCGATGGCATGGTTTGTAGGGAGCCTCACAGATTGGAATGATTTTATGAAACAAAGGAACGAATCAATTGAAAGCCATTGGAAGCTCCCAAAATGTCCTGGATGCAGTGCTCATATTGAAGCCGAATACATTTGCGAAGCCGGTGGCATCTGTTGGCTATGCGATAATATATCCCAACCATTTTGGTGCAACCCTGTCAACAAGGATCTTGCGCAACGTTTCCTTTCTCCTGTTGTTATGGAGTTGTTGAGCCAGTGTTTAGTTGAGCAATAAAACTCATGTGCCGATGCTGTGCGAAACACAGGGGTTTAACCTTTTTCTGGAAGGCTACATTGGTTACAAGTGCACTGGCCTTGCCGCTCTTTACTTCCATGTTTCTACCATGGAGTAGTGATGGATGTGGACCAAAGTATTCGACCATTTGTCAAGGTGCCTCAAGGTCTGATATGCAATTTCTGTTCACATTGGTCTTGTTTACATGTTTGTTCCTGGCTCTGGTCCCAGTGTTGGGAGGTGCTTGCTATGATCCACTTCGACAATGCCGATACTTGCCCAATGAAAGTTGTGGGATTGCATCTTATGCAATGGCTCTTGGGACATTGACCACATCCTTGTTTTACTACATTCGATCAGGGGTCATTGTTCACGATGCAACGATTGTCACAGATGCATATGGGCAGTGTATCTATATCGCAACTGTCATAGGCGCAATCGGAACGCCTCTGTTGTGGTTGCGGTTTAGGTGTGCTGAGCGGAAATAAATTATATTTTCTACCCAACAACAAGAGACATTAATGTAACAGCCTTCCCTTTCCACGTCAACTTGAGCGAACGGTAGGAAGGTTGAATCGAACTGACTTTGATCTCGCCTTCCTTGGTAAGATTCTCCTTTGTGAGACCAGGAATTGCACCCTTCTCGACCAGGGTGACAAGAGGGATGCTGAAATTGTCGGGTACCTTGAAACCAGTGTAGTAGGAGGGTCGTTTCTCTTTGAGAGAGGAGGGTACAAGTGCCACCTCAGAAACAAACTCAATCTCACGAACCAACTCGTGATCGGATTCTTCAGAATCGTCATCAAGGTAGTAGCGATCGTCACCTCGGTTCACAGTGGTACTAACGCGCACCTTGGCAGCATCAGAGATGGCCATAGTAGCAACAACCCAGAGGTGGTTTTCGGTTCCGTCGAAAGCAAAGGAGGGTTGCAGATTGTAAGAGTTGTTGTGGATCTTTGTGCTAATCTGCTCACCCGTGAAGATTGCGTCATCGAGAAAGATGTGACCGTTCGAGTAGCCTTCGCCGCCGTAGGGATCCTGTAAGGGAGAAGACGTGGGCCAAACTTCATCAATCATGTCGCGCAAGTGAGGCCAGCATTTGAGGGACATCCAGAGATTCGATTTGCCAGGATTGTCCACCCAGAGGAGCACGCGATCTATTTTTCTTAGTTTGAGGCGCTTGCGGATCTGTTCACACAGAAAAGGGAGGCGCTCGTCGAACTCCTTCGAGGAAAGGAACTGCACGTCGGCTTCTTGCTTCGGTGGTGCAAAGATCTCAGGAGTGGCGCCAAAGTGGTGAATGTTCTCTTGGTAAAAGGCATCAAACTTTTTCCATGAAGGATCCTTGAGAGAGAGGGTAAGGGTCAGGTCAGGGTGAAGACAGAGAAGAAACTCAGTGCACCTTGACTGGCTCAGCAGCAGTGAGTGTGTCGCGTGTTCGTTTCATCTGTTCTCTGTTGATTTAATCTCTGTTTGAAAGAGAGGGAGAGGGGACTGTTCAACAAGGAGGCCGTTTCTGCTCCGGTTTCCCCCCTTCCTCTTCGCTGACCCTTCCGCAATTGGCAATCCTTTTTAGCGTTAGGCTGTATTTGTATTATTTGCAGGTTTTTTGGCTCCGTTTGAACGAGTAGGCAAAGGCCACGTGGCTCCGATTCCCAGTTTGGGTCCCATGTGAGTGGATTCCTTGTTCCCACCTGCAAGAGATATCTCCCAAATACCCTTTTGGGTTGAATTAGAAGAAATTCGCTTCCATTTGAGCTGTCCCTTCGGAGTCTCCGGGAAAACGGGGAGAAAACCATGTTTCCGTAAACCATGGATTGATTACATCCTGGCATCTTCTCCCTTGCCCTTTGTCGTCCATATTTGTTTGAATGAAGAAAATATTGTATTCACTAAACCTGAGGCAATACAATCCCAAGTCTCTCGCAAATCTCCTTGAGATTGATATGAATCTTGTGTGTTGCAAGTGGTAAGTGACATCGATTCCATGTATAGATTGTCCCACCATCCGCGGGTGCACCACTGTCACTCCATGAAAAGGCAATCATATGTGTCGCAGTAGATGCAATCACTCCATCGCGTTTGTGGAAACCATGGTATCTTGCATCAATGACAGCTCCTTTGGTTTGGGCCGTGTGAATCTCACCAAGAGTGTTTCCACCGATTTTGGTCGAGAATTTTCCATGGTACACGTTGGAAATGTATCCAGGATTCTCTCTCCAATCCTTGCTTTGATGGTTATCAACAAACTTGTTCCCTGAAAATGGACATGGTGCATAGATTGTCAATCCATGTACATTTCCTCGATTGAACAATGTCACAGCCACATGATCCGACCAAGCAGCCCCACCACTGATTAGGTCACATTGTTTAGGATCAAGCCCAAATGTGTTCTGGATGGTATCAAGTGCAATGTCCACCATTTCTTGATAGATTGCACCAGAGAGCAATGCATTGTACAAACTATTTTTCCTCCCCGATGTGCCGATTATGGCAATCTTTGGTCTGTTGATAAATTTGGCCGATGGGATTTTTGCTGGCGCCTTGAAATAGGATTCAATGGTGGAAGAACGTTTACGTTTCATTACTAACAAGAGAATGTCATTGCTGCGGGGCCTGTTGGGGCTGCTGGACATAGACCACTTGAGGCTGAGGTTGCTGTTGCTGTTGTCCGGGTTGTTGCTGAACATACACGACCTGCGGCTGTTGCGGCTGTTGCACATAGATTATCTGCGGAGGTGGGGCAGAGTCAATCTTGCCCATGCCAGCAGATTGTTGCGCCTGAAGGTTGCGCACACCGACTTGAGTTTCCTTGGCACGACGGGCTTGTTGTTGGGCCATGCTCTCCATGCAACAAGACTTGACACAGCAACAGCCACACCAGAAGAAAGACAAGGTGCAGCAAACCACATTGTAGCCCGTGCACGCGTAATCCTTGCCAAGACAAACGTTGTGCAAACAAGTTGTCATGTGGACTCGGGACAAATATATAAGAGTGACAGAATCTTCCTGGAAGCGAGCGTTGTGTGACGCCTGGATCGGAGCTCAAAAGGAGCAAAACATTTGCTAATTCGTCCAAATACGGAAAGGTCACAATCTGCTCACATTGCTCCGGTCATTGCGCTAATACAATGTCACTGACAACAACCAAGCGCACATCTGAAGCTTCTGGGTTGTCCTCTGATCAGGGCCCTGTTCGCAAGAGACAACGAAAAGGGAAACAAGATGGCACCAACGTTTCCCCACTTGCCATCGTTTCGGTGTATGAAATCATGGATGTGGATATGGATACTGTTCAAGAGGACGATGATGGTCTTTACATTCCCACTGAAATTTGGAATGTCATCATTTGCTTTGCTAAGCAGTCCACCAAACTGAGCACACTCAAACAAGTGTGCAAGGCATGGAATGACATCTGCGGGGACAAGATGGCGGTGGCGATGGTGCGATGCAGCCATGGATCGAGTCTTGATCTCGACGGATTTCAAGGACTCGGGTTCGAAGAATGGCGTAGAACATTGTTCGAGTTTATTGTCAATCTTGGGAACAATATTGGTGGGGTGGATAGAATTTCTCGGGAGCGTTGTATGGAGTATCGAATATGGTTCAACCTTGGAAATCTGAGAGATTGGATGTCAACAAACAACTTATCTGATTCCCTCGCCATGGATCTCAAGATTATTTGCATCACAATCGATGAGGCTATTGGTCGGAAAAACATGAATGTGCCGACAGGTTCCATCTTCTTTGGCAATGATCGCAATATTCCCATCCATGATACCAGCAAACATTTGGCACTGCCTCCCATTCTCAAGGAAGGAGTGACACTTCACCCATACCAATTGGAAGCCATGTCATGGATGCACGAGATTGAACTAAATGTACCAGCAATTAGTTTCCCGACCATCTCCCAACTCTGGTCTCGTTTGAGTGGCAATACGAAGTACTGGTCTACAGAGCACCCTTTGGGAGGTGTGCTTGCGGATGAAATGGGTCTTGGTAAAACTGCAACAGCGATTGCCAATGCCATGACAAAGCGACCAGCAATGCCGACTGTTCTGTTGGATGATCCTCAAGGGGAGGCACTCTTCTCGACACGTGCTACACTAGTGGTGGTACCTAACCAGCTCCCCGATGAATGGGTGAGAGAGATTGATCGCATGATTGGTCTTGATGCAGTGAGGGTGATTGTACTCTCAAAAAAGGTCGATCATAAGCGAGTTACCTACGGTGACATTATGCAAGCCGACTTTGTGATTGTGACCACATCCTTCCTCACCAATACGAATCATTACGTTGGCTTGCTCGACTCACTCTGCAATGACAATGGAATTGAAGTGGCATACAACACAGCAGCATCTGGGAAGAAGCCTCGATCGCATACAGGCCTCGTTACAGAAAAAGCCATTCGCAATACAATGCGCGCGAACTTGAGGAAAGTCCTTTGTGCTGACTTGGACAAACTCGCCCAAACGACTCAACCCATTCTCGAATACTTTGCATGGCAACGACTGTACTTTGACGAGGCTCATGTAATGGGTACCGAGTCTTATTATGTTGGCAAAACGCGTCACTTTGACGATGGCGTACGTTTACAATCTGCATTGTCTGGTTTGACAGCTGGAACAAGATGGGCAATCACTGGGACACCGTTTCCAACTATCCGACATGCCTTTGCAGTGCTTGAGTTCTTGGGTGTGAACTGGAGCAGACGCGTGGATTATGGCAAGGCACTTCTAAGACATTCTCCCCAATACAGTAGTGAAATGGTGAACTTCATTGCCGAGTTTATTCGTCGATTGGTCTGGCGGAATACACGGGAGTTTTTGGATGTTCCTGCTTATGAGATTGAGAACATTGCTTTGGAGTTTACTCCCGTTGAGAGGATCCTGTATGATATGGATGTAGTGGATCCGCCTGCAGATAACATGATATGCACCTCACATCGCAGTCGTGATTTGTACTCAACCGATGATGACCTTTTCTTTAACCCCGCTGCATTGGATGACAAGCGGCGTCAGCGAATTGACTCATGCATTGCCCAATTGGTGGGAGTGAAAGAGAGTGCAAGAGTTTCCAAGGAGGATCGGGATCGCGTTCAGACAAATATCATTGAATTCATGGAAGAGCGTGGGATACCGACAGACGCATTTGATTTTTATGACTCATCTACGTGGAAGTTGGACAATGTCCCAGAAAATCTTCCTGAAAATCTCCTGCTATTGTTAGACGACAGTCTCTCAATCGTACAAGAGCATGATTGGGCATATCGAAGACACCAAACCAAGATTGACACCCTTCAAAAACATATCGACGACCTTTGTGCGAATCCCCTCCCTGAGGTGACAATGGAAAGCCCTATGCAAGATCTCCTCATTGCGTCCTTTGGAACCAAGTTGGCCGGTATGATGTGTTATGTACAACGCATCCTCGAGGAAGCCTCTTGGCATCGCATTTTGGTATTCTCTCGAAACTATCACCTGCTCGGGGTGATTTCAACCTTCTGCCAGCACTACAAGTTCCACACTGCCTCGATCGTTGGTAATGTGAATCGAAAGTCAAAGGCCCTTCGTGATTTTCGTGCTGACAGCTCCAATGTCAGGGTCATGCTTATGACCACCTCAGAGTCTGCCTCTGGGACAAACCTCATCGAAGCAACTCATGTGATCTTGTTGGACCTGACACCCCCATATGATACAAGGACCATTGGTGAAGAACAACAAGCCATCGGTAGAGCCTATAGGCAAGGACAAGAGAGGGCGATCAAGGTGGTTCGATTTTACATCAAGGACACTTACGAGGAGAAACTTTTGTAGTTTTTGTCAATCATTTAATCCATCTATACAAATTATCCTTATGCGTCGCACCAGAGAAATGGTCTCAGCTGATCGAGCAATCTTCCAAGCTCGTGTTACTGAAAACAGTCTCACTCCGCGGGGATTCTATCTCTCTGCACGGTATGATTTTCCCACTGCAGGTCAGTTTGGCAAAGCTGATTACATTGATACCCATGGACGAGAGTATCGTCTAGCATTCGGATCAAAGACGGATGGTAAGTGGAAATCGGGCGTGGCCATCCCACCACTAACCATGGTACAACGGGAGAAAATCATGGCAAAGGGTACCTCCAGCAATGGTTTTCGCTATTGGGTCCGCCGACCACATGCCAAGGGACATGAGCATTCGCCTGTTTGGTTCACCCCTGATGAGATTAATGCAGGGGTTATTACATTACAACCCGTGGCAACTGGATTGAATTCAATTCAATTAAAGATTGTTACCATCGAATGCAACTTGCCACAGAAACGGACAACGGCTGTTCGCGCGATTGTGGTCCCACTCATCCACTAGCTAACTCATTCCCCAAACAACATGGAGGTGACATCACCTGCTCAGTGTCTCTGTTCCAATACAGAACAATTGAACTTTACAGACAATGCGGTAAATGTTCAATACACGGCATGTCTTGATCCAGCAAATCTTCTTGGCAAAGGGGCATCATCCATGGTTTTTAAGGGAACCATCAAAATCAATGGAAGTGCAAGAGATATTGCAATCAAGGTGTATGACTTCCCGGTAAGACCAAAGAGCGATCTCAAGCGTCGATTGTACAACAAGGAAATCAATGTGATGAAATTGCTGAGTCAAAAACTTCCATCGTATGCCCGGCCGTACATTGTCAATTTCTATGGACAATATCAAATCACGGACAATCGATCTGTCGTTTGTCTCGAACTCCTTTCTCGGAAAACATTGGAAAGTATCCTCACTCCTGGACTCGATTCATCATTTGTGATTGATATCCTCCACCAAATTGCCACCGCCATGACTGGGTGCCATCAAATTGGAGTGACACACGGAGATCTCAAGCCGGATAACATTGCATACGATGAGACACAGAAAAAGATCGTACTCATGGATTTCAACATGGGCGCATGTGACACAAGGAAACTGGACATCTCCTTGGGCACACCATTGTATATGGCACCTGAAGTATTGCTCTGTCCATATACCCAAGAACCATATTCCCCTCACACAGCAGACATTTGGAGCTTTGGCCAAATTGCCTTTGCACTGATGACAGGCGCCAACATGTTTGACAAGTGTGCGAACCTGTCTCAATTGATTAGTCGCATAAAACGCCCAATCGTCCCAAGCAGCGTGCTCAAGAACAAGTGCCGGAGTGAAACCATTGACACTTATTCGAGTGTACTCAGGGGATTGCTTTTAAAAAACCCCGAGGAAAGACAATCCTTTTGTATGACAAAGCGTTTGCTTGAATCACTCATGTTTTAATACAATCTCTCTTGATCATTGTGTTAGAACAGAGAACATGAAGAGGGTATTACAAATCGAGGATCCAGTAAGGGACCACATCTATCGTTCGGCATTTGAAGAGCTTCCATGGGAAATGTATCAAGAAATTGCATCCCATCTTGAGACATTCGACATCCTTCGTCTTGGCCTCGTCAATCACTACATGCAAAATATAGCCCCTGCTCTGGTCACCAAGATCGGTCGATCTGAGTGGTGTGTGGGACATCACACTTTGTCGCGATGCAAAAATACGCGGAGTCTATACAACTGGGAGTTAGGCATAGATGCTTCATGGTTTCATAATCTCTCGAAACTCGATTGTTTCTACATTCTCCTTGAGAATCTTGTCGAATTATCACGATTAAAGACACTCCGTTGCTGTACGAGCAATGCGTGGAAAACAACCCAACTAACTTTTCCAAGCATTACCAACCTGAACCTGCTTCACTGGGGAATCATTCCACCCAACCTGACTCGAATGTTCTACAACCTGGAAACTCTGACATTGACAGGGGAAAGCAATGATCAGCGTAGTATGGACATTGTTCGCGCACAAAGAAGTGAAACACATCGACTCAAGCATTTGCAATTTATAGAAGGCACCGCTGAATATCCAATAGTCGACTGTCCTCACCTCGAGAGTCTTGTCTTATTCAATTGCGTCGGGACATTTCGCAACATGGCAGGGTATCAAAGCCTGAAAGTCCTCTGTATGTATTCTTATGACTTAACTTACCCTCATATGGAGACCATTTTGGAATTTCCATCACTCGATAGTCTCTGTATTCGAGAGGCGACTTGGCTTCATGGCAAGTCATTCCCACGACTACAAGAACTACATTGTACCCTAATTCGTGGATGTGACATGGGATCTATCGTGAACATGATGGGACACTTGCAACACATACACACCGCGATTTGTTTGGATCAATTTGCCCCACAAAAAGTTACCTGTAACGTCACGGTCGATGAGTGCACTTATTCAATGCCGACAAAATATTGTATTTGCGGCCGTAAATTATGGAAACACTATTAATTCTCATGTTTTAATACAATCTTTCATCCTTTGTCCAGCAAATTTCTTTGGTACATTCATCCGAGAGGGTCGGTATGTCAATTGATTGAAGAACCGGTCAATAGGCGTCCGCAGTGCCAAATAGATTACAAACAGAAATATCCCACTTGCCATGAGAAACATTACCCATTGGCCACCTTCACTCAGATCCTCAGTGACACCATTCTTCATCCATGGTCGCTTTTCCATCTCTCCACTAAGAAAAGAATGGATGACAGAGAATACAGAAGCCCAATGCCATCAATTTGTCATCATTTGCTCTCTGCCCATCGCTTGTCCATCCACCATACTTGCAAGGAGGTATTGTCCCCTCTCGAACACGTCGTGATGTATCCTCATAGATGCACATGTTGGCAAGTTCATCAGCGAATTGGTCACGTGCCATTTCACTTGTCACGGGGAAGTGGAGTTCGGGATGGGGGAAGTAAAACTTTTCATGGAATCGGAGGAGACGATGATCGAGGAGGTATCGATAGGTGGCAAGGAGTTGTTCCTTATTTCTTTGTACAGTCCGGATACCAGGCCTGACAACACTCTCATTACCCATGAGTCGATTTGGATAGGCAACACGTTCCGGCTCACATGCAATGGTATAGTTTGTG
>Ga0247828_10000169_pt1 | contig 23610 bp, 28 predicted proteins | sample 12C_Control_Day3_FD_192425 | JGI IMG/M metagenome (GOLD analysis project Ga0247828, IMG submission 192425) | Soil microbial communities from agricultural site in Penn Yan, New York, United States - 12C_Control_Day3 | ecosystem: Environmental > Terrestrial > Soil > Agricultural land | place... | reverse complement strand
CCTCGAGCACGGCCGCAGCAGCCGGCGCACCAGGCCGCTGGGAGGCGGGGTAGCGTGCTCGGTTCCCGCCGGTGGGGGGGCTCCGCTGCGCTTTTTCTTCATGACCTCGTCCCTCGTTTTCTGCCAATTTTTTCTCGAATGGCTCAGCTTGGCCGACGATGCGGCACTTTTCAACGAAGGTCATGAAACAGCGGTAACTCAGCCGTAACGGCGTGGTTCAGTCCGAAGCCGGCTGGCTCGATCGCAGCCAGGTCCACGAGACGCCGATGCCGACGGTGTGGCCGGTGGTCTGCCGCACCAGCGGGCTTTCGCGATTGCGGGCGCCGGCCACCGAGTCCAGCCGCGCGAAGCCGAACACCGTCCAGTCGCGCGTGAGGTCGTGCGAGACCGACGCGCCCAGGCGCGTGGCCAGCAGCCCGGCCTTGGCGTCGTAGGCCGGACGGGTGGCGGTCGCGAAGCGGGGCGCCACCTCGTAGAAGGTGTCCGCGAGCTTTTCGTCGGCGACCAGCATGCTGAGGCTGGCCGAAACGTTCCAGCCCGGCGCCACCCGCCGGGCCCAGACGATGCCCGGCTGGAACACCGCGCCCTTGTAGGTCAGGCTGTCGCTGAGGTCGAACACGCCGCGCAGCGGCAGGTCGAGGCGCCAGCGGCCGGCTTCAGGGGAGCCGCCCAGGTGCCATTTCAGGCGGGGGCCGGCCTCGACCAGCGTCCCGAGGTTGGGCATGCCGCGCCGGGCCGGGTCGCGGTCGGCGTCGGAGCCGAAGGCGCCGGCCGCGCTGATGTCGAATTCGTAGGTCGGCGTCTTCACCGGCCGCACCCCGACGCCGTCGCTGTCCGCGCGCAGGTAGCGGCCGCGGTAGATGAGGTAGGGCAGGGCGATCCCGCGCCGCACCCGCTGGTCGGAGCCGGGATAGGCCTGCTGCGAGGCGCCCAGCGCGACGCCGCCGATCTCCCAGAGCGGCCGCCCCGCGGAATCCTGCGCCAGGGCGCCGCCGCTCCCGGCGAGGCAGGCGAGGGCGGCGGTGGACAGGAGCAGGGGGCGCGCGAGGTTCTTCCGGTTCATGAGGCGGGGTTCTCGTTGAGTAGCCGACGGTTCTAGCGCAAATCGCGCCCGCCGGGGGGAATCGACACGGGCCGGGCGGCCTTGTTATGGTGCGGGCCATGTGCTTGTCCGCCCGCTTGCTGTCCGCCGCCTGCCTGGCGTTGGCGAGCGGCCTCGCGACGGCGGCGGACGCCTGGACCGAGCTGGCGCGGCCCGGCGCCGTGGTGCTGTTCCGGCACGCCACCGCGCCCGGCGTCGGCGACCCGCCGAACTTCCGGCTGGATGACTGCGCGACGCAGCGGAACCTGGACGAACAGGGGCGGGCCGAGGCGCGCCGGCTCGGAGAGCAGTTCCGTCGGCGCGGCGTGAACGTCGGCGCGGTGCTGTCCTCGCAGTGGTGCCGCACCCGCGAGACGGCGCGGCTCGCCTTCGGTGACCGCGTGCGCGACGAGCCGGCGTTCAATTCCTTCTTCGGCCAGGCCGCGCCGCAGCGCGAAGAGCAGACCGAGCGCGCGCGGCGCGTGATCCGGGACTGGAAGGGTCCCGGCGTGCTGGTGGTCGTTACGCACCAGGTCAACATCACCGCGCTGACCGGCCACGGCGCGACCTCGGCCGAGGGCGTGGTGGTCGAGCCCGGCGCGCAGGGCCCGCTGCGCGTGCTGGCCAACCTGCAGCCCTGAATGGCCGCGGCCTCGACCCGGCTGAACGCGCAGGCCGCCGAAGCCGAGCCGCCGCGCCGCATCCTGCCGGTGATCGTGCTCGCGCAGTTCGCGGGCACCTCGCTGTGGTTCGCGGTGAACGCGGTCATGCCCGACCTGCAGCGCGCCTGGGGACTGCCGGCCGCGGCGGTGGGCACGCTGTCGTCGGCGGTGCAGCTCGGGTTCGTGGCCGGAACGCTCGTGTTCGCGCTGGCGATGCTGGCCGATCGCCTGCCGCCCACGCGCGTGTTCCTGGCCTGCTCGCTGCTGGGCGCCGTGGTCAACGCGGCCATGCTGCTGGCCGACGGCAACCTGCCGCTGCTGATCGCGCTGCGGTTCGTGGTCGGCTTCCTGCTGGCGGGCATCTATCCGGTCGGCATGAAGATCTCGGCGGCCTGGTTCCGCCAGCGCCTGGGCGCGGTGCTGGGCGTGCTGGTCGGCGCGCTGGTGCTGGGCACGGCGTTGCCGCACGGACTGCGCGCGCTGGCTTCGCTGGGCGCGGAGGGACAGGTGCCCTGGCAATCCGTGGTCCTGGCCGTGTCCGCGCTCGCGGCGATGGGCGGCATAGCCACCGCGTGGCTGGTGCCCGACCGGCCGCTCGCGCCCGGCACGCGCATCACGCCGCGCGCGCTGGGCTCGATCTGGAGCGACCGGCGCCTGCGCGCCTCGGTGTTCGGCTACTTCGGCCACATGTGGGAGCTGTACGCGATGATCGTGCTGGTGCCCGCCATCGTGGCCACGCGCTTCGCCGGCACGGGCGCCGTGAGCGCGCTGTCGTTCTGCGCGATCGGCGCCGGCTTCGTCGGCTGCGTCGCCGGCGGCGTGGCGGTGCGCCGCTTCGGCAGCGCGTGGGTCGCGCAGGCCCAGCTCGCCACCAGCGCGCTGTGCTGCCTGCTCGCGCCGCTGATGCTGGCGGCGCCCCTGCCGGTGTTCGTCGCGTGGCTGCTGCTCTGGGGCGCCACCGTCTCGGGCGACTCGCCGCAGTTCTCGGCGCTCACCGGCCAGAACGCGCCACCCGCCGTGGTCGGCAGCGTGCTCACCTTCACCAACTGCATCGGCTTCGCGATCTCGGTGGTCAGCATCGAGCTCTTCGTCGCCGCCTCGCACGCCTGGCCGCTCGGTCGCGTGCTGCCCTGGCTGGCGCTGGGGCCGCTGGCGGGGTTGTGGATGATGCGGCCGCTGCTGCGGCGCGCGGCTTGAGGGCGGCTCAAAGGACTTCGTTGACCAGGTACACCGCGTTGTCCAGCAGCCGGTGACGGAGGCCGCGTTTGCTCCAGTCGTCCAGGTGGACCTCCTCGGCGCGCGCGACGTAACGCTCGAAGATCGAGTCCAGCTCGCGGGCCAGCTTCGCATCCAGCAGCCCCAGCGTGATCTCGTCGTTGGTGTCGAAGGAGCGGTCGTCGAAGTTGGTGGAGCCCACGGCGCACCACTTGCCGTCCACCGTCAGCGCCTTCTGGTGCAGCAGCGTGTGCGGGTATTCGAACAGGCGCACGCCGCAGCGCAGCAGCTTCTCGAAGTTGCGGTGGCTCGCGTGCTGCACCAGCGGGTTGTCGGTGCCGTGCGGGGAGGGCATGAGTACGCGCACATCCACGCCGCGCTTGACCGCGCGGCCGAGCGCGTCGATCGCCTCCGGCTCGGGCAGGAAGTAGGGGTTCTGGATCCAGATGCGCTCGCGCGCCATGCACAGCACCGCGTGGTGCAGGATCTTCACCGCCGGCGCCGAGTTCTCCGGCTTCACGAAGGCCGCGTGGATGGTCACCTCGCCCGCCCGCTCCAGCGTGGGGAAGACGTCATCGCCGACGAACAGCTCGCCGGTCTCGCCGGCCCAGTTCTCGCTGAAGGCCGACTGGATGGTGTGCACGATCGGCCCGCGCAGGTGCAGGCTCAGGTCGGCGAAGTGCACGTGGTCCTCGGCATCGCCCAGCCAGTCGTCGGTGACGCAATGGCCGCCGACGAAGGCCTCGACGCCGTCCAGCACCACGATCTTGCGGTGGTCGCGGTCGGTGAGCACGCCCAGGTTGTAGATGGAGCGGCGGTGGAAGAACACGAAATGCACGCCGGCCTGCTCCATCAGCTGCCGCTCGTCGTCCGAGATGCGGCGGCTGCCCGTGTAATCCAACAGCACGCGCACCTTCACGCCGGCGCGCGCGCGTTCGGCCAGCGCGCTCGCGACCCGTCGACCGAGCTCGCCCGGCTTCCACAGGAAGGTCTCGAAGTGCACGGTCTTGCGCGCCTGCCCGATGCGGTCGATCAGGACGTCGAAGTAGTGGCCGTTGCCCAGCAGCTCGACGTCGTTGCCTTCGATCAGCGTCCCCAGCGACAGGCCGGCCAGCGAGGGCAGCAGCTTGTCGATCGGCGCGTCGCATTCGAGCTGCAGCTTCGGGCTGCGGTGCCTCCGCGCGGACCAGAGCACGAGCGCCAGCACGACCACCGCGGCCGCGAGGAGGACGATCCACCACCAGGAACTCATGCCGCCACGCTAACCAAGCCCAGCCTTTGGCCTTGTAAGGCAAGCGCGCAGAATCGGCGCGGATGACGAGCACAAGCACGACCGCGCCATGAGCTTCATGGAATCGATGCTGGCGATGCTGCAGGCACTGCAGGGCTGGCCGGCCTACCTGCTGCTGTTCGGCCTGCTGCTGGGCAGCGGTTTCGGGCTGCCGGTGAACGAGGACATCCTGCTGCTGGTGGCCGCCGCGCTCACGCTGCGCGGGGTGATGGAGCCGGTGCCGCTGGTCGCCGTGGCCTGGTGCGGCGTTCTGTGCGCCGACGCACTGATCTTCCACTGGGGACGCCGCTTCGGCACCCGGCTGCTGCGGCACCGCATCGCCGCCCGCGCGCTGCCCGCCGCGCGCCTGCACGCGATGGAGCGGCACATGCAGCGCTGGGGGCCGGGCTTCATCTTCCTGGTGCGGTTCATGCCGGGGCTGCGCACCGCCATGCTGTTCGCGGCGGGATCGATGCGGATCCGCTACCGGCACCTGTTCATCTTCGACGGCGCCGCCGCCGCGGTCGAGCTGCCGCTGCTGGTCTGGGCGGTGCGTTACGTGGGCGGACGCTGGCAGGACATCGTCGCCTCATTGTCGAGCTGGCAGGGCTGGCTGCTGCCCGCGGTGGCGGCGATGGGCATCGCCGCGGCCGCGCTGCTGTGGTGGCGGCGGCGCGCGCGGCGGGCGCAGTGAACCCGGCGCTCCCGGAAAGCCTCTCGAAATGTTGGACGACTGCCGCGTCGCCGCCTAAGATGGCCGCCCCAACGCGACGGAGGCGAACATGCAGTCGACACAGCGTGCGCTCTCGATATTTCCCCGCCAACCCTCGCCCATCGAGACGCAGCTGCTGCGCCAGCTGGTGGTGGTGCAGGGCCGCGATCCCTGGGGTTTTTCGGCCGCGGTGCTGCCCGACGGAACCATCTCCGTGCGATCTCCCGCCGCCGCCGCCTTCTATCCCGTCGACGGCTGGACCAGCCGCTTCATGCGCCACCTGCACCAGGGCTATTTCGACGCCCGCACGCACGGCCAGGCCGTGCAGCGCGTGAGCTGATAAACGCGCTTCTTCCACTCGGTGTATCGAAAGGCGCCTCCCGCAGGTGGAGGTGCTGCAAACTTCCGGTTACGACCCTGCGGCTAAGATGCGGCCCGTGGGAGCGCATCAGACCCGCGGCGAAACCCGGCGCACGAACCGGGCCGCTGGGGTCAACCGAGGTATAGAAACGAACATGCCCAACATCGGCACCGTCCTGAAGCAGGAAATCGCCCGGATCGCGCGCAAGGAGCAGAAAGGCGAACTGCAGCAACTGAAGAAGACCGTCGCGCAATACCGCGGCCAGATCGCCCAACTGAAGCGGCGCCTGCAGACGCTGGAGCAGCAGATGCGCCGGCAGGGCCGCGGCGGCGGTCGCAGCGCCGCGCCGGTGCAGGCGGAAGACGACGAAGGGCCGCAGCTGCGTTTCTCCGCAAAGGGCCTCGCGGCGCAACGCAAGCGCCTGGGTCTGTCGGCTGCTTCGGTCGCCAAGATCCTCGGTGTGTCGGCGTTGTCGGTCTACAAGTGGGAAAGCGGCAAGACGCGTCCGCGCGCGCGCCAGCTCGAAGCCATCTCGAGCCTGCGCAAGATGGGCAAGCGCGAAGCGATCGCCAAGCTGGCCGCCTGAGCATGCCCCTTCCCGAGCCCGCCGGACGGCGGCATCTGCACACCCGAGCCGTCACTTACCGCGGCTTCCTGCGCGAAGACGGCCTCTGGGACATCGAAGGCGAACTTTCCGACGTCAAGACGTACGGCTTCCAGCATTCGGACGGCCGCGACATGCCGGCCGGCGAGCCGATCCACCACATGGCCATCCGCCTCACGGTCGACGAGGACATGGTGATCCGCGCCGTCGCCACTTCCATGGACAGCACGCCCTACGGCGAATGCCAGCAGGGCCGCGACCCGATGCAGCAGATGGTGGGCGTGCGCCTGGGCCCGGGCTGGCGCCAGGCGATCGAGAAGGCGTTGGGCGGCGTGCGCGGTTGCACCCACCTGCGCGAGTTGCTGTTCAACATGGCCACCGCGGCCTACCAGACGGTGTTCCCCTGGCGCGAGCGCGAGCGGCGCGATGCCGGCGTGCTGCCGGGGCAGAACACCGAGCCGCCCTACCACCTGGGCCGGTGCATCGCGTGGGATCAGCAGGGCGCGCTGGTGCAGCGCCACTATCCCCAGTTCTTCGGCCAGCCCGTCAGGCGTTCGGTTGCGAAGGAACGCCCGGCTTGACCCAGGTGAACACCCGAACGGGCGGGATGTTCACCACCTCCCATCGCTTCTGCGGCTCGCCCAGGTAGGGCTTGACGAAGTCGGCGACATGGGCGCGCACCTGGTAGGCGACGAAGCGGCCGCCCGGCCGCAGCACCTGCGCGATCAGCGCGGCGATGCGGTCGGACACCTCCGCCGGCATCGTCGAGAACGGGATGCCCGAGACGATGGCGTCGGGCGCCGTCAGCCGCCGCGCGGCCAAGAGGTCGCCCAGGCGTTCCGCGCTGGCCAGTTCGAGCAGCAGGCGCGAGTCGCGCAATTGCTGCTGCAGATGCTGGTGGAAGGTCGGATCGAGCTCGACCGCCAGCAGCCGTGCCGAAGGCGCCATCGCCTGCAGCAGGGCGGCGGTGGTGCCGCCCGTGCCCGGACCCAGCTCGACCACGGTGCGCGCCTGCGCGATCGCCGCGCTGCGCACCAGGCGCTGCTCCAGCCGGTGCGAGCTGGGCACCACCGAACCCACCTGGGCCGGATGGCGCAGGAACCCGCGCAGGAACTCGAGGCGGTCCCGCAGCGGCCCGGAGGTCAGCGGACTGGCAGGCAGGACGTTCTCGCCGGCACCCTGGCCGGCGCGGGGATCTTGGAGCGCCATGGTTCTTCGGGTTGTTGTGGTGGTCCGGCGATTCTGGTGGCCGTGCGCACGGATGCGTGTCGGACGGAACCGCCAAGCCAGGCCTGCCCGCCACCCACGAAACATCACGAGAGAGGACACTAGATTCCATGCCGATGAACCCAGCCATGGCGCGCCTGCTGGACGCGACGCGGGCACTTTGGGCCCGCCTGCGCGACCTTGCGCGCCGCCATCCCTGGCGCCTGCTCGCGCTGCCGCCGGCGCTGGTGCTGCTCTACCTGCTGGTGCTGCTGCCCTTCACGCCGAGCATCGACAACCTGCGCAAGGCCAAGCTCGAAAAGCCCGCGCTGCTGGTCTCGGCCGACAACGTGGTGCTGGCCAGCTACAAGCGCGTGCACCGCGAATGGGTGCCGCTGGACAAGGTCGCACCCGGCGTCGTGGCGGCGCTGATCGCCACCGAGGACCACCGCTTCTGGTCGCACCACGGCATCGACTGGTACCGCACCGCGTCCAGCGCGTGGCACACGCTGCAGGGACGCCGGCAGGGCGGCTCGACGCTTACGCAGCAGCTCGCGCGCAACCTGTACCCCGAGGAGATCGGCCGCTCGGTGAGCATCCAGCGCAAGGTGAAGGAGGCGATCACGGCGCTGAAGATCGAGGCGGTCTACAGCAAGAAGGAGATCCTGGAGACGTACCTGAACACGGTGCCGTTCCTCTACAACGCGTTCGGCATCGAGATGGCCGCGCGCACCTACTTCGACAAGTCCGCGAGCGAGCTGGACCTGCTGGAGAGCGCCACGCTCATCGGCATGCTCAAGGGCACGAGCTACTACAACCCGGTGCTCAACCCGGAGCGCGCGCGCGACCGGCGCAACGTCGTGCTGTCGCAGATGGCCAAGAACGGCGCGCTGCCCGCCGAGCGCGCCACCGAGCTGGCCAAGCGGCCGCTGAAGATCGACTTCGAACGCCAGCCCGAGCCGCTGGGCCTCGCGCCGCACGTGGCGCAGCACGTGCGCAAGTGGCTGATCGCCTGGGCCGACCGCAACGGCTACGACATCTACTCCGACGGGCTGGTGATCCGCACGACTCTCCACACCCGGCTGCAGCGCGCCGCCAACGAGGCCGTCGCGCGCCAGCTGAACCAGCTGCAGCCGCTGGCGGACAAGCGGCGCAAGGCGGGGCAGGACCGGGCCCTGCTGCAGGCCGGCTTTCTGGCGCAGGACCCGCGCACCGGCCACGTGCTGGCCTGGGTGGGCAGCAGCGATTTCGCCGTGGACCAGTTCGACCACGTGAGCCAGGCGCGGCGCCAGCCGGGGTCCACGTTCAAGCCGTTCGTCTACGGGCAGGCCTTCATCGACGGCATGAATCCCGGCGACACCATCATCGACCAGCCCGTGGCGCTGCGCGGCGAGCACGGCGAGGTCTGGAAACCGCGCGACGACACGCCGCCCACCAACAGCCCGTGGACGCTGCGCGCCGGACTCATCTTCTCGCGCAACTCGATCACCGCGCAGCTGATGGACCGCGTCGGACCGCAGAAGGTCGCCAAGCTGGCGCAGGCGATGGGCGTGCGCGAAAGCCGTCTCGAACCGGTGCCTTCGCTCGCCCTGGGCACCAGCCCGGTGACGCTGCGCGAGATGGTCTCGGCCTACGGCACCATCGCCAACAACGGCCGCTGGGTCGAGCCGCTGCTGGTGCTGCGCATCGAGGACTCGGAAGGCAAGGTGCTGGAAGGTTTCGTGCCGCCGCGCTCGTCCGAGGCCATGCCCAAGGCCAAGGCGCTGATGCTGGTGGACACGCTGCGCGGCGTGGTGGACGAGGGCACGGGCGCGGCCATCCGCACGCGCTACGGCATCCAGGCCGACGTCGCCGGCAAGACCGGCACGACGCAGGACAACGCCGACGGCTGGTTCATCCTGATGCATCCGCACCTGGTGGCGGGCGCGTGGGTCGGCTTCAACGATCCCTCGATCACCATGCCCGATGCGTGGGGCCCGGGCGCGCGCAGCGCGTTGCCGATCGTGGGCGACTGGTTCTCGCAATCGGTGCGCAACAAGTGGGTGGACACGCGCGCGGAGTGGGAGATCCCGAGGCCGCGGCCCAAGCCCAGGGAGCCCGAGCGCGCTCCGCTGGAGAAGATGGTCAACGACGTGGTGGACCGGCTGATCAAGATCTTCCAGTAGCGCAAAGAAAAAAGCCGGGCACGTGGCCCGGCTGAAACTCCCTTTCGCTTTCCCTGATCGTCGATTCTTCTTCCCTGATTTCCGTTGCGTGACAGCTATCGGATCGTGAACGTGCCGCCTGAGTGGTGGCTGACCGTGAACCGGCCGTTACCTTGGTACGTAAGCTCGAGCACCTGGCCCTGGCCGCCGGCGATGGAGCCCAGCGTTCCCGCCGCGGTGCGGTTGCCCTGCGAGGTGTAGAGCAGGCCGCCTGAACCGTTCGGGCCGGTGTCGCCCACCACCATCCAGTTGCCGTCGAACGAGAGGCTGGTGGCCCGGTACCAGCGGTTCTCGCCGTACCAGTTCCAGGTGTCGCGGCCGCCGTCGGGGCTGACGAACGTGTAGCCGGTGTAGTTGCGGGTGTCGTCGCGCGGCTCGAGCGCGCTGACCACCTGGCCGTTGCCCGACACCGCCAGGCCCGACCAGTTGCTGTAGCTGAAGCGGATCGTCCAGTTGGCGCCGCCGTCGTCGCTGATCCACGGATGGCCGCCGTTGTCGATCGCCGCCATGCGCCGGCCGTCCGCGCTCGAGGAGGCGAACGCCCAGTTGCCGTCGCCCGTGCGCCGCGTCCAGGTCGCGCCGCCGTCGGTGGAGACGTGCGTGCCCTGCAATGCCGGCGCGCTCGCGTAGAACGAAGCCGTGGCCACCAGGCGCTGGCCGTCGCGCGAGCCCGAGACCGCGCGCCAGTCGCCGCCCGCGGTGCCCGGCACGACGGTGAAGGTGCCGCCGCCGTCGAGTGAGCGGTAGATTCCGCGGTCGATCGCGGTGGCCACGATGCGGCGGCCGTCCTCGGACAGGTGCACGCCGGTCCAGCCGATGGCTGCGCTGTTCGTCGCGGTCCAGGTCTGGCCGTAGTCGTCGGAGACGTGGATGGCCAGGTTGGTGGCGACCGCGGCCAGGCGGCTGCCGTCCTCGCTCATCGTGATCCAGGTCCAGTTGGCGCGCGGCGCGCTGCTGCGCGACCAGGTGGCGCCGCCGTCCTGCGAGACGTAGATCTGGCCCGGGTTGGCCACCGCGGCGATGCGGTTGCCGCTGGACGAGGAGGCGGTCGCGTACCAGTTCTGGTTGGGCGCCGACGCGTCGACGGTGCGCGGCGTCCACACGGTGCCGGGCGTGACGTTGCCGGGCAGCCCGACGGTGTCGACCCACTGCAGCGCGTTCTGCGCCAGGCGCCAGCCGGCCGCGCCCTGGCCGCTGACGCGCACGCGGTCGCCGGCCTGCAGGCATTCGTTGGCGGGCAGGGTGATCACGGCGTTGCTCGGCGAGGTGACGGTGTAGACGCCGTTGGCGGCCGCCTGCAGCGAGGCGCCCGTCACGTTGCCGCTGTTGGGCGCCGCGCAATCGGCGGGAACGGCCGGCGAGGGCGCCGGCGCCGACGAGCCGGGTTGTGCTTCGGGTTCCGGCGCGCCGCCGGCCTGGGCGCCGCCGCCCGAGGCGACCTGCGCGCTTCCGGGCGCGGGCGCCGGATCGGCCCCACCACCGCCGCCCCCGCAGGCGCTCAACCACAACACCGCCAGCGCGGACAGGGCCGCCGTGCTCTTCTTCGTCATCTGTTCTTCCACTCCTGAAGGCGTCTCGCCTCGCCGGGGATTCTTCGACGGCCGAGCAGGGCGGCGCGTGCGCTATCTGAGCCATTGCGCGTAGGAGCGGCCAGCTCGGCCGTGTCGGTGGATCGCCGAGCCCGAAGGGGCTATTGCCGAGCCACGAGCGCAAAAAAAAAGCCGGACCTTTCGGCCCGGCTTCTTGACTCCCTCCCTGGGAGCGACAGCGTTGTGCGTTTACGGACGGCTTCCCGTCGTCAGGAAGATCTGGCCCGCGGCGTTCGTGTCGAACCGGCCCGCGGCCACCGCCATGCGGCTGGCGTCGCCGGACATGGTCACCGAGCGCCACTGCGTCTCGGTCGAGGTCACGCCGCCCACCGACACCGGCAGTGCGGCAAACGACGTGCCACCGTCCCTGGACAGCTGGACGGAGCCCGTGCCGGCACCCGTGTTGTCGTTCGACACGGTCGCGGCGATCACGCCACCGTCGGCCGACATCGCGATGCCGGAGTAGTCACCGGCCACGCCGGTGCGGGTGAAGCTCGCTCCGCGGTTCTTGGAGACGTAGATGCCGTCGCCGGAGACGTTGCCCGCGCCGAAGCTGTTGGCCGCCATCGCGATGGTCTGGCCGTCGGCGGACACCTTGACGCGGTACCAGTCCTGGGCCGCCGTCGTCAGCGCCGTCCAGGCGAGGCCGCCGTTGGTGGAGATGAAGGCGACCGGATCCTGGCCCACGGCGACCATCACCTGGCCATTGGCCGAGCTGTCGATCGAGCGCCAGTTGGCGGTGGCGGGCAGGCCGGTCGGGGTGGCCCAGGTGACCACGCCGCTGGGGGCGATGGTGCCGACGATGATCGAGCCGCCCATGATGACGGCGGCGACGCGGGTGCCGTCCTCCGACAGCGTCACGCCCTCGAACTGCGCGTTGTTCGCCACGCCGGCCGGCAGCGTGACCTGGGTGAAGGTCGCGCCGCGATCCGACGACAGGTACATGCCGTTGGCCTGGAACTGGACGGCCACGATGCGGCTGCCGTCGCCCGAAACGTCGGACGCGATCCAGATGCCGGAGGGCGCGGTCGTGCTCGCGGTGAAGGTGACGCCGCCATCCGTCGAGACGAACAGGGGGCTGGTCGCCGGCGCGGCCCGGAGGTCGGCCTGGCCCGCGACCATCACCGAGCCGTCCGTGCTCGACGACAGCGAGTGCCACACATCCGAAGGCGCGTTGGTGGCGGTGAAGCTGGCGCCCAGCGGCGCGGAAGGCGCGGGGGCGGGAGTGCCGCCGGCCGGCGGAGCGGGCGCGGGCGAGGGGGCCTGCGCGACGTCGTCGCCGCCGCCTCCTCCACAAGCGGTGAGCCACATGGCGGCGATGGCAGCCGTCACGACGACTCGGGTTTTGGTTGCTCCCATAAACATTTGAACCTCCAGAGTTGCGTTGATGACGCGATCGACACACGTCGCAACGGATGGTCCGTTCTCCCATGCCGTGCCGCTTTCCGTTTTGGAGCATGTGCTTGTAGGAGAACTGCTCCGTGAGAACTCAGCCGATGACAAGCTGTTTCGATGGCTGATCCGAAGGGGCCATTGCATGGTGCGGACGAGCCAGAGGCCCTGCTCATGCAACGTACCTCACGCATTCGGCGGCCAAGTTGAAACAGGCGCGAGGCAGTGGTCCCAACGCGTTCGCGCCCGATGATTTGATGTCGGCCGACATGAGGCCCAAGCCGACCCTTCCCCTGATGTTCGTCACCGGCGGCGCGCTGGTGGTGGCCCTCGAGGCGGCCGCGCTGGTCAGCTGGCAGGGGTGGTGGCCGCGCAAGCCGGTGGTGCCCGTGCGCTACAGCAAGCCGCTGCCCCCCGTCGAGGTCGCGGTCGAGCTGCCGGCGGCCCCGGCGATGCCGGAGCCGGACGAGCGTTCCGTCATCGAGGCGTACTACCGCGAGTTGCGCGCGCAGGTCCGCTGGGTGCCCGCACGCTTCGGCCGCGAGGTGCTGTTCACCGTCGATCCCGCTTCGCGCCTCCTGCTGGCCAAGTCGGCGGCGCAGCGCGCGCGGCTGCATGAGCTCGGGCTCGGGTTCGAGGACGTGTACGGCCTCATCGCCGCCGAATCGTCCTGGACGCCGCGCGACGGCGCCAGCCGCGACGGCACGCCCAACCTGGGCATCGCGCAGTTCGAGCCCGCCACCGCCGCGGCGCTGGGCGTGCGCGATCCCAACGATGCGGTGGAGGCCGTGCACGCGGCCGCCCAGCACATGCGCGAGGCGGCCGCGTGGAGCGCCGCGCGCATCGCCAGGCTGCGCCTCGGCCAGAAGGAGCGCGCGGCGCGGCTGCGCGAAGGCATCTCGATCTACTACAACCTCTCCAGCCGCGGCCGCGACGCGTGGGACGGCCGCGATGCGTCGCGATTGCCCGCCGCGACCCACGCGCACATCCGCAACGCGCGCGAAGGCGCGAAGGAGGCGGCGCTGATCGAAGCGCAGGCTCGCGTACTGGAAGCCGCGGCGAAGCGCGAGCAGGGCCTGATCGCGGCGGCCGACGAGCCCTGAGGCTTGCGTTCCGCGCGGCGCGCCCCTATCTGTCCTTCACCATGACCGAGCCCGTTCACGTCGTCTGTCCCTCCTGCGGCACCACCAACCGGGTGCAGCCCGTCCAGCTGGGCAGTGCGCCCACTTGCGGCAAGTGCAAGCAGGCGCTGTTCGAAGGCAGGCCGGTCGCGCTGGACGAGGCCGGTTTCGAGCGCCAGGTCACGCGCAGCGGAGTGCCGGTGCTGGTCGACTTCTGGGCCGCGTGGTGCGGGCCCTGCCGCGCGATGGCGCCGGCCTATGAGCAGGCCGCGCGGCTGCTCGAGCCGCACGTGCGGGTCGCCAAGGTCGACACCGAGCAGGCGCAGGCGCTGTCCGCGCGGCTGAACATCCGCAGCATCCCGACGCTGGCGCTGTTCATGGGCGGCCGCGAGGTGGCGCGGCAGCCGGGCGCCTTGACGCGCGCCGAGGACATCGCGCGCTGGGCGCGGGCGCAGATGGCGGCCCATTCGCCGGCCTGAAGCGGCCCGTCGCGGCGCGGGGTAAGCTGCGCCCCATGATCTACCGCCACCTCGGCCGCAGTCCTCTGCGCGTCTCCGCCCTGTGCCTGGGCACCATGATGTTCGCCGACCAGACCGATGCGCGCGAGGCCGGCGCCATCCTGGCCGATGCCCGCGAGCAGGGCGTGAACTTCATCGATACGGCCGACGTGTACAGCAAGGGCGGATCGGAATCGATGCTGGGCGAGCTGCTCGCCGGCACCCGGGACGACTGGGTCCTGGCCAGCAAGCTCGGCAACAGGATGGGCGAAGGCCAGAACGAGCTGGGCTACTCGCGCTTCTGGATGCTGCGTGAAGTGGAAGCGAGCCTGAAGCGCCTGCGCACCGACCGCATCGACATCCTCTACCTGCACCGCGACTACGAGGAGCAAGGGCTGGAAGAAGCGCTTCGCGCGATCGACACCATGATCCGCGACGGCAAGCTGCGCTACTGGGGCCTGTCCAACTTCCGCGGCTGGCGCATCGCCGAGGCCGTGCGCCTGGCGCGGGAACTGAACATGCCGGGGCCGTCGGTCTGCCAGCCCTACTACAACCTGCTCAACCGCATGCCCGAGGTCGAGATCCTGCCGGCCTGCGCGAACTACGGCCTGGGCGTCGTGCCCTACAGCCCGATCGCCCGCGGCGTGCTCTCCGGCAAGTACGCGCCGGGCCAGGCGCCCGCGGCCGACAGCCGGGCCGGCCGCGGCGACAAGCGAATGCACCAGACCGAGTTCCGCGACGAGTCGCTGCGCATCGCCCAGCAGCTGCAGGCGCACGTGGCTTCGCGCGGCATCACCCTCGCGCAGTTCGCCACCGCGTGGGTGCTCAGGCATCGCGCGGTGTCGTCCGTGATCGCCGGCCCGCGCACGCTGGAGCAGTGGCAGGCCTACGCCCCCGCGCTCAAGGTCGAGGTCACGGCCGAGGACGAGGCGCTGATCGATGGGCTGGTGCCGCCGGGCCATCCGTCGACACCGGGCTATACCGATCCGGCTTACCCCATCCAGCGACGCACCCTGTAGCGCGAGCCGCAGTCGCGTTGCGATTCCCGACAGCCTGTTACGAACGGCTCCTACACGCTCGGGGGTCGCTCGCCGCCTACCCTCGCGCCACGAAGGCGCATCAAGGCGCACGGGAGACGAGGAAATGCAGGACGCACAGCTGCGACAGCGATCGGCCGAACGGTTCGGCCTGGCGCTGCCCATCACGATGGAGGGCGAGGAATGTTCCTCGCACGACATCAGCGCCACGGGCGTACTGCTGGAGTCCACCGCCGCTCCCCCGCTGGGCGCCCAGGTCTCGCTGATGCTGCAGTACCGCGCCGAGGGGCGCGAGTTCAGCCTCGACTGCGTCGGCGAGGTGGTGCGGGTCGAGCGCCACGGCGACAACTACAACATCGCCGTGCGCCTGGCCGAGCCGCTGTTCCAGGATCTCGTGCCGCAGGAAGGCGGCACGGGCTGAAGGCCCAGGCCAAGGGAGAACAAGGATGGCGATGGTCGAACCCAGGGTGGTGGTGCCGCTGCGGCGGCGCCAGGAGAAACGCGGCGCCGAGCGCTTCGAGATGGAACTGCCGCTGACGGTGGGCACGGGCGAGGGCGGCGTCACGCGCGACCTCAGCGTCAGCGGCCTGTCGTTCACTTCGCGACAGCCGTACGTGGTGGGCGAGGAGATCGATCTCACGGTCGAGTACCTGTTGGACGGGCACAACTTTCCACTGCGCTGCCGGGCCACGGTGGTCCGCTGCGATCCCTGCACGGGTGGCTTCACCATCGGCGCGCGGCTGAATACGGCATTTGTCGAGTAGCGAAGGTCCGGCGGCGCGTGATAATCGCGCGCATGGGCTTGCTCAACAGGATCTTCCGGCCTGACGCCAAGGGCGCGGACTCGGGGCCGCCTTCGGCCACCCGCTTCCAGGACAGCGACAGTGGTTCCGAGGACGATCAGGCCGAGGCGCGCCTGAACGTGCGCCGCGAGCTGGTGCAGGTGACGCTGCGCGAGACCATGCGCCGCCACGCCGTGCCTTCCGACTGGCTCGACCTGCGCATGCTTCCGGTGGTCAACCGCAAGGGCAAGCACGGCATGCACGTGCAGCTGGTCGTCAGGCAGGGGCAGGGCAGCCTGCTGGCCTACATCCCCTCGTTCCAGAGCAGTTTCATGGCGGAGATCGAGAAGTTCGAGCCGCGCGCATGGGACTGGCTGCTGAGCATCTCCTGGCAGTTCACCGGCATCACCTCCACCGACGCCGGCGAGGAGCCCCGGACGGTCACCGCGCCGACGCCGCTGGCTGCGACGCCGGCCAAGCCGCAGGCCGCTGCCGCGCCGGTGGACGACGAGGTCGCGCAGGACCTGCAGGCCCTGCAGGCCCTGTTCGCCATCCGCGACGCCGCGCTGCAGCAGTCGCAGGATCCGCCGGACTTCGAGCCGACGCGCCCGGGCCGCTGAGGCCGGGACCCCTCAGAGGAATTCCACCCGCTCGGCTATGAGCTGGTCGTTCACCACGCGCGAGCCGGTGACGAACACGCGGGTGCCGTTGCGCAGGTTCGCGGCGGTGCCGCCCACGAACACCACGCCCGCGCCGCCGGCATTGATGTCCTGGCCCTGGATCTTGAAGTCGGACGCCGAGCGGAACGCGCCGATGTTGCCGCGCGCGCTGTAGTCGTCGTCCTGGTCGCCGGAGCCGGAGCCGCCCGAGCCGGAGTTGGCCGGTTCGCGCAGCTTCAGCCGGGTGGCGACCAGCACGCCCGCGCGCCACGCGCCTTCGATCTGCACCCGCGCGCCCAGCCCGATGCTGGCCTGGCGGCCGGAGATCTTCGCGGACGAGGCATCCACCGGCACGCCGTCCACCTGCAGCGAAGCAAGGCTGGTGAAGCGCGTGATCAGTCCTTCGACCGAGAGCCGCTCGCCGTCCGCGGGCGAGACCGGATACCAGGGCTCCACCGCCGCCTGCGCGATCGTCGCGTCCTGCTCGGTGCCGCGCACGCGCACCAGCTGGCCTTCCAGCTGCGCGGTCGTCAGGCCTGCCGATTCCAGCGCCGCGGGCGTGAAGGCCACGCGCAGGCCGCCGACCTGCACGGTGGACGTGGACACGTCCACCGCCTGCGCGGTGCCCGAGATGATGGGCGCGGCGCCCGCCGCGACGCGCTCGATGCGCGTGGCGCGCAGGCCGGTGCCGGAATCCGGCAGGCCCCACACCTGCACCGGGTCGCCCACGCGCAGGTCCTGCAGCGACATCAGGCCGCCGGCGAAGACCGTCGAGTCGTCGACGTGGATCTTGGTGTACCAGATCACCAGGGTGTTGTTGGGCAGGTCGAGCGCCGCCACCGCGCCGCGCGCGTCGGCGGACGATTCGATGGTGCTCGCGACGCCGTTGACCAGGTCCGCGTTGATCACGCCGCGCACCCGCACCGTCATGCCCAGCTTGAGCGTGTCGCTGTCGCTCAGGGTCAGCGCGGCCCGGTCGGTCTCGTAGCGCACGCCGTTGACGATGATGCTGCCGAAGCCGGTGATCGCGCCCACGGCGGCCGACGAGATGCCGGTGCCGCCCGAGCCGACGCCTTCGCCGCCCGTGATGCCGGTGCCGCCGGAGCCGATGCTGGCGAAGTCGCCGCCGCCACCGCCGCCGCAACCTGCCAGGGCCGCCACCGCGCCGGGCACGGCCGCGATGAGGGCGCGGCGCTTCATCCCTGGGCCTCCCGTTCCTCGTGGAAGAGGTAGACGCCCACGCGCAGCCGCCGCTCGCCCTGGGCGCCGCTGCGGGTGATGGCTTCGGTGAGCTGGCCCACCAGGTCGCGATGCAGCGCCGACCAGCGTTGCCGCATGAACTGGTGGACCGCCTCGCAATCGACCTCGGCCAGCCCGTCGGCGAACACCGCGCGTTCCAGCAGCAGCGGCGCTTCGCCCAGCGCGTTGGAGACGGCGGCCGACGCGTGGTCGCGCAGGTTGTCGCCGAGGAAGGCGAGGGTGCTTTGCAGGTCCGCCGTCGGCACGAAGCCCTCGGCCGTCAGCTCCACGTGGCTCGCGTCGACCTTGGAGCACATGCCCAGGCGCACCAGTTCGTCGAGCACCGCGCGGTGGTGCACGTCGCCGCGGCTCGCCTCGCGCGCGACGTCCTCGAACGCCGTGCCTTCGGCGCCGCTCGCGATCGGCAGGCGGTGCAGCGCCGCGTCCTGGCTCGCCAGCTGCAGCCAGCGGGTGAAGGTCTTGGCCGCGGCCGACAACTCGGTGTGCGGCAGCGGATCGGCGGGACGGCGCACGCGCGCGGTCACGTCCTTGCGATTGAGGCCGGTGGTGACGGCCAGCTGGCTGATGTTCGGTGCCGCGACACCTTGCCGCCGCCAGAGGCGCGTGGCTTCTTCCAGGAGCAGGTCCCGCAGCATGCTTTCGAGGTGCGGGTGCTTCAGGCCCATGCCGAGGGCGAGTCTCACCAACGGGCGCATCACGCGCGCACAGGCGGCTTGAGCCCAGGTCAATCGGTCCTGCATCGTGATCGGAGTTGTGTTCGCGCCATTGTTCCGGCACGAGAGCATTCCGTGCGCGTTTTTCCCATGCGTTTGGCCCGCGTGGGCCATCGAATAGTCCGAACGGGCCACAGCCAAGGCGGAACTGCCGAGGCAGGAGTCAATCCGGTCGATACGCATGCAGCACCTCGTAACCATGCGCGGGCCTGCTGCGCACCAGCACGTAGCCCTCGTCCGCTTTCCAGTCGGGAAGGTCCTCGCAAGCGTCCGCCTCCGCGCGCGCACCCTGCGCGCGCCGCGCGAACGTCACGTGCGGCCGATAGCGGCGTTCCTCGATCGGCCACTTCAGCGACTGCAACGCCCGAGCGAGATCGGCATGCAGCACCTGCAATCCAGGCGGCGCCTGCAACTCCAGCACCGCGATGCCTCCGGGCCAGACCGTCGCGCGCCCCTGCGCGAGCACCAGCACGTGCGGCTCGAACGGCACGGCGAGCGCGGCGCGAAACTCGTCCACGCGCTCCCGCGGCACCTGGCCGAGGAAGTGCAGCGTGATGTGCAGCCGCGCGGGATCGACCACCGCGGCGGCCTCGGGCCAGCGCCAGCGCGCCTGCACGCCTTGCAGCGCGCGGCGCATCGCCGGCGTGGGCCAGAGCGCGAGGAAAAGCCGGGCGGTGGCTGATCGCGAAGTGCTGCTCATCGGCATCCGAATTTCACGGTTGAGCTCACAAGTCGAGTTCGCGTTGGTACAGTCGCGCACTTCATGCCTGACGAGTCCGTTCCCGCGAACCCGTGATGCGGCCTGACCTGCCCCAGGACCTGCGCCGGTTCATCCTCACCAGCATCCCGTCCGTGCCCTACCTCGAGGCACTGCTGCTGCTGCGCGCCGAATCGCAGCGCAGCTGGTCGGCGGCCGAGGCGGCGCGTCGCCTCTACCTTCCAGAGCAGCGCGCCACCGACCTGCTGAACGAGCTGGTCAGTGCCGGCGTGGTGCGCGAGGAATCCCTGGGCTTCCGCTATTCCCCGGCCACCGAGGAGCTGGCCGCCATCCTGGACCAGCTCGCCACCCACTATTCCGCCGATCTCGTGGGCATCAGCGACCTCATCCATTCCCGCGTCGACAAGAAGGCGCAGCAATTCGCGGACGCGTTCCGGATCAGAAAGGACACCTGAGATGGCCGCGGTCGTGTATTTCCTGTGCGCCCTCACCAGCCTGACCTGTTTCGTGCTGCTGTTCCGGGCGTGGCGCGTCGGGCGCGGCAGGCTGTTGTTCTGGAGCGCGCTGTGCTTTGCCGGCCTGACCCTGAACAACGTCCTGCTGGTCGTCGATCGCGTGTTCCTCCCCGACTCGGTTGACCTGTCCTTGTGGCGCCTCGCGGTCGCGCTGGGCGCCGTGCTGCTGCTCGTGTTCGGGCTGGTGTGGGAGGAGGAGTAGGCCATGTCCGAGATGCTGACCGGTGCCATCGTCATGGCCTCATTCGTGGCGGGGCTGTTCTTCTTCCGCTACTGGCGCAGCACGCGCGACAGGTTCTTCCTGTACTTCGCGCTCTCGTTCTGGATCGAGGCGGCCGACCGCATGGCGTTCGGGATGCTGGGCCCCAGGAGCGAGTTCGAGCCGCTGTTCTACGGGATCCGAGTGCTGGCCTACGGCCTGATCGTCGTGGCCATCCTGCAGAAGAACCGCAAGCGTCCCTGAGCGTCACAGCTTGGGGATCCTCAGCGTCTTGCTGATCATCAGGCTGCCCGACAGAACGAACAGCAGGGCCAGCGGGTGCAGGGTCCAGGGGCCGAGGTCGATCGCGCCGCCGTACATGTCTTCCCCGATCCGGTCCTGCCAAGCGGCGAACGCCAGCACGGCGGTCAGCAGCACGCTGGTGGGAATGGGCGTGCCCTCGAAATAGTCCACCTTGCCGGTGGCGCCCGACAGCGATTCGGCGGTGACGTTGTAGCGCGCGAGCCGGCTCACGCCGCAGCACACGAAGTACACAAGCGCGGCGGCGTCCCAGCCGCCCTGCATGCCGGCCGCGAAACCCAGGGCCGCGGGCGCGACGCCGAAGGAGATCACGTCGGACAGCGAGTCCAGCTCGCGGCCGAGCGCCGAGTGCTGGTGGCGCGCCCGGGCGATCCGGCCGTCCAGCACGTCGAAGGCGAAGGCCGCGGGCGCCAGGGCCGCCGACAGCAGGAAATGCGTGATCTCGCCGGTGGCCAGGTACAGCATGGCCAGGAACACGGAGCCGACCCCGCAGGCGGCGTTGCCCAGGGTGAAGAAGTCCGCGAGGTGGAAACCTCGCAGCATCGAGAAGTGGCGGGGGGCGGTCGGATGCATGGGCCGCGCCATCTTGGCGCGGCGATCGCGATGCCCTGGTCGGCTCGCGGCCCCCGGCTTTGTCGGCTGTGTCCGACGAGCCCGGGTCGCTGGCTCAGGCGTTCAGGCCGCGGCGATCACTGCCGGATCTTGCCGCTGCCGCTGATGATGGACAGCTCGACGAAGCGCGAGCCGGTGCGCACGCCCGGCTTGAAGCCCACCATGTAGCCGCCCAGGTCCAGGCGGTCGATGCTCTCCAGCGCGGTCGCGATGCCTTCGCGCGTGGGCTTGGCGCCCTGGCGACGCACCGCTTCGACGATCACCTTGCCGGTGATGAAGCCTTCCATCATCGAGTAGCTGACCGGCACCTCGAGGTTGGCGTTCTTCGCGGAGGTGAGGTCGGTGAACTCCTTGGCGAGGCGGCCGGAGATCTTGTACGGGCTGGGCGTCACCTGAGCGATGGCCACGCCCTGCATCTGTTCCTCGGACAGGCGCTTGGACAGCTGCTCGATGTCGGCGCCCGAATGCGCGAACAGCTGCGCGGCGCCGCCCGCGGCACGGTATTGCTCGATGAAGCCCGCGGCCGCCGCGCCGCTGGACACCATCAGGATCGCCTGGGGCTTGCTCTTGACGAACGCGTCCACCGCGGGCGTCACCGTGGCGGTGCCCGAGGGGTACGAGGCCCTTGATGCGATCGTGGCCTTGGACTTGCTGGCCGCTTCCTCGGCCGCCGCGATCAGCGCCGCGGCGCCGGGACCGTCCTCGTAGAACAGGCCCAGGCGGGTGATGCCGATGGTCGTCAAGTGCTCGGTGAGCTTGTTCAGCTCGTCGCGCAGGCCCGCGCGCACGTTGAACAGCCAGGGCGAATCGGGCCGGATCTCCGCGGTGCGGTAGCCCACCACCGAGATGCGGTCCTTCTCCAGCATGCCGGACTGCAGCAGGTCGGCCACGTTGCGGCTGCCGAAGTAGCCGGCCAGCACCATCGGCCTGGCTTCGGCCAGCAGCGCGCGGGTGGCGCTGATCGTGTCCTCGGGGCGGCCGCCGTCGTCCTTGCGGACCAGGGTGAAGGTGTGGCCGTTCACGCCGCCGGCCTTGTTGACGCTGTCGAAGACCAGCTGCATGCCGACCGCGTAGGCGCGGCCCGAGCTGGCTTCCATGCCCGACATCGGGCCGACCTGGCCCACCACGATCTGGGCGGCATGGACCGCCAGCGGGGTGGTGAGCGCGAAGGCGGCGGCCAGGATGCGCAGGGATTTCATCGGTACTGCTCCTCTTTACTTTCTTACAAAGCTTACCTTAGGACAAAGCCTGCCCGGGCGCCATTGAGGAAACCGCTTAGGGCGCGGTCCCGGTGTGCGGCAATTTCCTAAGGTGTCCAATCGGTCCCCATGTCGCGAACCGCCACCTGGGCCTCGGCCGGCCCCGCTCCCGTCCACGCCGTCGAATCGCCCTATGCCTGGATGCGGCTCGCCGTCTCGCTGCTGCTGATGACGATCGGCGGCTCGGGCATGTATTCGGTCGCGGTGGTGCTGCCCGCGATCCAGTCGGAGTTCGGTCTCGCCCGCGGCGCGGCCTCGCTGCCATATACGCTGACCATGATCGGCTTCGGCCTCGGCGGCGTGCTGATGGGACGGCTGGCGGACCGCTTCGGCGTGCTGGTGCCGGTGGCGGTCGGCGGCGCCGCGCTCGGCGCGGGCTTCATCTCGGCGGGCCTGGCGCCGGGCCTCTGGACTTTCTGTCTCGCGCAGGGCCTGGCCATCGGGCTGCTCGGGACTTCGGCGACCTTCGCGCCGCTGGTGTCGGACACCTCGCAGTGGTTCGATCGCCGCCGCGGCACCGCGCTGGCCATCTGCATGAGCGGCAACTACGTGGCCGGCGCGATCTGGCCGCCGGTGATGCAGCACTTCATCGACGGCGTCGGCTGGCGCCAGACCTACATCGGCATCGGCGTGTTCTGCCTCGCGACCATCGTGCCGCTCGCCTGGTTCCTGCGGCCGCGGCCGCCGGTGGCGGCTTCGACGCCCGCGGCCGGCGCCGCCAAGGCGGTTACGCGCGACACCTCGCGGCCGATGGGCCTGAGCCCCGCGACCGCGCAGGGCCTGCTGTGCGTCGCCGGCGTGGCCTGCTGCGTGGCGATGTCGATGCCGCAGGTGCACATCGTGGCCTACTGCTCCGACCTGGGCTTCGGCGCGGCGCGCGGCGCGGAGATGCTGGCCATCATGCTGGGCCTCGGCGTGGTCAGCCGGCTGGTGTCGGGCTGGATCTCGGATCGCATCGGCGGGTTGCGCACGCTGCTGCTCGGCTCCATCCTGCAGGGCGTCGCGTTGCTGATGTTCCTGCCGTCCGAAGGCCTGGTGTCGCTGTACCTCGTGTCCGCGATGTTCGGGCTGTTCCAGGGCGGCATCGTGCCGGCCTACGCGCTGATCGTGCGCGAGCACTTCTCGCCGGCCGAGGCGGGCGCGCGCGTGGGCACGGTGCTCATGGCGACGCTCTTCGGCATGGCGCTGGGCGGCTGGATGTCGGGTGCGGTGTTCGACCTCACGGGCTCGTACCGCGCAGCCTTCCTCAACGGCATCGCCTGGAACGCGCTCAACCTCTCGATCGTGCTGTATCTGCTCTACCGGGTCAGGTCCAGCTCCAGCAGCACGGGTTGATGGTCGGAGGCCTGCGTGCGCGACTCGACCTCGAGCCGGCGCACGTGCGGCGCCAGGTCCTCGCTGACGAAGCAGAAGTCGAAGCTGTACTCCTGGCCGTGCCACTGCGCTTCGTCGTACAGGCCCAGGGTCTTGGCGTGCGGCTGGTTCGGATGCGCGCAGGTCCAGGCATCGACCCAGCGCGGCGCGCCCGCCAGCGGCGCCTGCAGCTTCGCGATCAGCGGATCGCTCGCATCGCAGTTGAAGTCGCCGGTGAGCACCGCGCGCGGACCGCGCGGTGCTCACC
>Ga0247828_10000166_pt1 | contig 24051 bp, 25 predicted proteins | sample 12C_Control_Day3_FD_192425 | JGI IMG/M metagenome (GOLD analysis project Ga0247828, IMG submission 192425) | Soil microbial communities from agricultural site in Penn Yan, New York, United States - 12C_Control_Day3 | ecosystem: Environmental > Terrestrial > Soil > Agricultural land | place... | reverse complement strand
GTGCTCGACAAGCCGTGCACCGCGCGCGGCTTGTCGAGCACGATGCGATCGCGGGTGTGCTCAACCTCAAGTCCCTGCCACGACACGCCCGCATTGCAGCGGAACAACCGCGTCGCGCCGCGCCCGAATGCGGCGAGGACTTCCTTCATGAATACAAATTCACTCACGCGGACACGCGCACCGGTGCGCTGAGCGTCGGTGATCCAGTGAGCGGCACGACAGTGGTGACCGGCGTGACTTCGAACGCAACGTTATGCGGCGCGTCGCCCGCGACCAACACGTAAGTGACCGTCGTCGCGCCGGCGATGACCACGCCATCGCGCCGCCACTTGAACGTCGACGTGCCCTCGGGGTTGCCGTTGATGTCGAAGTATTCGTAATGGCCGGTGAGCGTCTGCCCGACCGTCGGCGTGCCGGTGATGTTGACGTTGAGCGCCGTCGGCGCCGCCGGCATCGCGCCACTGCCGCCACCGCCGGCCATGAACGCCGGCCGCCGCACGCCAACGGATAACCCGTTGACGACTTGGCCGAGCTTCGAATGAATCGTTTGAATGCGCGCGGCTGCTGCCGCATACGCAGCGGTGAACGCCGCGCCGAAGGTCAGGTTCGCGTTGGCAACTTGCTGTTCCGGCGCGTCGCGCTCGTCACGCTCATCGCGGCGCTGCTCGCGCGGCGTCTCGAGTGGCGCGTCAACCGGTAGCGGTGGCGGCGCTGCGCGCGGCGGCCTCAACAGCGGATCGATCTGATTCATGCTGACTCCTCTACTGATAGGCAAAATTGCCGGTGACTACAGGTACAGGTCCATGAACATCGCGCCCTGCTCGGCATTCACGTTATAAATGCCGATCGCGTAATTGGTGTTCGCCTCAAGCGCGACTCGATACGGCGTCGGCGGCTGGCCGACCAGACAGTTCCACGACAAGCTACTGGATTGCAGCCGCTGCAACACTACGCCATCGCTACGCCGAAACAGAATGCCGACGCGGTGCAGCGGCCCGCCCTCGCGTTCGATCGCGCCAATGCGGACGAGTCTAGTTTGCGCCGCGCCCGCGCGAAAGTTCACGATCCATGCCGAGTCATGGGTAATCGTCGGACCGCTCAAGCGCGTGCCGGTTGTCCACGGCAGCGTGGACAAGCTCTTATGCTTCGACTGCAATTCCGTTGGATAGACGGTAGTGCCCGGCTCGGTTGGTTTCGGCGGCTGCGTAACCGGCGGCTCGACCGGCACAACCCCATCGTCGTAACTGCACGGGTGCCCGTTGTACGTCAGCCCGGCGATGGGGATTTGCGCCATCGCTATTTGACCAGTTCGATCACGCGCGGCCCGCCGACGAGTAGGAACGCCAGCAGTCCGGCAAAAAACATGAGCCGGCCGACCTCCTGCAATTTGATCTGCGCGCAGAGTGCATACATCAGCACGCCGACGATCGCGACGATCAACGTCAGTCCGATGAACATGGTCAACCCTTTCGAGTCGGCGGGCTCGGCGGTGTTGGCGGCGTGCCCGGCGTTGGCGGCGTGCCCGGGGTCGGTGGTACACCCGGAGTCGGTGGTACACCCGGAGCGCCGGGAGTCGGTGGTACACCCGGGGTCGGTGGCGTGCCCGGGGTCGGTGGCGTGCCGGGCGTGCCCGGGGTCGGTGGCGTCAGTGGATTCGCGGACGTCGACAGCGGCGCAACAGCAACCATGGCAAGTCTCCTCGAGTGAGCCGGCAAAAATGCCGGTGACCGCTGCATTGTGCGGCGATTGTCCCGGTCAGGCAATCAACGTTTTTCCTCTTTCGGCTGCACCGGCACCGGCACCGGCACGGTGATCGTAGGCACCGGGACCGGCACCACTTCAACCGTCGTGGCGGCACGCCCGCGTACGCTGCGCTCGATGTCGGTACTGCGTTCGATCGTGCCGTCGCCGGTCTGCACGTACACGCTAGTGCAGCCGGCCAGCATGGCCGCCAGCAAGAGCGCGCGCATCGCTATTCGTGCGCCTTGGTGTACGGGATCACGACGTCGACCGCGCCGGCTGCTTCCAGCTTCCCCCATACCGAGTCGCCTTCGTTCAGGATGTGCGCGCGACCTTGCGCAGCGTTGAACGCATTTTTAATCTGGCAAGCGCGCTTCGAACAGACGTGCCAGTCCTCTGCCCCGCTATCACGTATCGTAATCGTGATGTTCGCCGACGCGGTGCCTTTGTTGCACACGCTGATCTGTTCGATGAAGTAGGCGTAGCCGGTCGGAACGGCAGCAATAAGTTGGACCAGCGAGGTCGACGTCAGATGATAGAGCGCGCGGTCAGGCGCGACCACCAGCGTTGCGGATTTAAGATTCGGGGCGGCCATTAGTTCTCCTCCATTTGAAACCTGATTGCGGCACGCGACTGATTCAACGTGAGCGGACTGATCTGTGCGAGCGTTCCGGCAAACACCTGATTGCGCTCGCGGCGCGAGCCCTCGCCGGCGAATAGGTTGGCGATCAGGTCGCCGCCGATATCGCAACGCCGTTGCATATCCTCGAGTACCGCCGCCTCGTCCGTCGTGATGGCATTGAAGTCGAAGGATGCGCGCCGGTACGACTCGCCCCGGTTGACGCGCCGTGACCCGCCGAAGGTGCGGCCGGCTTTCGATTGTGTCTCGCGCGACCACTGATAGCCGGCGACGGCGGTGTGTTCGAACCACTGCGACTTGCCGACCCATATCCGCGACAGCCAGAACCAACCCCAATCGCGCGGCGTCCCGCCGAAGGTGAGCGTGTACGCATCGTCGGTCTGCTCGGGGAAGTCGAGCCAGAAGCTCGACTCATGCGCATACGGATCGGCGCTTCCATCGCTGTCGGTGTAGCCGGCGACGACGATTGCCGGCACGGTGAAGTCGGCCACATCGACCACACCGGAGTCGTATGCCCCGCACTGAAAGCGCAGCGTCGCCCCGTACAGGCCATGCTGGTGGACGCTGAAATGGTTGACGGTTTTCGGCGCCGCCCATGTTCCGGTCAGGGTTTGCGCGCTCAAGTTGGTCGTGGCGAACTCGTCATCGCGGATCGCATTCTGCGTACGCTCGGCCTCATAGCCAACGCCGCGCGGCGCGAGCGACGTCGCCAGCGTGGCCTCGTCGTGATCGTTCTGGATTACAAGGTAGGCGCGGTCGGCCATCACTCCTCCTCGACCGTGGCGTCGATGCTCGGCGTCACGCCAACGCTGACAGCGATGTTCGGATTCACCTCGCCGATATAGAAGATGCGGCCGGCGCCGCTGGTAAGCTCGCCGATGGTGAAATGCGTAATCGACTCCGATCCTGCGGTGCACTGTCCAAGCTCGACCGGGTTCGTCGCCGGCTCGACCGTGTTACCGCTGACGACCCACCCCGCGCCAGAGCGCACGATCCCGATGCGCGCATAACCCGTATACGCGCACTCGCTCGTCACCTGCGTGCCGCCGACACCGGGGTCGGCCGTATGCGCGGCGATGAAAAAGCTCGCCAGCGGCGACGACGCGGCATCATCGGTGATGTTCGCGAAGTTCGTGCGGTTGAACATCTGCAACAGATAACCGCTCCGCAGTGCCGTGCTCTTGCTCATGTGAGAGTCACCTTCGGATCAACGTAGACGGTGGCCGACGCCTTCGCCAGCATCACGCGGGCAACCACGAAGCCGGCCATCTGCGGCGTGAATGTGACATCGAGCTTTTGTTTGATCGGGCTCGCCAGTCCGGTGGTAGTCCACGTTGCCGAGGACGACGTTTGATTGGCGGCGGTCGCAATGATCGCGCGCCGGTCGGTAGTGTGCGTGCTCACCGGCGCCGCCGAACTCCCGAGATATTCGACCTCGATCCACAGCTCGTCATCCTTCAGCGTAGCGCCATCGTTCACGACCTCGATCGTCGCCGTAACCGGTGAGCCGACCGTGGCGTTCCACTGAAATATGTCAGCGCTTTGCAGCGCCGAATTCGGGAACACCGGCGACGCCGCAACCATCTTCCACGTCAGCGTCGTCGCGCCATCGGATGCGCCGCCCGCGTGCACGATGGTCGTCTCATCGCGCACCGAGCCGAACCGGGTCTGCTTCCAATACTTGTAATTCTGCGCGCCCGCGCTGCAATTGATCATCTCGGCGGTCGCTTCCGGGTGCATTGATGCTGGCGTCTGCACCAAGCTCCCCGACCATGATGCCGGCAACTTGCAGTTGCGGAACATCGCCCACGCGGGCGCCGACGCTCCGGTTATGTCGCACAGATGCACGCCTGCGCTGCACGCCGAGAAGTCGAAGCCTTCAACAAAGTGCTTCGTGCTGGTGAAGTCGAACACAAACGTCGGCGACGTACCGCCGGCGATGATGCCGCCGCCGCGTATGTTCGAACCACCGGCACCCGCGTTGAACTTCTGGCCGGCTGCGGCGAATTGAAAGCCGCAGTTGATATAGATGCCGCCGCCGATAACGATCAAGCACGTCGCACCGCTGGCGACCATCTTGAAGTTGCACGATTCATACACCTGCCGGTGGCCACTGGAACCGTTGGACCCGGCCGACAGGTTCATATTGTTCGCGCCGCTGCCGCAGTTGAACGTGATACCGGCGACATTGAACGACGCCGGCACCGAACCGCCCAGCGTCATCCCGGCGCCGGCACCCGTGGTCGTAACTGTCGCAGTCGTCGCACCTGCGGTCGGCGGCTGCGCTGCATCGTTGCCGCACAGAATGCGCACCGGCGCTGCCACGGTGCCGTTCCAATTGATCGTGATAGCGCCAGCCGTAGTTTCGGCGTGCACCTGCGACACATAGATAACATCGCCGGCCACCGTGATCGCCGACACGCCAGCCAAGTCGAGCTTCGCCAGCGCCCACGTCGTGCCGTTATCAGCATTGCTGCCGTCTGTGCTGCGGACGTAGCGAGTAGCCATCAGATATCTCCCTGCATCCCGCCATCGGGCGCCATCGCATCATTGCCGGACACCGAAATCAAGTACCCGCCAGTCGGTGTCATGAGTTCGCCAGCGCCAGCCGGCAACGTGAACGAGCCGATGCCGGTAACGATCGCGCGGCCGAGCGCTTCGCCAACGCTGCTCTGCGTGTTCGTCCAGTGGAAGAAGTCGAGCGTATCGGCGCCGCTGAAATCGCCGTCTGCGCTCACCACCGCGAAATGGAACCCGTCGCCGGACACCGCCAGCGACTCGCTGAAGCGCTGGCTGTTCGTCGCGCTCCCGTAGGGATTGGCAACCTCGACGCCGTGGCTCGATAGGTAGCGCGGGCCGGCCAGCAGGAAGCGCGGATGATCGACGTACCATAGCGCGCCAGACTCGGCCGCAGGGTTGTCGCGATACGGCGCGCCAATGAAAATACGCGAGCCGTCATCATTGACCGCGACCGACCCGATCGCGGTGTTCGTCCCCGGAGCAGCCTCGATCCTGATCCACGTCGCGAGCGCAAACGTAGCGCCGCGATTGCTTGACTTGTAGACGAACACCGTACCGCCGACGAACGAGCCATCCTGATCGACCGGCGCCGCCGCAACGAGCAATTGCCTGTCGGCCGACAACGCGATCTGTTGGACAGCGAAGAATCCTGTGTTACCCGAGTCGCTTGCTGGCGATAGAAAATTAGTCAATGACCAAGTGGTCAAGCCGGGATTGGATTGGTAAACGAGGATGCGCGTATCGCCGCCGACGCCGCTCGATCCGTTCACCACGATCAATTCGCCATCAGGCGAAATCGCCAGCGTGCCCGCCATATCGACGCCGCCGAGGCTCACCGTCTGCATGTGCGTCCACGTACCCGTCACCAATTTCCAAACGCTGAACACCAAGTCGCCGAACGAGCCGATGTACGCAATCACCGTGCCGTCGCGGCTGATCGCAATATCAGGTGCGGCATTGCTAGATGCCGCCGTAGTCAAATCGTCTATTCGCTGATGCGACCACGTTGTCGGACTCGTGCGGGTCCAGACGTGAAAATGCTGACCATTGTTTTCGGATGCGACGACGGTCGCGTTGTCCGCTACGCTGACCGCGTAGCCAATCTCGGAACTGTACGGCGTAGCCGTCAACGTCTGCGTCAAGCTCCACGTCGCGCCCGAGCGCTCGTAGACACGGACCGACCCGTCGGGGTGAATACCGGATGGCGCATACGAAGGAATCCCCACAGCGGCAAGCGTGCCGGTGGAGTCCATCGCGACGGTGCGATTGAAGTCGGCGAACGCCTGAATGCTGCCGACGAAATGCTGGCCGCGTGCGTAGGCCGGCGTCGGCGGCACCGGATTCGGTACATCCCCCCACGCCTCGAGTCCACCGACCAGCGCCGCGCCAGCGCCCAGCAGCGGAATCCCCGGCGGCACATCCGTCGGCCCGGGCGGCGGTACCACTGGCGGCCCGGCCGTCGAATCGTAGTCGAACGACGAGTCGGTCGTCGCGTCCTCGCTCGTCGTGATGCGCTCCCAGCCCTCCGGGTACGGTTCCGACAGCGAGCGGAAATAGAGCACTAGGTCAATCTCGTAATCGGTCGGCCGCAGCTTGATGCCGACGACTTGCGCCAGCGTGCCGGCATCCATGCGAAAGAACGGGAACGTAATCAGCGCGACGTCGCCGAGTTCCTTTTCGAAAAACTCCATCCCCACCGTCAGGTTCGCGTGGCGCAACTGCGGCAGTCCGTTGAACCGCTCGACCTCGGCCCACGCGCGCAGAATCTCGGTCGCGGTTTCGTCGTTCTCTGCCGAAATCAGCGTGTCGATGATCGGCGACTCGACCAGCATCAGGTCGTAAAGCTCGGGCCGGTCGGCGTACGTGGTACCAACCGCGTCGTCCTGCTCGAATGGCAGGCCGAGCCGCGTGCGGATGACATATTCCTCGCCAGTGATAACGTCGCCGGCTACGTCATCGGTCTGCGTCCAGTTGCGATTGCCGCGCGCGCGAATCTTGTAATAGCCGGGCCGCTCATTGGCGATCGATGGTTCCGGTGACAGCTTGACGTCATCCTTGCCAATCTCGAATGGGACCATCGGCAATGCTGCGATGTCATTCGGCCGGATGCGCAGATAGTTGAAATCGCCAAGCCGGGTGATGGCGTAGGCGAACTGCCCGGTCTGCGCCGCATCCTTCAGGAAGTCCACCGTGTTTTCGGTGTCCCTGACGCTGGTCCCAATCGGATAATCCTCGAAGTCACCGACCACGAACGTAGGGTGCGCGCCGCTGTACGTGCCGGCGGCGATCAACCCCGACCGCTGCCCGACCGCCACGTCGAGCAAGTCGCTGACGAGATGCCGCGTCGTGTCGGACGGGTCGGCGTCGGGCGCGGTCGCGAGAACCGTCGCCGTGACCTTGCCCGAACTCGGCGGCGAATCATCGAGGCGCACCGTGCCGTCGCCGTCATCGGTGAACGCGACCGACTCCAAGCGCACCTGCACGTCGAGCGCGATAGTGTTGACGCCGGTATCGCTATGCGACCATCGCAACGCATCCAGATCAACGAGATCGCATTCGACCTCGCGCACCAGACCAAAGTTGAACGAGCGCGGCTTGTCCGCATTCGGTCCGGTCCCGCCGACGAGCACCTGCCCGGAGATGCTTTTGTTGAGGTCGGCCGACGTATCCTGCAATTCTATTTCGAGTGTGTCGGTATCGGCGCGCTCGACGGCAACCATCTTCGCTCGGAAGATCAGCCGATGATCGGCGACGTCCCACGCCACATCGCCGAGACGGAATTCGACTATCGAGCCGTCGACCGCCGCGTCGATCAACCATTCGAACTCGCCGCCTCGCTTGTCGATAATCAGCTTGCCGTAGGACGCGGCGTACACGCCATGCTTCTCGCCGCCTAGCTCGCGTGATAGCTCGGGACTCTGCACCACCACGGCGTAGTAGCGGCCGGCGCCGCGACGGTACGGCTTGTCCGACAGGCGCAACAACTGCGTGACCGGACCGCCGCTCTCCTCGGCCTGATAGTTGAGGTGCGTCGTCCAGACGCGGTTCGCCCGGTTGTCCTGCTTCAACCAGAGGCGAAACGCCGCATCGGTAATCATCGCGCCGGTACAGGCGTTCTCGATGCTGCCGCGAGGATGCGTTGCAGCGTGGCGTTCTGCTCGCCGGTCATCGTGTTGGTTGCCGCGTGCTCCTGATACAGCGCGGCCAGTATCGCGCCGTTGTCGCGGACCGCCTGCGTGTTCTCCTGAATGTCAGTCTGCGACGCGATCGTGCCGGCCGGCAGCGCCGACTCAAGCGCAACAGCGGCCGACGCCTGCGCATCGGCGCCCGGCAGCGGCAACCCGGTCGGCGTCGAGCCCGCGAGCGCGGCCAGCGCTTCGGTGACAGCGGTATAGATATCGGTGTACGCGGGCGCCGACGCATAGAAGTCGCGCGCCTGCTTGAGAAAGTCGCCGGCGAACTGCGTTATATCCCCGAGCGCCCCGAGGTCGCCGGCCTGCGCCTTCACCAACTCACCGGCAAACGCTGCCTGTGATTGGTTCAACCGCTCGAGTGGCGACAGCGGCGACAGGTCGGACAGCGACAGCCCGCGCAGATAGTCGGCGATGCCCTCGCGCAACTTCGCCAGTTGGTCGATCGCACCATCGACGCCATCCTTCACGCCGTCAACGATCGACTTCCACTTCTGGTCGAAGATGATCTTGAGCGCATCGAGCGCGGCGGTGTTTTTGTTGAACGCGGTATCGCCGCCGAAGATATGGAACTGCTGCGCATACCAGTCTTGCAGCGAGATAAGTTGCTCGGCGCGCGCTGCGTCGTACTGCGCCGACAGGATGGTGAACCGCGACAACTCCGACGTTAGTTGCGCAGCAGTGCTCTTGAGTCGCCCGACGTAGGCAGTGAACGCCGTGTTCGATGTGAAGTCGGCGCGACTTGCGTTGGCCACGGCATCCCGAATCAGACCAATCTGAATGCCGAGCTTCGTCCCGAAGTCGCCCGTTGACTCGCCGGCCAAATCCGCGATCTGTCCGATCAGCGTATCGGCCAGCGACTGCGACTGCTTGATGAGCCCGCCGACGCTGACGACGATGACATCGGTTGCCTTGTTGACTTGAGTCGCGGCATCCTCCGCTGCATCGCCGAACCCGCCGACGCTATCGATCAAGTCGCCGATACTCGGCAAGATGGCATCGAATTGATTGACGACTTCGCTGCCCTCGCCATACATCGCAACGAGCGAAGCGCGCACGTCCCTGATGCCGGCAACAGTAAGCGGCAACTCCTCAACTCCGAGTACATGCAACGCCGCCCCGAGTGCGGTAGTCCCCCGCGTCGCGGTATAGATCACCGTCGAGTCGACCGTCTGCCGCCCCAGCAACCGCTCGTCCGGCGTCAGGAAATGCTCGGCGTAATACTGCCGCCCGGCCGCTGCCGCCGCGAGCAATGCTTGCCGCAATTGTTCCGCCGTCCCGTGCAGGGTGACGAACGCATCGGACACGCCGAGCAACGTATCCACTGCATCGGTGTCGCCGACCGCGATCATCTGGTTCACCAGCGCGACGAACTCCGCATGCGTCTTCGGCACCTCAACCCCGAGCTTCGCGAATGCCGTATTGAGCCGCGTCGTTGCAGCCGCTGCGACATCCGGCGCGGTACCGAAGTTCTGATTGAACGACGCGAACCGCTGCGCGAATGCCTGCGCGCCACCGAGAGCGTCAACGAACTCGGTGATCTTGGTCGGATCGAGCGCCTGCAACGCATCGCCCAGCCCCGCGACCGTTGTGCCGAAAGTCGCGGCCACGTTGACGAAGGCGAGTATCTTGTCGGCGCTCTCCTGCGTAGCACCGGCCAGCGCGGTGTCGATGCCGGCGGTGAAGTCGGCATTGCCGATCAACTGCGTCGCGTCATACACGCCCAACAACGTGTTGCCGAATTTCGCGACCTCATCGGCCGTCCCTTCGAACCCGCGCGCAACCGCTGCGAGCGCCGGATCGAGCACGTCGAATGCCGCGACAATGACTTGCTGCAACACACCGCCGCCGTACTGCTGCAAGAAATCTTCGGTGGTGAACGTGCCCTCCTGCGAGGCGAACGTGGTGTTTTGCAGGATGTCCGCGAGCCGCGCCGACTGCTCATCCGAGAACCGCGTTTCGAATGCGTCGAGTGCGCCCGCGACGATCTTGTTGAATACCTGCGCCGCCTCGCCACTGAATTGCTGCGTGCCGACATCGGCGAAACCAATCGCGCCGAACTTCGTCGCGGTACTGATCTGATCCTCGAAGTCAGTTCCGCCAATCTGGAATTGGCCGCGCACTTCGGACGGTTTCTTGGTGCTGTCCCAATACATGTACGCGGCAATCGCGAGCCCGAGGATCGGGATGGCAGTGCCGACCACGCCCATCGCCGTCGCCATCGTCCCGGCCGCCGCCCCCATCGTAGTGCCCGTCGCCGACAACGTCGCGGCTGTTCCGGCTATGCCAAACTCGGCCGTCTGCGCTGCGAGGATCGCGGCCTGCGAGGCGCCCATACCGCCGAACGCCTCGAGTGCCGCCGCCGATGCGGTCGTGCCGAACGTCGAGCCGGCGGCACCGAACAACGACATCACGTTGCTGATGCCACCGCCGCCACCGGTCAACGCCGCCAATGGATTCTGGGCGGCACCGCCGCCGAGGATGTTCGCCGCCGCACCGCCGGACACGCCAGTCAGCGACGCCGCAATCTGAATCAGGAACGGCTTGACCGTGAGCGAATACAGGAAGTCGAGCAGGATGCGCTTGCCATCATCCTTGATCTTCTGCCACATATTCGTGCCCTTCTGGCCGATGCTGTCGAAGATCGAGCGCGCCGTCGAGTCCAGTGTGTTGAACACCGTCTGCATGTTGGCAACGCCGGTTTCCGTCGCCTGCTTGACGCGCAGCGCGCCATCGATACGCGCCTTCGACAACTCGCCTTGCAGGATTATTTTTTCGCGCATCTTGTCGGACTCTGGATCGAGTGCGTCGAGCGCTTGAATCTGCCGCTTGACCTCCAAGTCGACCTGCCGCGCGGCGGTCAGCAACTCCTGCTCAGCGGCAGTTTTGCCGATGAGCGTAATCTGAAATTCGATGTCGTTGGCCTGCTGCTCCTGATCCCGCTTGAAGTCGTCGGCGAGCTTGCGATTCGCCGCCGCCGCCTGACTGGTCGCTTCCTCCATCTTCGCCAGCGCGTCGGCCTGATCCTTCACCAACTGCACCTGCGCCTTCCAGTACGGTTGCAGGTCGAGGAGCTTCTGCGTCAGCGCGCGATACTCGTCCAGCGAGAGCTTGCCCTTCGGATCGTTGAACGCATCGGTGAGCGCCTTGAAGTCGGCCGTCCAGTTGTTCCACTGGTCGCCCTCGGTCAGCTTGTCGACCACCCCCTTGAAGCGGGTCATCACGTCGATGTGCTTCTGCGTCGCCGACGTCGTGGCGGTCAGTGCAATCAGCGCATCCTGCTGCGACTTGCTAAATGTTTTCCACACCTCCGACGCTTGCAGCTTGGCCAGCCCCTGCTGCGCTGCGGTCAACTTGTCGGTACCGTTCTCGAGTGCGTCCAATGCGCCGTTGGCGGCAGCGGCTTCCTGCCGCATGCTTTGCAGCGCCTTGGTGAATTCATCCAGCTTGTTCTTGTCGTCGCCCAAGCCTTTCGCATTGAGCGAGGTCGGCGTGCGGATGACGTTCGCGTTAGTACCATAGCGCAGGTCGCGCACGTCCGACGTGTCGACCTTTTCCAGCTTCTGAAAAATAGTCTGGTCACGAATCTGCTGATAGATTTTCAGCTTCTTGTTCGTTTCTTCCAGCGTCGAATTGAGCGCCTTGAGATGTTCGTCCGCACTGATCGCGCCGAACATATCGGTCGCGGTCGGTTCGCTGGCCAGTTCGATTTGTTTCTTCGTTTCGGTGACGGTCGTGCCCAGATCGGTGATCCGCTCGACCACCTTGTCGCCCGACACCGTGGCAATCGCGAGCGCCTGCCAGAACCCCGCGCCGGCGTCCTTCGCCGCAAGAAATTGCAGCGCCATCTGCGACAACGTAGGAATCAGCGCATTGGCGAACGACATGCGCATTTCCTCGCCGCCCAACTTGATGAGCGCGAACTGATCCTGCAACCGGTCGGCCGCTTCGGCCTGTTCGTTGGTGACGCGAGTGACGAGTTCGGTCTGCTGGCCGAGTTCCTTCATGAAGTTCGCCACACCGGCGGCGCCCTTCCCCAGCACCGCCTGCATGACGGCGACCTTGTTCCCGTCGTCGGCGTATTTGTTCGCTGCCTTCGACAATTCGAACATGCCCTGCACGGGGTCCTTCAGGAAGCGTGCCGCATCGGCCGCGTTGAAGCCCAAGCGCTTGAACGCTTCGGCGGCCTTGCCTTCGCCGGTTTGAATCTCGACTAGGTTCTTCGAAAATTTCCCCGACGCGGCGGCGACCTCATCCAGCGACGTGCCCGACAAGCGCGCGGCCGGGATGAGCGATGACATTTTCTCGGCCGTCGTGCCGGCCTTTTCGCCCAAGTCTTTCAGGTGCGCCTGTGCATCGATCGCGCCCTCGATCATCCCGGTGAACTGCTGCACCCCGAAGCCGGCAATCGTCAGCCCGGCGAGCGCCTTGAACGAGCCGGTGATCGAGCCGATCTTCTCGTTGACCCCGCGCACCTCGGCGGCCACGTTGCTGCCGAAGCGCTGCACCATCGACGTCGCTGCCGACAGCCCGGTTTGCAGCGACGCGATGTTGGTCGCGATGTTGATAATCAGATCGCCGACGCTAAGCGCCATTGCTTTGCTCCTTTGCCGTGCGCCGCGCCATCGCGTCCAGCCATGCGACCGTGGCCCCCGAAATCGTCGCGCCACGCACGCGCGTCTCGGACTCCGGTTCCGGCTCGTCCCGCCTGAACAACGCGAATGCGTCGAGCTTCACCGGCTCGGGATGCTTCACCCGGTCGCGGTTAATCTCGGCGAGCGTCTGGCAAATCCGCTCCATGCGCAAATCCGCGCGATGCTCCCCCCATGGATCGGTCTGCCACTTCAACCGCCAGAACAACAACTCGCGCCACGGCATCTCGGCCCGCAAGCGATGCACGGTCATGCCGAGATGAGCAGCGAGGTCCATGATGAAATGCTCGTCTGGCGTCAGCCTTTTTTTGCGGCAAGATCATCCAAGCCCAGCGCGCTATTCAGCGCGGCGTTGATCTTCAACGCGAGCGGGACCAGATTCTTTTTGCTCAGCAGCTTGTCGACCCACTCGGCCGTCACCGGCTTTTGGTCCTCATCGAGTAGGAGTTTGACAAACGTGCGCTTCATGTTCGCGTCCATATCCTGCGACGACCGCCGGAACGCGCCGGAAAATTCCTTGATGGAGGTCGGCTCGACAAAAAACTGCATCGTCCGCCCTTGATGCTCGACCGAGAATTCGATCGGCTCCTCGCTGAAACCGTCTAGATCATGTGCCATTGCAACTCCCTCGGGGAAATGCAGCGATCCCCGAGGGAATCACTGCGGTTTAAGCCGCCTGCTGCTGCGGGTGCTCTGCTGCGTGCGCCGACGCTTCCTTCATCCGCTGCGACGCTTCCTTCATCCGCTGCGACCGTTGCTCCTCGGCCGCCTTGCGCGCTACCTTGTCGTCATCCCGCTGCTTGCGCCGCGCTGCCATCAGCGCGCCTTCGGTCGTGATATCAGCCGCGTCGACGTCCGGCGTACGCGTCATGCCGCCGCTGGTTTTCAGCGTAATTTGCAGCGTCTGCTTGTCGTCGACCTTCGCGCCGAACACGCAGCCGCTGACCGACGCGAGGAAGTCGTACTGCACATACGTCTCCATGGTCGAGTCGGTCGGCAACGCCAGCCGGAACGGCTCGGGGTCCGCATGCGTCGAGAACATATCGAACAGCTTGACCTGCTCGGCGCCGTCGGTGTAATTCAGGTCGAGCGTTAGCTGACCGTAATCCGCGAGCCCGGGTATGTTCTCCTTGCCGGTCGACCGCAGATCGGTCGTATCGATAGTTGCCGCCGTCCCATTCGGGCCGCTGATATTGGTGACCGCTTCGACGTCGATAAACGCCGTCAGCGTCTGATGCAAAATCCGAGTGCCTTGTGCCCCACGTCCAGCCATGATCGCCTCTCCGGTTGACCGCTATCGGGGAGGCATCAGTGCGTGCCCGAGTGAATCCAACGGGGCAACAACGGCGTGCCGGCTGAGCCGGGAAGCTATTGCTGCGCATGCTCGTTTCCTTTCGGTGTGGGCGCCGCGATTTCCGACGCCTTGCTGCGAACCCAATCCTTTGCTGCATCCGCTACAAAATCAAGCGCGCGCAGCAAGCGCTCATCCTCGGCCGTCTGCTGCTGCGTCACTGACCACTGCTTGAACGCCGCCAGTGCGGTATGAAACCCGCGCACGCACGCCTGTGCAAACGCGAGGTCGCCGTAGGTCATTGCGTAAACCACACCCGGAACTCAAGCGACGCGCGAAACAGGTTGGCGTCGTCGTCATACCCGGGCGCCCCGCTGACATCGATCGCGCCCACGCTGAATTGCTTGTATGCCAGCATCTGCGCCCGCGCGAGTTCCATGTAATCGTCGGTACCGCGCCGCGTCTTGCCCCACGCATCGATCTGCATGACGCGCCAACGCAGCGTCGCCTCGCCGCGCAAGTCCAGATCGTCGTTACCCGTAATGGTGGAAATAACGAGCATCGGCAGGACATAGCCGGGCGGTTCATTCGTCACCCCTTTGGACGGCAGCTTCTCCTGATGCGCGCGCAATCCGTCCAGCGCCGCGAACACATGCTCGGCGATATTCACGTTGCTTTCTTCGCCGCCAATCTCACGGCTTTCTCCATGCGCAAGCGGGCCGCATCGACCGCCGCGCCGGCATTCTTTTCGAACGCCGGGCGCATGAACGGCGCGGCCGTCATGCGCGACGTGCCGTACTCGATGAAGCGGCCATAGGTTTTCGGGCCGGCGATCGCGTGATACTTGCCGACCGCGCCTTTCTTGCGATTCTTGGCGGTATCGCCGCGCCGCGCGACCAGTGTGAGCTTCGGCTTATTGCGCACCGTGACCGAATGCCGCACCTCGGTTTCCGCCGGCGAGCGCCGCTTGACCGTGATGATCTGCGACTTCAGGAAGCCCGAGCGCACCGGCGCGGTGTCATGCACCGCATCGAGATAGACCTTCGCCGCCGCGAAGTTGGTCGCCCGCAGTCCATTCTTCGCGACCTTCGGGCCGAACTCGCGCAGCGTGCGCTCGAGTTCCTGCAAGCCTTCCAGTTTCATCGTCAGCATTATTTGGTTTCCGAGATGCCGGTTTCGCACAGCAGGATCATGGTCTTGTGGCGCAACTCCACGTCGTCGCAATTCAGGATGTTGTAGTACAGCCCATCGTGGACCACGCGCATCTGCTCGTTGACCCCGGCCAGATAACGGATGACGATTTCATTGTCGGACGCCGCGAACTGCTGCTGCGCAAGAAACAACTCGCGCCCGCGCAGCGTGCGAATCGACGCCCACGTAAAGCCATAGTGCGAATACACCTTGATGTCATCGCCCGCCTCATCCTGAACGAGCACGTAGTCCTCAATCTCCACGTAATGGCGTAGTCGGCCGGCATCCATCGCATCACGCGTAGGTCAGGTTGCCCCACGAATCGAGCAAATACAGCGGCAGGAACGCGGCCGGCTGCGACGCAATCGATCCGCCGGAATTCGACAACTCGCGCACCTCGTAGAACGCGCTCGCCGCGACGAGGATGAATTGCTGCAAGTCCGGCGGCATCTCGGCGAACGTGTCCCAGCCGGTCGATGCAGTCAGCGTCGCACCGCTGACCGACGCGCCCGGCACCAATTCGAAGCCCCACGTCTTGGGGTCCGGTGAACCAACCGTCTGATAATCGGTGACCGGCCCGGCGCCGTTGGTCATCACGACTGCCGACGCGCGGCCATGGCGTGCCACGAACGATTCGCTGAAGTTGCCGCTCCACTGGCGCTCGGTCGGGAACACATCGCGCAGCAAGTAATTCTCGGCGGCGCCGATTGCTGCCGCGATATACAGCGAGCACAGCGCGTCCTCGCTGGTATCGTCGGGCCGCAGCCGCGCATGCTGCTTGAACAGCGGCAAGATTTCCTCGACCAGCGCGTCGCGTTCCTGCGTGAAGCCGACCAGCGTCATCATTGCCCGGCCTCCAACATCACCGCCCACTCGGTCGCGGGTGCACCGCCGGGGATCGGTGGCGGCGCGGTCGTGGTGCGCCGGCACAGCAGCACGCGCCCCATGTGGCGCACGACATCGTTCAGCCGATAGGTGTCGCCTTCGGTGTACGCACCGCGCCAGTTCATGCCGACGCCGTTGACACCATCGCGCGCGCGCTTCAACGCCATGCGCCACGACGCCGATGCGCCATCGGTACCCGGCACCACCCCCTGCGACGGCGCAATCGCCGCCCATAGCGTGCCGTCATGCGTGACCCAATCGCCGGGCTGGTAGTCGGCCTTGGCGTCGAACACCTCGCGATAGCGGAACCCCTCGCCGACCGGCCCGCGCAAATTCGGGTCCGCGCGCAACTGCTCGAAAGCGGCGCCCATGCTGAGCGCCGCTTCCTTCGCCGTCGCCCGCACCATCTCGATCGCGCGCTCCTCGAGTGCCACCAGCCGCGCGTCGATGCGCGCATCCAGCGCGCCATCGCGCGCGCGCAACTCGGCCGCCAGCAACGCGCGCAACTCGGCATCGAGCCCCGCCTGCGAGTCGCGCAACTGCGCGAAGTCGGTCGCGGCATCCTTCGCCACTGCCTGCACCGAATCGGCGACGCGCGCAAGCAAGTCATCGGCGAACTTGGTCAAGCCGGCCCGCGCATCCTTGAGTGCCGCATCCGCCGCCGTGACCGCAGCCGCCAACTCGGCCAGCCCGCGCTCGACCGCTGCGCGCGCTTCGCTCTCGGCGTGCGCCTGCCCCCGCAGCCGGGTCAAGTCGGCGGCGATATCCGTGCGCAAGCTCGCGACCTCGCCGCGCACCGCCTCGAGTAGCCGCGCCTCGGCCGGCGCCAGCCCCGCCGCAATGCGCGCATCCAGCCCCGCCGCGAGCCCGTCAACCGCCACGGCAGCGCGCCCGGCTACTGCCCCAGCCTGCTCGACTGCTGCGACGCGCTGGGCGGCTTCCTGCTCGACTGCTGCGCGGACCTGCTCGGCGTGCTCAGCGAACGCGACGCGAGTGACACGCGCATCGCCCATCTCGGCGATCTGTGCCGCAACCCACTCGCGCAACTCGGCCAGCCGGTGGTTCTCCACGCCGGCGTTGTGCTTATCGCGCCGGTCGAGTTCGGCTTCGACCAACTCCTCGGTCTTGGTGACCAGCAGCGCGAGGTCAGCGGCAAAATTGCCTCTCGCCTGCTCGAGTGCAACCTTGCTGGCCAGCGTGTCCTGCTCCGTCAGCGCGTCGCCCAGCATCTCGCCGAGCCGGGCCAGCCGCTCCTGCACCGGCACCAACGCGCGCCGAATCGCCGCCGCCGTCTCGCGCGCAAATGCAGTGGCTTCATCAGGCGACATCGGCGACCTCCGGAATTTCCTCGTGCAGCACGTCGGAATAGCGCACATACCCGGCGATGCCGTCATCGTCCTTCGCCGGCTTGTCGCTGCCGGTGGGTTCGGGTGGCGACGGTTCTTCGGTGGCCGGCGTATCCGGCGTCGGTGCCGCCGGTGTAGGCGGCTCCTTGCCGAGCTTCGACAGCGGTTGATACTGGACCTGTATCAACGGCTCGCTGCCGCCCGTGACATTCGGCAAGCCTTCCTGCGCGCGCGCCTCGTTGATGGTCAGGAAGCCGGTATTGATGCCTTCCTTGTACGCCGCGAAGCGCACATCGAGGTCGGTACGGAAGATCGCATCGACGTCGAATTCCAGTTCGATGTCGCTCGCCAGCGCGAACGCCGTATCGAGCCGGGCTTCGACGCCTTCGAGGTGGTATTGCAGGCACCCCGAGTAGTACGCCCGCATCAGCGTCTCGCTGTTGCGAAACGTCACCTTGTCCAGATCGCCGAGCAAGAATCCCGGCACGCGATACACCCGCGCCACGTCGGCCACGCCCCAGCGCAGCAACTCGATCAGTTGCGAGTCGACCGCCGACAGGGTGATCCGCTCCCACTTCAGCCCGTCGCCGAGCATCGCGGTCTTGCCCCAGCGGCCGGCGCCGTAGTTCTGGTCCCACTCCGTGCGCAGCCGATCGGCGAGGTCCTTCGACACCTTGCCGGGCGCAGTGAGAATGCCGGACGGCCGCGCCATGTTGGCGAAAAATTCCGCCGACGACGTATTGGCGCGCAGCCCGACCGACGCCGACATCGCCGCCGCATACAGCGGCGTGACCCCGACCAGTGGATGATCGACGCACATGATCCGGTGGTGGATCACGTCGCGCGCCGGCACGATCGCGCCATCGGCCGGAATCTCGGTTACCAGTGGCAGCGAATTGGACGCGCCGATCTGGTAGTAGATATCGCCGGTGTCGGCGACCAGTGGCCGCACGAAATACGGGTTGAGCACGTCGAGTCGCTTGGCGACTCCGCGCTCATCGCGCGTGACGTAGATATACGCGTTGCCGGCGAGCAACACGCTGACGAAAAAGTAGGAGAAGAAATCGACGTGAGTCTGATACCCGTTCGGGTTCTGCAACAGCCGATGAATCGGATGATCGTCGGCCAGCTTGCGCCCGCCCGTCGGCAGCTTGCGCCACAGCTTGATCGGCAGCTTGGCGATATCCGACGAGATGACGTTGACGCAACCGTACACCGCCGAGAACGACAGCAGCGGCGGCGGTGCCGGCGACGTAACGTTCTGCTGCCACGCGCCCGGAAACGGCTCGCGCACCACGCCGCCGCCGAGATTCGAATTGGTCAGGCGCGGCGACTGCGGCACTGCCACCGCGCCGATCGTGCCGGGCGGTCCAGTCCAGTGCGGCTTAGCCATCGTCGCCTTCCGCGCGCATATCGCGCCGCTTGTAGCGGCCGGGAATCTCGACCGCTTTGCCTTCCTTCACCAGCGCGCTGCCGTACTGCACGCCGGTTTTGAATTCGCGGTCTTTCGGATACAACAAGCGCCCGCCCACAATGATGTGGGCGAGCGCCTTGTAGCGCCGTTGCTCCTCTGGCACTACTCAGTACGGCACGCCGGTCAGCAGTTGCACCGCCGGGTCGTAGCGCCGCATCCAGTAGATATACCGCTCGGCCTTGATGCCGATGAGGTTTTGCTGCCACAGCGACGTCAGCGGCGTCGGCGGGGTAGCCGGTGCCGTGTCCATCTGAATCGACGCTTCGCGCGAAACGTCCAGCGTGACCTGTCCGTCGTCGGCGAGGAATATCTGCGCTTGATCGACCAGAATGATCTGGCCGAGGAAGCCCGGTCCACCGCCGAGCGGCGATGCCGTCGACGTCACCACCGGGTAACCGAGTAGCGTCGGCTGCGCCCCGGACATCGTGGGGAACAGCAGCGTGTCGGTCGTGCTGCGCAGCAGCGACAGATAGATCGCGGTGCGGGTGTGCATGATCCACGCCGGTGCGGTCATCGGCACGTTCGCCGACGCCATCGCCGACAGCATCGTGGCGAGGTCCGCCGTGATGTTGGCCAGCGTCGGTCCGGTCGAGGTGATCGGCGTGATGCCATTGGTGATCGAGCCCGGCCGCACGCCAGCCGTTGGCGTGATCGCCGGATCGATGAATTGCAGATCGAGGAATTGCGCAATCGCGCGCTTCATTTCCTCAGTGACCAGCGTTTCCGCGCTCGGGTCGGAGAACCGCGCCAGTTCCTCGGTCAGCGCGACGATCACCGCGACCTTGGCCCACGGCAGCAGCACCGCGTCGAGCGTCATCGAGCCGACCGGCTTGGAGAGTCCTTCGCCGACCCACCCGGCCGACGTGATGCCGGTGAGTTGGCGCGTCAGTCGCACGTTGAACGGCACCCGGCGCAGGCCGGGCAACTGGCCGATGATCGTGGCCGGCCGCAGCAGTTCGATGAACTCGCTCGCCATGTTCTGCGCGAACACCAGCACGCCGCCCCACGGCTGATTGGTGGTAGTGCCAATCGGTGCCGCCGCGCGTTGCTGCGTCATGAAGTCGTGCGCGCTGCCGAACTGGCCGATCGCGCGGAACAACTCGCCGAGTTGCGGCGTCGAGTCGCGCCAGTAATTGCGCGCGATCTGCTCGGCCTGCATCATGTTGCCGCGCGACGCGATCAGCGCCATGACATAGCGCGCGAACACCGTGCCGGGCTTCAGCTTTTTCTCGTTGAACTGCACGTACGGCTGCACCGCGCCCGCGCCGGTATCGCCGTTGCTGCTGGCGGCTGACACGATCAGCGACTGCGCCGGCCGCGCCGACTGCGCGATCAGCTTTTCCTGCGCATCCAGCCGCTCGATGTGCGCGTTGACCGTTTCCGTCTCGGTCTTGAACTTGTCGAAGTCCTTGGTTTCCTCATCGGTGAACGTGCGCTCCTCGTTCGCCGCGAGGTCGACCAGTGCTTGCATGGATTGCAGCGCAGCATCGCGCCGCGACTTCATGGTTACTTGCTGCTCAGCCAGTGAAGGCATGATGGGTGCTCCTGATGGGTTATCGATATTGACGGTCGGCGACGCCCAACCGCAGCACCGCGATCTGTGCCCGTGCTACATCGAGTGGTCCCGACGCGGACCGAAACAACGCACGGCGAATCGCTGGCGAGAAAGCATTGGTGAGCATCAGCGCGGACGGATTCGCCGGGATGCTCACGATGGAATTTTCGAGTAGTTCCTGCCCGACGAACTCGTAGCCGCCGGTCCACTCGTTGGTCTTCGGGTCCTTGATTTCGTTGGGCGCCTTGGTCGGGCGAAACCCGACCGACACCGCTTTCAGAATCTTCTGGTCGACCAGCGCGCGCACCGCGTCGATCATCGGCGTGGTGCCGGGCGCCCCGAGTGAAATGTCGGCGACCAGTTGCTTGTCCTCCACCGTCATCTGCGCGGTGCCGATGGGGTCGCGCGCGGAGTGGCCGAACAGCACGATCGGATTCTTGCGGTAGTTGCGCAGGTCCCAACCGCTGACGCGCACGATGTCGCCGTAGCGATCGAGCGTTTCATCCGACGCGACCACGCGCAGCCGGCCCGGGCCCGTGACTTCGGCCGAGCGCACTTCGCGATAGACAACGCCCTGCGGAGGTTCGCGACGCATCATGGCCGGCTCCCGAAGCTACGAGCCGGACCCACTTCCGTCGCTCGAGTCGCTAGTCGCTGTGGGGATGCTTGCCCGGCGGATGCGACGACTTACGCTCATCCGGCGGCGGGCGGCTGCGACTAGCCTGCATGGGCGGGGACACTATCGGTAGTAGTTGCCGAAGTCAAGAACACTATGGACGGGTCGCGCTCGGTCGCGTCGAGGAACATCCAGCGGCCGAGCCCCATCAGTGATGCGACCAGTCCGTCGATCTTGACGTGCGGCTCGTTGGAATCCTTGCGCGGGAAGATATTGCCCTTGTGATCCTCCTGAATCTTCACGCAGCCGACGTTCCACGCCAGCACCGGATTGCCGTTGTGATGCAACCGGCCTTCCAGCGCCAGCGCTTCGAGTTCCTTCATCGGCGGCGAGAAGTTCCCGACCGTGGGCCGGTACTCGATTACCGGCACGCCGGCGTTCTCAAGGTTCGCCGCCATCATGCGTGCCTGCCACGGGTCATAGGCGACGTCCTTCAGCGTATAGAGATTGTTGTCATCGACCACCGTCGCCTCGATCATCGACAGGTCGTTGGCCTCGCCCGGTGTGGTGATGATCCAGCCGTCGCTGACCCAGCCCGAGTACGCATCGTTGCGGCCGATCGCACCCTCGGGCAAAAAGAAATCCACGAACAGGTAGTAATGTCCGACGCCTTCGACTTCACGCCGAAACCATTTCGCCTTCGCCGCGAGGTCGATCTTCGTCGCGAGGTCGAGCCCTTCGACGCACTCCTCGCCCGCGAAGTCCTCGATGCTGAGCTTGCGGTCGCCGCACGCATCCCACACCTGCATGTTCATCCACAGCACGGCCGAGGACGTCCACATATTCAAGTGCTTCTGCTTGAATGCGTTTTGCCGCGACGCCGACTGCTGCGCTTGCAGGCACAGATTGGCGATCGCTTCCGGCATCACGCTCACACCCCAATTCGGATTCGCCTTGATCCACGTTTTCTCCTCGCGCCAGTCGTCATCCTTGTCGACCGTGTAGATGATCGCGAAGAATTGCTCGTCATCGATCTTCTGCTCGAGTAAGCGCTGCGCGTACTGCCACTGCTCGTAGCCAACGCTCGATTGATTATTCGCCGCCGTGGTGATCCCCAGCATCAGTGGCTGCGAACGCTTGCCGGTGGCGGTTTGCAGCACGTCGAACACCTCGCCATTCTTGTGCTGCGCCAATTCATCGAGCACGGCGAAGTGGACGTTCAGGCCATCGAGCGAGGTCGCATCGCGCGACAGCGGCCGGAACAGCGACGCGGTTTCGTTCTGCACGATCGCATGCGCGCTGACCTCGACGCCGAAGCGGCGGCGGAATTCCGGCGCGCGCTCGGCCATCCGCTGCGCGGTGTCGAAAACGAGCCGCGCCTGCTGCCGCGTCACGGCAGCGGCATAGACCTCGCTGCCGCCCTCGCCATCGAGCGCCAGCATGTAGAGCGCTAGGGGAGCCGCCAGCGTCGACTTGCCATTGCCACGCGGCACGTAGCACAGCACGTAGCGGAAGCGCCGCGTGCCGGTCGCTTCGAACACCCAGCCGAACGTCGACGTCAGCAGGAAGCGCTGCCACGGCATCAAGCGCAACCGGCGGCGCGCGCGCGGTCCCTTGATTTCGCGGAACAACTGCACCACGCGACACACCCGCTCGGCCTTCACGCAATCGAACACGAAGCGCCAGCCCGGCGTACCGATGCGCGCGATGTCGCGCTCGTGCCGCTCACACGCGAGTCGCGCGGTGCGACATACATCGATACGACCTGCGACTACATCGCGAACGTACTGGAATGCCGACGCGACGTTCGGATACCCCTCACCGGCAAGTTCGATCAAGTCCTCGTCGAGCGGCTGCGGCCACTCGGGTGTCACCGGCAATTCTGCCTCTGACGCCGCCAGTTCGTCCTCGGTCGGTTGCTGCCACGCGCGGCGACTCGCGGCGCGCTCCTGCGCCGCTTTCACCAATTCGTGCTTGCGCACCGGGTCGCGCATGATCGCCGCGACTTCCGCCGGTGACGCTGCGCGCGCTCGGTGTGCCTCGCGATACTTCTGGTTCTGTGCCAGCTTGGCGGTGTACGCCTCGTCGGCGGTCGCGTATTTTTTCGGCCGGCCGCGCCGGCGCGGTGGGTCCATCAGTCAATCGCATCCCAATCGGTGGGCCCGCCCAGACTGCTCCCCATCGGCGGCGCGTGCTTCAGGCGCCCGAGTGGACTGAAGCCGCATTCAAACATCAGTCGGCGCACCGCTTCGTCGTGCACCTTGTACGCCTGAAAGTACGGCTGCAATTTCGGCTTGCCCGTACCCGGATCGCGCATCACCGGCCCGTATTCCTTCAATTTCGCCAGTGCTTTTTCGCGCAGCACGACCTGTTTCGCAAGTGACGCGATCAGCATGCCGTCGGGTCGACCGTGCACCATCGGCAGCACGAATTCGTTGCAGCAAAAGTCGTACACCTGCTGCTCGTCCGCATCGAGCTTTTCCCACGGCGGCAGCAACGGCTTGGGGTCCTTCGGCGCGACCTTGGTGTCGTCGCGCATCTGCTTCGGATCATGCTGCGCCGTGCCATTCAGCAGCTTGAGCACGACCGACTCGCGGTGGCGGCCCATTACTTGTTCACCTGTGCAACTGGCTCGAGTCCGCGTTTCCCCGACTCGCCGGGCTCGCCGCACGGATACCCGCTCATCGCCGACCCTCGCCCGACCGGCGCGGGACGCCTGCCGCAACCTCCGGCCACTGCCACGGCACCGGCCAGCGACGGCCCGCCAACCGCCCGGAAACGACCCAAAACGGGCCGTAGCGGCCCATAACGCTTGTAGGACGGGTGGAGACAGCCTGCGCACCGCCGCGCGGCCCTATGGCTTTTTTACTCGGCATCCCTTCCACCTCCTCAGTTAGCCCGGGGAAATAATCGCAAGTCCTTGATTCATTGGGCATAAAACGGATGAAAT
>Ga0247828_10000164_pt1 | contig 24096 bp, 20 predicted proteins | sample 12C_Control_Day3_FD_192425 | JGI IMG/M metagenome (GOLD analysis project Ga0247828, IMG submission 192425) | Soil microbial communities from agricultural site in Penn Yan, New York, United States - 12C_Control_Day3 | ecosystem: Environmental > Terrestrial > Soil > Agricultural land | place... | reverse complement strand
CACTTGCGGCAGCACAACCTGCTGCGCCTGGAAGGCATGGATCTCGGCATCGGTGTAAAGCTGCTCGGCCACCTCGCCGTGCTGCCCGGCTTCGAACACCGCCTGCAGGCTCTGGCCCACGGCGGTGACTTGCGCATCGGCAGCGAAGGCCAGGCTCGACAGGCGGCCGATCACCGCCTGCACCCGCGGGTCTGCGGCCGGCTGCGACTGCCCCGGCACGCCAAAGGCGCGGGTACGGCCCTGGACGAACGCTACGGCATCGGCCAGTACCGCATGGCCGATACCCGCCAAGGTGGCCAGATGCACCGCCTGGTAGAACGCGGTCAGGTACGACTCGGCGCGCAACTCGCCCTTGGCGAAACGGCGCAGCACATGTTGCGGCGGCACGCTGACCCGGGTGAAACGGGTGGTGCCGCTGCCGGTCAGGCGCTGGCCGAAGCCGTCCCAGTCGTCGATCCGCTCAACCCCCGGCGCGCGGGTCGGCACCACGAGGCTGACAAAGTCGTCGCCGTGGTTGGCCACTGCCGCCACCCAATCGGCGTACAGCGTGCCCGTGCAGTAATACTTTTCGCCGTCCAGGCGGTAACCACCCTCGTCTTCGCTCAACTGCACGGTATTGCCGGTACTGTCGGTGCGCTCGGCCATGGCCGCGCCCCACAGCTCACCGGCGACCACGCGAGCGAACCAGTAGTCCTGAGAGGCGGCGTCACCGGACGACAGCCGCCCCTCGACGAAGCCGAAGTGAGCACGGAAGATCTGCGGCAGGTTGGAGTCGGCTTGCCCCAGACGCACCAGCTGGCGCAGCAACTGCGGCAAGGTTGCGCCTGAGCCGCCGTGGCTGCGCGGCACGCGCAGGGCGCCGAAGCGGGCCTCGCGCAACCAGGCCACCGGCTCATGGGCCAGGGTGCGCTGCTGTTCGCGGGCCACCGCGCCTTCGGCAATTCGCGCGTAGACCGGCGCGAAACGCGCATCCAGTTCGGCATCGGTAATCGTGGTTTGGCTCATGATGGTTCCTTTTTCGTGAATTCAGACGCGTGCGGTGCGCGGGTCGATGGCCTGGGTCGCCAGGTCCACCAGCAGGTTGACCAGCACGTAGATCGCTGCCGCCAGCAGGGTGACGCCGAGCACCAGTGGCACGTCCTTGCTGGCGGTAGCGTCGAGCATCAAACGGCCAATGCCTTGGCGGCCAAACAGCAGTTCCAGCACCACGGCACCGCCGAGCAGGCTGGCGAACACGTAGCCGGCCAGGGTCACCAGCGGCACCAGGGCATGACGCAGGGCGTGGCGCAGGCGCACAGCGATATCACCCATGCCACGTGCACGGGCCTGGGTGATGAAGGGTTGTTCCAGCACCTGCTCCAGCGACTGGCGCAACACCTGGGCGAGCACCGCCGCGATCGGCAGCGCCAGGGCCAGGCTCGGGAGTACCAGCGAGCGCCAACCGCCAGACCCGGACGGCGGCAGCCAATGGAAGTGGAACGCGAAGGCCAGCAGCAGCACGGTGCCGATCACGAAGTTTGGGGCCGACGACAGCAACAGCTCGATGCCCGACACCACCACCCGCAAACGCCGCCCGCGGTTAGCGGTGAGCAGCGCCGAGGCCACCGCCAGCAGCACCGCCAGCACAGCCGCGCTGCTGGCCAGCGCCAGGGTCGCGGCGGCCTGCTCGCCAATCGCCTGGCCGACCGGTATGCGCAGCCGGTACGACTCGCCCAGGTCGCCCTTGGCCAGGCGCGCCAGGTAGTGGCCGTACTGCACCCACAGCGGTTGGTCGAGGCCGTACTCGGTGCGCACCTGCGCCAACAACGCTTCGCTCGGCATCGCATCCGGGCCGCCGAGAATCGCCAGGGCGGTGTCGCCACCGCTGTGTTGCATGCCGAGAAAGGTCAGGCTGGCCGCTGCCCATAGCACGACCACACCGTCACGCAGACGGCGCAGCAAGATCGTCAGCAGTTTCATGGTTGCTCCTTGGCCAGCCACACGCTGGTGAACAGGGGAACATTGTGCGAACCATCGAACAGCACGCCGCCGACCGCATTGCGGTAGGCCAGCAGCATCTGGCTTTCCACTGAAGGCACAGCCGGCACTGTCTCGCCCAGGCGCTGCTGGGCCTGGCGATACAGCTCGCGGCGTTGCGCCGGGTCGGTGCTGCGCCGGGCGGCGCCGAGCAGCTGGTCAAGGGTGGCGTCACGGAAGTAGCCGACGTTCTGACCGATCATTCGTGTGCTGGGGATGGATTGGCTGTGGTAGAGGATGTACAGGCCATCGGCCGTGTTGGTGTGCCAGTAGCCGCCGCCGATGGCGTCGAAGTTGCCGCGGTAACGCAGCTCCATGACCTTGCTCAGCGGCAGCAACTCGATGCGCAGGTCGAAGCCGACCTTGCGCAGGTCCGCCTGGGCCGCCACCGAGACATTGGCCGGGAACGCCGGATTGTCATAGGTCAGCAAGGTCGCCCCGAGGCGCTGGCCCGCACGGCTGCGATAGCCTTCGGCATCACGCTCGGTCCAGCCGGCTGCGTCGAGCAAGCGCCCGGCTTCGGCCGGGTCGAAGGCCAGGGTGTCGCGGGCCACCGGGTCATAGCCAGGCGTATTCACGGCAAGGAAGTCCCCCTTGGCCAGGTATTCGCCGAAACCGGAAATCCATGCCAGGCCATCACGGTCGATGGCCTTGGCCACTGCCTGACGCACCCGCACGTCATCGAACGGCGAACGTTCGACATTGAAGGTGATGCTGCGCGACGGGTTGCCCTTGCGAATGCGATTGCGCAGGGTCAGTTGCGGGTTGGCGCGGATCGCCGCGGCATTCTGCGCCGGTGCATCCAAGGCCATGTCGTTGTCGGCAGCTTCCAGCGAGGTGTAGCGGATCATCGCTTCGGGCACGTAGCTCAGCTCGATGCCATCCAGATACGCCTCGCCCTGGTGGTTGATCGCCGTCGGCGCCCAGTTGTACCCCGGGCGGCGAACAAAGCTGGCACGCTGGTCGCGCACCCAGCCGGTCAACACAAACGGCCCGGTGCCGATGGGCTGACTGGCGATGGTCTTCGGCGCCTCGAGGATCTGCCGTGGCGAGATCATCCCCAGCCAGGCCTGCGACAGTACATCGAGAAACGGCGCATAGGGCGCACGCAGAGTTGCCTCGAATGTGTACTCGTCGACCACCCTCCCCTGCAGGTATGGCGCGATATAGGCGGCGGCCAGTGGCGACTTGGTCGTCGGGTCGCGCATGTGTTCGAGGTTGACCCGTACCGCCTCGGCGTTGAAGCGCTCGCCATCGCTGAAAGTGACGTCGTCACGCAGGTGGAAGGTGTAGGTCAGGCCGTCGGCGCTGATGTCCCAGCTTTTCGCCAGCCACGGAGTGAGGGTGCCGTCTTCGGACTGGTACACCAGGCAATCGAACAGGATGCGGCCCATCCACTGCATGTTGCCATTGGACAGCGCGTGGATATCGAAGCTGCCAGCGTCGCTCGCCGCCGACACGCGCAGCGTGCCACCGCGATTGCCGGGTTGCTGCTCGACGAAATCGCTGGCCGGGTAGCGCATCACGCCGTTCACTTCGCTGAGCGCTTCGCCCTTGAGCGGCGCCTGGCTCTGCGCGGACATGGCGGGTGAGCAGGCGACAACCAACAGTGCGCTGGCCACCAGGCATGTATTGAATAATCGAGAATTCAGCTGCACAACGGGCCCTTTATATAGACGGCTACATGAAGGGCTATTGCAGTTGTCGTGCCAGCGCTAACACAGCGCATTCGTTGAGGTTAGTTCAATCCGCCTGACGCATTAACCATACAAACTGTTTCATCCCTGTTGCGCTGACAACATCCAACCCTTTGGGCTGCGCTGTCGCGCAGATAACTGAAATTGCAAGCAACCCGCGTCCCCTGTGGGAGCGGCTTTAGCCGCGAAGAATCCAACGCGGTGCATGGCACCGGCTACGCCGGTGTTCGCGGGCATGCCCGCTCCCACAGGGATCGCCCAGCTTTTAGAAATTGAGTAAGACAGTTGCTCCCACAGGTTGCGCCATAGCATTCGGATATTTGGATATAACCTGCACTGTTCCGCAAACAACAGGGGCGCAACAAAATTTGCTGTTTTATTCAGCACTTCACACTAAAACTTTGCCCACACCCCCAAACTTCCGGCCTTTCGCCAGCTGGCACAGAAACTGCTCTCACATATTCCGACAGGCCTGACTATTCCCATAGAACGCCGAGGACCTACGATGACTTGCAAGGAATTCAACGATGCGTGCGATTCAACCCCATCCACTGCGCCTGGCCATCCGCCACGCCGCCCTGGCCACCGCGGCCACGGCCCTGCTGGCCCCGGTCACGGTACTGGCCACTGAGCAAACCCTGGGCACGGTGACCGTGCAGGCCGCCAAGCAATCCGAAGTGCAACAGGCCGCCAGCGCCCTCGCCGAGGTGCCCGGCGGCACCAGCGTGGTCGACAGCGAAGAGGTCGCCAAAGGCCGCACTGCCACACTGCAGGACACCCTCGGTTACCAGCCCGGGGTATTCGTGCAGTCCACCGGCGGCAACGACGCTGCGAAGATCTCGATCCGCGGCTCCGGTGCCAATACCTCGCCCGGCTATTTCCGTGAGGGCATCAAGTTCCTGTTCGACGGCCTGCCGCTGACCGGCCCTGGCGGCACACCCTACGAATTCCTCAACGCCAGCGGCGTGAACTACACCGAGATCCTGCGCGGCGCCAACGCTTTCCAGTATGGAGCGCTGACCCTCGGCGGCGCGGTCAACTTCGTCAACCACAGTGGCTACAGCGCCCCTGGCCTGCGCGTGCGCGCCGAGGCCGGCAGCTACCACTATCAGAAGCAGAGCATCAGCTACGGAGGGGTCGAGGGCGACCTGGACTACTACCTGCAGGCCGACAACTACCGTAACGAGGGTTTTCGCGACTACAGCCTGTCGAAAAGCTCGGGCATCGTCGCCAATGCCGGCTACCGCTTCAGCCCCAAGCTGGAAACCCGGCTGCTGCTGCGCTACCGCGACGAAACCCACAACGACCCCAGCGCCACCACACTCAACGCCGCACTGCACCACCCGCGCCGTGCCAGCGCCACCGCCGAGAGCAGCGGTGCCGGTGCGCGCCGCCCGGGCAGCATCTGGGTAGGCAGCAAGACCACTTATACCTTCGACGACGATGCACGGCTGACCTTCGGCCTGTCGTATCACGACTATCGCCATACCAACAGCCCGCGCAGCCCGAGCAATCCCAGTTACTGGGACTGGCACGACCTCGGCCTGCTGTTGGGCTATGATCGCGTCGACTACCTGTTCGGCCACGAAAGCCGCAGCAACATTGCCTTCACCTCGACCCAGCACCTGCGTGGCGGGGTGAACTCGGCCAATGACGACAAGCTGTCGCTCAAGCAGGTCAACTACAAGGATTCGTTCGACCGGGTGATTGCCCTGGGCAACGATATCAACCTGGTCGACAACCTCTGGCTCACCAGCGGCGTGTCGTTCATCAACGTGCGGCGCAAGATCAACATCGACCACGCGGTAAACCCCAACACCACCACCTTCCCGCAGCACGTGGACTACGACAACTGGAGCGTCGCCCCGCGCATCGGCCTGCGCTACGAGTTCAGCCCGAACCTGCAGGTATTCACCAACTTCAGCCGCAGCATCGACCCGCCTGCTTCGTGGGAATATTCAGGCTCCGGCCCGACCCTGCCTTACATCCGCCCGTTGGTGGAGCAGAAGGCCAACACCTTCGAGGTCGGAATCAAGGGCTCGCATGGCATCTTCGATGGCAGCCTGGCCCTGTACCGCTCGTGGATCCACGACGAGCTGCTGAATGTGCAGATCATCCCCGCCACGTCATCGTCGGCAGCGGTCACTGGCGCCTTCAACGCCTCACCAACCATCCACCAGGGGGTCGAAGCCGGCCTCAACACCCGCCTCTGGGAAAACCCTCAGGGCGACCTGGTACGCTGGCGTCAGGTGTACACCTACAACGACTTCTACTACCGGCATGACGACACGTTCGGCGACAACCAGCTGCCGGGCGTGCCCAAGCACATCTACCAGGGCGAACTGCAGTACCAGGACCACAGCGGCTGGTACAGCGGAATCAACGTGCAGTCGGCCTCGCGCACGGCAGTGGACTACGCCAACAGCCTGTATGCGCCGTCGTACACCATCTGGGGGGCGAACCTGGGGTATGAGGCGCCGAAGGGCAACTGGAAGGTGTCGCTGGACCTGAAGAACCTGGCGAACAAGGCATACGTGACGGCAGTGACGCCGGTGTACAACGCGCGCGGGCAGGACACTGCGTCGTTCTGGCCGGGAGACGGGATTGGTGCATACGTGGGGGTCGAATACAGGTACTGAGCAGGCGGCCACGCGCTTGATGGCACGTCCGTTGTGCATTCGAAACCGAGCGACGTCCCACGGTGCTCGGTTTCGAGGAGCGCTGTTCGCGCCGAAGGGCTTCGCAGGGTAAATGGAAAGGTTTCAGCATTGACCTGAATCAATCAAACGCCATGGGCGGTGTTGTAAACAGCACACCGAACATACGGGAATGAAGTTTGATGAGCCAGTCCAACCAGGCAACCAGAATTATCTGCAACAATCTTGAACTGGCCGATCAGTTGCGCCAGTTGCTGGCGCCTATCGCACCTGATTGCGAGGTGCTGAGCACGCCTGACAATTGCAGTGCCGTACCGCTTTGTCGCTGGCTCGGTGAAACACAGTTGGGCTCGGCTGGGCAGGTACAGGCTGCACTGCTGGATGCCACCGAGGTGCTCGCACAGACCCGACACGCCTTCAAGTCCCGCGAACTGGGTTTGCTGCGGCGACGCTTGGTTGCATTGCTGGATAAATTGTCGGAAGATCCCCAATGATGTAAATGTGCCATCACCAGGTTCCGCCCTGCGGGAACCGGCTTTGCCGAGCAGGATAATAGGCCTGAAAGACGAAGCGCCGTGGCAACAAGTTCTCGAGCAGAACTTGTTGCCACGGCGCTTTTTTTTGTTCAGCACAAAGGAATCTTCTCCAACACCGGGGGATGTGAATGAAGGTGACAAAAGACCTCGAGGAACTGCTCAAGCGTATCCGTCTGGATCACGCCGAGATTGTCGAACGCTTTCGTTTTCTTGACTGGAGCGGCGAAGATGCCAGGCGACTAGGCGCAGCAGCTCAGTACATGGCCCCGTCCCAGCAGGCTTTCGTCGACCATCTGTACCGTCACCTGGCGGAATTCTCCACGCCGTCTGCGTTGCTTCGCACACCGGAGGTCACCGCCCGCTTGAAGCAGAGCCAGGCTGAGTATTACCAGTGCCTGTGGGGCGGCCCCTACGATGAAACCTACGTCAACGGCCGCCTGCGCATCGGTGTGATCCACCAGCAGATCGGCCTGGAGTTGAAGTGGTACCTCGGCAGCTATCGCCTGTACCTCGACGACATGCTCGAAAGCGTGTTCGGCGACAGCCCGGATGCCACGCTCTATTCAAGCCTGTTGAAGGCGGTGTTCTTCGACATGACGCTGGCCATCGATACTTACAGTGCGGCCCAGCACAAGGCGCTGGAAGACAGTGAGGCGCGCTTCGCCCGCGCGCTGCGCGGTGCCAACGACGGGCTGTGGGACTGGCATGTCGATCAGGATCGGCTTTACGTTTCGGAGCGTTGGGCCAGCATGCTCGGCCTCAGCCGCGATAGCATCGGCGAGAGCAGTTCCAGCTGGTTCGGTCGCGTACACCCGGACGACCTGCCGGATTTTCGCCATGCCATCGATGCCCATCTTCAAGGGCAGACATCCTCCGTTCACCATGAGTACCGGATCCGCAAGCACAACGGTGACTACATCTGGGTCCTGGTGCGAGGGGTCGCCGAAATGACCACCCCTGGCGAGCTGCGCATGGCTGGCTCGCAGTCTGATATCAGTGCACGCAAGGATGCCGAGCAGCGCCTCCAGCATACCGCCCAGCATGACCCGCTGACCGGCCTGGCCAACCGTATCCGGCTTGACGAGCAGATGCAGAAGACCTTCAGGAAGCAGCGCAAGGGCGGTGACTACGAGGCGCTGCTGTTCATCGATCTGGACCGCTTCAAGCTGATCAACGACAGCCTCGGCCATAACGTCGGTGATCGCGTGCTGGTGGAAGTTGCAGCGCGCTTGAAAGAGTCGCTGCGCCCCACGGACCAACTGTTCCGCTTCGGCGGCGACGAATTCATCGTCCTGCTTCACGACCTCACCTGCGACCGCGACGCCGAGCAGATATCCCAACGCATCCTCGACAACCTGCATCGACCGCTGTACATGGACGGTCGTACCCTGGTGGTCAGCGCCAGCATCGGCATTGCGCCATTGCACGACGATGGCAAGGCCCTGGATGTCCTGCAGGCTGCCGACCTTGCCCTCTACCGAGCCAAGTCTGCTGGCAAGGCGCGGTTCGCCCACTACGACGAAACCTTGCAAGACACCGCACAGCAGCATCTGGAACTGGAGTCGGCGCTAGGCCAGGCACTCCAGCAGAATGAATTCGAACTGTACTACCAACCCATTTATCGCCTGGGCCAAGGGACACCGCTGGTGACCGGGGTCGAAGCGCTACTGCGGTGGCGCCATGGCGAACGTGTGATCTCGCCACTTGAGTTCATCCCTGCGCTGGAGGAATCCGGCGAGATCATCCGCGTTGGCGAATGGGTACTGCGCCAGGCCTGTCAGCAGACCCGGGCCTGGCAACTGGCCGGGCATGAGCGCCTGCGCTGCTCGGTGAACATTTCCAGCACCCAATTGCAACAGGCCGACTTCACCCTCCGGCTGATCGATATCCTGCAAGAAAGCGGCCTGCCTCCCGCCAGCCTGATCCTGGAAATAACCGAAAGCCAACTGATGCATGACGACATGGACACATTGGCCTGTCTGCACGAGTTGACCAGCCTTGGTGTCCTGCTGGCGCTGGATGATTTCGGCACGGGTTACTCCTCGCTTGGCTACCTGACGCGCTTTCCGCTGCACATCCTCAAGCTCGACAAGAGCTTCATCACCGGCGTCCCTTACGAGAACAAACAGAGCGCGATCAGCCAGGCGATCATTGTTCTCGGCCGTAGCCTCGGCCTGGAAGTAGTGGCTGAAGGCATAGAGAGTTCCGCCCAACTCGAATTCGTGGTCGGTGAAGGCTGCCACTACGCCCAAGGTTACTGGTTCAGCCGGCCACAACCCGCCGCCCAGATACAACACCTGCTCAGCACAGAGGACCGTTTCGAGGGAAGCGCAGTTGCGCGGCGCGTACCAGTCAGTTCAGGAGAAAAACAATGAAAACCAATCTTCCGGTCAGTGGTCGTGCCGTCGAATTCAGCGCAAACGCGAACATTCTTTCAACAACCAACACCAAGGGCGCCATTACTTACGTCAACCCCGACTTCATCAACATCAGCGGGTTCAGTGAAGCCGAACTGCTTGGCGTCAATCACAACATCGTGCGCCACCCGGACATGCCGCCGGAAGCCTTTGCGCATCTGTGGCAGACCCTAAAGGCTGGGCGCTCGTGGATGGGGCTGGTAAAAAATCGCTGCAAGAATGGTGACCACTACTGGGTCAGCGCCTACGTCACGCCGATGCAGCGCAATGGCGAAACAGTGGAATACCAATCGGTTCGCACGCTACCGGCCAAAGCGCTGGTACAAGCCGCAGAACATGTCTATGCGCAGTTGCGTAGTGACAGAAAGGCCAACTGCCTGCGTATGTCACGGCTATCCGTGGGCATGCGCCTGGCACTCGCCAGCACTGGCGTGAACCTGCTGTGCTTTGCTGCCTTGGGCTCGCTGGGCGCGTTGGCCTGGAGCCATGCCGCCCTCTCCATGATGCTGTCGAGCTTGCTGCTCGGCGGCCTGTTGCGCTTCAGCCTGCGCCCCCTCGACGCCCTTTCGCACAAAGCCCGGAAGATCGCCGACAACCCTCTGAGCCAAATCCTCTACAGTGGCCGCCGCGACCAATTTGGCCAGATCGATTTCGCCCTGCAAATGCTCGAAGCCGAGACCCGGGCAATAGTCGGACGCATTGCCGATTCGTCCCGCCAGTTGAGCAAGGAAGCCGAAGCGCTCGTGTCTGCAGTGGACAACAACAATTGCGCGACCCTCCGGCAGCAGGGAGAAACCGCCCAGGTAGCCAGCGCAATAACCCAGATGGCCAGCAGCGTGCAGGAAGTGGCGCGCAACGCTCAGCTCACTGCCAGCGCCGCGAACCTGGCCAATCAGGAGTCCGACCGCGGCCACCAACTGGTCGAGCAGACCCGCCAGCACATTGATAGCCTCGCCAGCGAGGTGCAACAGACCAGCATGGTGATTCATCAACTGGAACAGCATGGCAATGAAATTGACCGCGTGCTCGAGGTCATTCAAAGCATCGCCGAACAGACCAACCTGCTGGCCCTCAACGCCGCCATCGAGGCTGCCCGCGCCGGTGAGGCCGGCCGCGGTTTCGCCGTGGTCGCCGACGAGGTGCGCGGGCTGGCTTCACGCACTCAGCAATCCACCGCCCACATCCAGGGCACCATCGAAACCTTGCGCCGCTCCACGGGTAGTGCCGTGCTGGCGATGCAGCGCAGTCACAACAAAGCTGAGGTCAGCGTCGAACAGGCACTGCTGGCTGCCCGGGCGCTGGACGGGATCACCCAGCGCGTCGATGAGATAAGCGGCATGAGTGTGCAGATCGCTGCCGCCGTAGAGGAGCAGAGCGCGGTGGGTGACAGCATCCAGTGCAACCTGGCCGATATCAGTCAAACCACCCAGAAAAGCGTGCTTGCCAGCAACCAGAGTCGCACCACTGCCGCCCACGTCGCCAAGCTGGCCGAGCGCCTGCAACTGCTGTCGGCGCAGCTTTGGGGGCGCCAGGGCAACGAGTGACGGGTTCGAGCTGGCGGTTTGCCGCTGAGCGGCCACCGAAACCTAGCATTCCGCAAACTGATTGACAATTCGTGGAGCAAAGTGCCACGAAACGTGAACAATCAGCCACTCGGCATATGCCATGATAGACAGCTCAACTTGTTTCAGCCGGCAATGGCTGCGACCTGTGCGGACATGTCAGTAATATTGAAGAGGATTGGACATGGAATTACCCCAACACATCTCGTCTTTTGCCAAGACCATTGTGGAAGCTGACAAGTCTCACAGCCAAATTTACGAACTGCACGCCTCCCTCGTCCCCGCTGACGTTAAAGAAGCTTACCAAACTCAACAAGAAATACTGCGCTTGCGCCGGGTTTCGGCTGCAGGGTGGAAAGTAGGCGCACGCTCACCCAGCGCGTCGATCCAAGGTTCCCCCTTACCTCACGACCGTATATATCCTTCAGCCAGCCGTCTTGCAACAAGTGAGTTTCCATTTATTGGCGTAGAACTTGAAATTGCGTTCCGTTTAAAAGGGTCATTCGCGCCCAGGCATGAACCCTACAGCGATGCCGAAGTACTTTCTGCTATCGGAGAAATGGGCGCAACGATCGAAATTGTATCAAGCCGATTCGCGAATTGGCCGGAAGCGCCTGCTCTGGCCAAACTCGCGGACCTGATGAATCACGGAGCGTTAGTAACCGGTCAGTTCGTGCCTTACTCGGGCGACTTTGATTTCATTAATCCGCCGCTCAAATTTTCTTTTAACGGAGCGAGCATCAGTTCTACAACTGGGAAAAATCCCGCTGGCGATCCACGTCGATTGCTGACATGGCTGGTCAATCATCACATCGCTCAAGGCGTTACTTTGCCCCAAGACCTAGTAGTAACCACGGGCTCTTACACTGGCCTTCACATGGTGACGGAAGCTGGCAGCTTAGTGGGTGAAATCATGGGGCTGCCCGCCCTTTCTGTTTCATTCAGTTAATACGCGCGCAAAAGCTTGCCCAACTGCGCAGCCACAAGAAAATCCTCACCATTACACGTTGACCGTTGTGGCAACCACAATTCCGCCAGGTGAGCTTCCCGCGGGACTCAACCGAGAAGCCCTCTTGGAAAAGCTCAAAGGGCGAAGTCTGCTAGGCCAGTCTGTTGTGGGGCTTTATCGTTGACAGCCCTGACCGATCTGGAGCGAAGACATGGGAGTGGCTCACGCCTAACGGCGGCGAGCCAAACCCACCTCACTGTGAGGTGAGACCACTCCAGAAGGCTTCTGCAGACCGATTCATTGGCGCCGCGGGGCGCGTCAAGTTTATATCCAGCAAGATGTCCCAGCTTTCATCCAGTGCTCGGACAAGTCGACCATCAACGACTTCCTGCTCCGTGAGACTGCGAGGTAGCCAAGCGATGCCTTTGCCTTCCATCGCCATTGACATCAGCACAGCGGCCAAGTGACTGCTAAACAATGGATTAAGATGCAAAAACTCTTCTTTACCTTGCAAACGGTGCCGGAGGATACGACCTAAACCTGATTCTTCAGTGTACGCCAGATAAGGAAGGGAACTCTGTTCGCCCTCAAAGGTTAACGCAGGGCTGGCGAGAGGGATAAGAATGTCATCACCCACCTTTTTACTGATGTATTGGTTATGCGGCAGTTGTGGCGGTACTTCTGGGTGTCGATGGCAGAGCAAGAACTGAACCTGCCCGTGCACTAACATTTGCTCGCAACTGGCCATGCTGTCGGAATGTAACCGTACAGCCTCAATTGGCGCGCCTCGTTCTGCCCTCCGTATCCACCGAGGGAAGAAAGTAAATGAAAGCGAATGAGTGGCAGCAAATTGCAGAACTTTTGCCGCTTTACCGGAAAATTCTTGAGCTTCCGAGCGTATTCGATAAATTCGGCTCACCTCATCCAATACACTGGGCAAGATCAGTTTGCCAGCATCCGTGAGAGACGCGCCTTGTGGCGTACGTGTGAAAAGTTCAACACCTATCCAAGTTTCAAATGACCGTATTCTGCGACTAAACGCAGGTTGGGTCACGTGGCGTGCTTCAGCAGCTCGGACAAAGCTGCCGTTCTCCGCCAATGCGACAAAATCTTCTAGCCAGACCAGTTCCATGGGCAATGCCGTTTCAGCATGGGGGACTGCATTAATAGCATTGGGCGACATCGAAGACCAAGCTTAATTTGGAGTCTCCAACAACAAGAGGAGCGCATCATGCGTATCGTCGACATCCGCGAAAAGACCGTTTCCATTGCCTCGCCAATCGCCAACGCCTACATCGATTTCTCGAAAATGACCTGCTCGGTTGTAGCAGTGGTCACCGATGTAATCCGCGACGGTAAACCAGTGATCGGCTACGGCTTCAACTCCAACGGTCGCTATGGTCAAGGCGCGCTGATGCGTGATCGCTTCCTGGCTCGCATTACTGAAGCCGACCCAGAGTCGCTGATCGACAAGGAACACAACAACCTGGATCCGTTCGCCATCTGGAAAACCCTGATGACCAACGAGAAACCAGGTGGTCATGGCGAGCGTTCGGTCGCAGTTGGCACCATCGACATGGCCGTCTGGGACGCTGTAGCGAAAATAGAAGGCAAGCCGCTGTATCGCCTGCTAGCTGACCGCTACCGTGGTGGCAAGGCAGACGACAAGGTTTGGGTTTATGCCGCCGGTGGTTACTACTACCCAGGCAAGGACGACACCAAGCTGCAGGATGAAATGCGTGGCTACCTCGACCGCGGCTATGACGTCGTCAAGATGAAGATCGGTGCAGCGCCGCTGGCTGACGACATCCGCCGCATCGAAGCCGTCATCAAGGTGGTCGGGGATGGTCGCCGCCTGGCCGTCGACGCCAACGGTCGCTTCGATCAGCGAACCGCTATCGCCTATGCCGAGGCGCTGAAACCTTACAACCTCTTCTGGTATGAAGAAGCAGGCGATCCTCTGGACTACGCGCTGCAAGCAGAACTGGCCAATCACTACGAGCTGCCGATGGCCACTGGTGAAAACCTGTTCTCTCACCAAGATGCTCGCAACCTGCTGCGCCACGGTGGCATGCGCTCGGACCGCGACTATGTCCAATTTGACTGCGCCCTGTCCTACGGCCTGGTCGAATACATGCGCACCTTGAAAGTCATGGAAGAAATGGGTTGGTCGTCTCGCCGCGTCGTGCCGCACGGCGGCCACCAGATGTCGCTGAACATTGCAGCCGGTCTGCACCTCGGCGGTAACGAATCCTATCCAGATGTGTTCCAGCCGTTCGGTGGTTTTGCCGATGGCATTCGCGTTGAAAATGGTTACGTCGGCCTGCCGGATATCCCAGGTGTCGGCTTCGAGGCCAAATCGGAGCTGTACAAAGTCATGCGTGAGCTGGGCGAAGGCTGATCATTGCCAACGGCAGTCTTGCACCCGCAAGACTGCCGGATCACAAGCGTCGCTCGGCGGCGCTTGACCACACAGCCGATCACAAAAATAAAATGAGGTGCGCTCGTGGAAACGTCCAAATCCCGCTGGTACAGCCAGCTATATGTCCAGGTACTGATTGGCATCGTGATCGGTGGTCTGATCGGTTATCTGGAGCCTGACATCGGCGCCAAGCTACAACCCTTTGCCGATGGTTTCATCAAACTCATTAAAATGCTGCTGGCCCCCATCATCTTCGGCACCGTAGTAGTCGGTATTGCCAAAATGGGCGACATCAAAGAAGTAGGACGCATTGGTGTCAAAGCGTTAATCTACTTTGAAATTCTCTCTACGATTGCCTTGGTCATCGGCCTGGTAGTCGTCAACATCGTCAAGCCAGGCGTTGGCATGAACATCAACGCGGGCACTCTCGATGGAAGTGCCATTGGCAAATACAGCCAAGCGGCATCAGAGCAAGGCGGCACCGTCGACTTCCTGCTGAATATCATCCCCAGCACCTTCATCGATGCCTTTGCCAAAGGCTCCATGCTTCAAGTCATCCTGCTTTCGGTGTTGATGGGTGTGGCGCTTGTGCAAATGGGTCCGACCAGCAAGCCATTGATCAACATGATTGATCTCTTCCTGCACGGATTGTTCAAGATCGTCGCTATGGTCATGCGCCTCGCTCCCTTGGGTGCCGGCGCTGGGATGGCGTTCACGATTGGCAAGTACGGCGTGGGCACCCTCCTCTCCCTCGGGCAACTGCTCATCGCGCTGTACATTACTACCCTGGTCTTCATCGTTGTCATCCTGGGTGCGGTGGCACGGTGGTCGGGGCTGCCGCTGATGCAGTTCCTGCGTTACTTCAAAGACGAGATCCTCGTTACCTTGGGGACCTGCTCCACTGAAGCGGTGTTGCCACGGATGATGGCTAAACTTGAAAAGCTGGGTTGCAAAAAATCCGTCGTGGGGATGGTCCTACCCACAGGCTATACCTTCAATGCTGACGGTACCTGCATCTACCTGACGATGGCTGCAATATTCGTCGCTCAAGCGACCAATACACCGCTGTCGCTTATGGATCAGATGGTTCTGCTCGGCGTGCTGCTCCTCACTTCTAAAGGTTCGGCAGGTGTCGCAGGTGCCGGCTTCATTACCTTGGCAGCCACGCTCACCACTATCCATACAATTCCATTGGTTGGTCTGGTACTGCTCCTGGGAATTGACCGGTTCCTCAACGAAGCTCGGGCCGTGACCAACTTGATTGGTAACGGTATCGGCACGATCGCGATTGCCAAATGGGACAACGCGTTCGATGTCGAAACAGCCAAGCGTGAAGTCGCCGCACTGAAGAGCGACAAACCGGAGCAGAAATCGGAATCCTACGCCATTCAAAAGTAAGCAGTAACAGATGCCAGCTTCGCGCTTATCACGCGAGCTGGCATTTTGCTTTGGGAGCTACCTCATGAACGAACGGTCTCATTCGGAACTTCGCACCGCGTTTCGCGCCCTCCTGCAGGGGGCGTCGTGTAAGTTTGCAGCCTCAGTCTTCGATCCCCTCTCCGTGCGCATGGCCGCCGATATCGGCTTCGAAACAGCCATCTTGGGTGGCTCTGTCGCCTCTCTTCAGGTTCTCGGTGCACCGGACATTACCCTGATTACGCTAGACGAATTCACCGAGCAAGCAGCCAGGCTTGGCAGAGCCAGCCAAATTCCGGTCATTGCCGACGCCGATCACGGTTACGGAAATGCCCTGAACGTCATGCGGACCGTTACTGAACTGCAAAAAGCCGGAGTCGCAGCCCTGACGCTTGAAGATACACAGCTGCCCGCAGGATACAATAACGCCTCCACGCAACTGATCAGCCTCGATGAGGCTGCAAGCAAAATCTATGCGGCTCGAGTCGCCCGCTCCGATGAGACCCTGAGCATAATCGCCAGAACCCATGCCGGGGTCACAACACTCAACGACTCAATTGCCCGAACGACCGCTTATCAAAAAGCCGGCGCCGATGCCATTTGCCTAGTGGGCGTGAAGGACTTCGATCATCTTGCCCAGCTAACTGCGCATTTAAGAGTGCCGATTATGCTAATAAATTATGGCAACCCTGAACTGGCCGATCCTGATCGACTAGCCGCAGCGAATGTTCGAATAGTTGTTAACGGGCACAAGCCCTACTTTGCCGCGGTGCGAGCGACCTACGAGGCACTTTGCGCGGAACAGCCAGGCGAACATCCAGCATTGACAGCTTCGCAATTAATTACAAAATACTCTTTGTCCGATAGCTACAAACGATTAGCCGACACCTATCTTCAGGCCGGCAGAAGCTTTAACTAACCTATAGGTCATGTTTTGATGAAAAAAACGATCGTCGCATTTAGCCGCGTTCATCCGAACCTACTGGCTCCGTATGCTGACCATTACAATATTGTAATACTCGATGCAAAAAACGGTGACATTGATGCTCAATTCCAGGCTGCGCTTCCGAGCGCTCATGGACTGATTGGCGGCAACCGAAAATTGGGCGAACGTGAGCTTGAGGCTGCGCACAATCTGGAGATTGTCTCTAGTATTTCAGTGGGCTACGACAATTATGATTTGGCGTATCTGACTCGGCGCGGCATCCTGCTGACCAATACCCCAGATGTGTTGAATGAGACAACGGCCGATCTCGCCTTCGCGTTGATTTTCGCCACGGCCCGGCGCATCCCAGAGCTCGACGCCTGGACAAAATCAGGTGCTTGGCAAAAAACTATTGATGAGTCGGCATTTGGTTGTGATGTCCACGGCAAGACGCTCGGTATCATCGGCCTGGGCAAGATCGGCGCCGCGATCGCACGCAGAGGGCGTTTTGGTTTTGGCATGACCATTCTTTACTCCGGGAGCAGCCGCAAACCGGATCTTGAAGCAGAGCTTGGGGCAAAGTGGGTTCCTCAATATCAATTATTAAGAGAAGCTGATTTCGTTTGCCCTGTTGTTCCATTGACTTCAGAAACCCGGAATCTCATCAGCCATCAAGAACTGTCTTTGATGAAGCCCGAGGCCATTTTTATCAACGTCTCACGAGGCCCTATCGTCGACGAGAGCGCGCTGGTTGATGCTTTGGCAAGTCGGCGCATACGCGCTGCAGGTCTGGACGTGTATATGAAAGAGCCTCTTTCAGAGTCGCCACTGTTCAAACTCGACAATGCTGTAACAGTCCCTCACATCGGCTCTGCCACCATTCAAACTCGCTTGGCCATGGCGCAGCGCGCGCTGCAGAATCTGTTAGCTGGGCTTGACGGCCAAGTGCCTAAAGACCTGGTCAATCCCGAAGCCTTGCAACAAAGATCCTAAACCGGCATTTCAAAAGACGCGACCAAACTCCTTTTGCCGTTAATTTAGCCTCTGGCCACAGCGCGCCCAGTGACATGGGTTGAGTTAGCCACTCAGCCCCTGTTCTTTATATCAGTCCCGCGCCTACCCTTGCCCGCTTCTCCCTCGCCCCGCCAGGCACTCGCCTCACTTCCCGTCGGTTCAAACTCATCAGCTACAGAGCATAAGCCAGCTATAGTGATTTGAGCCTGATGCTCACCACGGATGGATTTGCTGTAAACACAGCGAATGCCTGAATCAGCTGCAGTACCAGGAACTGCTGGTTTCGGTTGTGAGCAGCGAGATAGACATATCGATAAAAAAACCCCCTTCCTGCATTCCCCCAAGAGCGTGGCAAAAGGGAATGAAAAAGGGGGCCAAGGTACATCCAATCTAAGCCGGTGACCGACCAGCTAGATTAATGCCAGATTCCCATCAGAACCGTCGCGGCGATTACAGTAGCCGCCCCGCCGATTCGCGTGGAAATCTGAGCAAACGGCATCAATGCCATACGGTTACAAGCGGAAAGAATTGCGACGTCGCCCGTGCCGCCCAAGCCGCTGTGGCAGCAGGTAACGATGGCAGACTCGATCGGGTACATTTTCAGCATATTACCCACCAGGAAGCCTGCTAGCGCCATCGCAACTACGACTGCGATACAGACCATCACATAACCAAGAGAGAACACGCTAGCCACACTTTCCAGAGGAACATAGAGCATGCCCAAACCGATCATGGTTGGCCAGATAAACACCGTCGAAACCAGCTTGTAGAAACGTTTGCTACCTTTTTCAAGCCGGTCCGGCAGTACCCGAAGATATTTAAACAGTACAGCGACAACAATCATCATTACAGGGCCTGGAATATGCACCAGCTTTTCCAGCAGCCCACCCAACACAAAGAACGCACAGATCAGAAGTACGCCCGCGCCCATGTAACGGAAGTCGATTTCTTTATCTTCGACCTCTTCCACCTTGAATTGGTCGTTTTCTTCCTTGGCGCGAATCAGCATACCGTCGCCATTCAGGTGCGGTTTTCTAACCGCTATGCGAGCCAGTACACCAGCACAGATGATAGCCACGATATTTCCCACAACCGCAGCGGGAACCAGCTGCGCTACGAACTGCTCAGGTGAGCCTCCAAGGATATGGGCATAGGCCAAAGACAGCGGCAAAATACCTTCACCAATGCCCCCGCCGATGATGGGAACGATAATGTAAAAGAGAGTGTGGTGCACGGTGTAGCCAAAGCTCACACCAACCAAAATACCGGCCGCGATTGCAGCGACAGTACCCGCCAACAAGGGTACGAACATGCGAATCATCCCTTGAACCAGGATGGTCCGATTCATACCTAAAATACTACCCACCACCAGGCTGGCAATAACGAAATAAAGGAAGTTGGCATCTTTCATCAGCATCTTGGTAGCGTCGATTGTCGTGCTACCGAAGAAACCATGAAACACTAGCACTGAAGGCAGCAACAGGCATAGAATGGCTCCGCCGCCTATATCTTTCAGAATAGGCAAACGTTGCCCGATTTGACCCAAAAACATACCAAGCGTCATGATGACAGCCAAACCACCAATCATGGTCTTTGGCAAGAGTCCAAAATGCGCGGAGCAGAATACGATCAGGGATATGCCAAGAAAGTATGGAAATGGGATCACTCCGATTTCATACTCCATGAGCGCACTGAAGCGGCTTTTTTTCGATGAGGCAAGGGCAAGCGAAGTCATTGACTGGTCCTCAATTATTTTTGTGTGAGGAAAATTAAAATCTGCCTGAATCACGGAAGCTCGAGGCTAGGCACATGCTATCCTTTACCCACCTGTAGAAAAACATGCCATCTATGCACGCTATGAACACGAATCATGAAGAAGCTCCACTGCCCGAAGACCTGCGGGTGTTCCTGACAGTCATTCGCAAATTAAGCTTTGCCGCCGCCGCGATCGAGCTGCAGCAGTCACCTGCCTACATCAGCAAACGCATCAAAATCCTTGAGCAAACGCTAGGCACAAAGCTGATTCATCGTTCAACTCGGCGTATCGCCCTCACGGATACAGGTGTCAGGGCTGAGCAATGGGCTACCCGGATTTTGAATGACATTGACGACTTTATGGGCGACCTTAGCCAAGTGCGCAAAGCACCACGTGGCCTTCTGCATATTTGTAGCAGCTTCGGCTTTGGGCGAAATTACGTCGCCCCCGCGATTGCCGAATTGGCGGTGGAATATCCCGACCTCGAAGTGCGGGTGGACGTTTTTGACCGCGTAGTTGATATCGTTGCGGAAGGTTTCGACCTGGAGATTCGCGTTGGCGATGATATTCCCGGCCAGCATATTAGCCGCCAGTTAGTGGCTAATCGAAGGGTTATCTGTGCGACGCCTGAGTATCTGGAAAAACGCGGCACACCCAAGACACTGGAAGATCTTGCGCAACATGATTGCCTGGTGTTGAAAGAGAGGAATAACAGCTTTGGCGTTTGGCAGCTGCGAAACGGCAATAAAGAAGTAACCGTTCGGGTCAACGGGCGCTTGTCATCCAACAATGGTGAGATAGTGTTGCAGTGGGCCCTTAAGCATCGCGGGCTATTGTTGCGATCGATGTGGGATGTCAAACCGCTTTTAGAGCAGGGGCGCCTAGTCCAGGTACTCCACGACTACAGTCAAAGCGCGAATGTATGGGCGGTTTATCCGACCAGGCTGGGAGAGTCAGGCAAGCTTCGAGCCTGCGTCGAATTCCTCGAAGGGTGGTTCAGTCGTTTAAAAGCGGACTGAACCGGTTCCATTGTTCCAAGCTAAATAGGGCACCCTTTGCTTCGCAAGAGTTCGTCAAATCGCGTAGGGTCCAGGTCATCGGAGGCCACTGCCTTGAGAATGGCGGCCTCGCGATCCAACAACTCGGTGCAACGCGCGTGAATCTTGGGAAGTTCTTCAGCCCTCACTGCGACGACACCATCGGCATCGCCAACGATGAGATCCCCCGGATTGACCAACATTCCCGCACACACCAGCGGAACGTTAATCTCGCCACCACCGTCGGTACTGGGACCACGGTGAACATAACCCAGCGCATAGACCGGTAGCTCGCCGTCGAGCCATTCTTCTCGGTCCCGAATGGCACCATTGATTACCACCCCGGTAATGCCCGCCTTGATGGCCATGGCCCGCATGATGCCACCAATCACAGCCCGGCTTAGGTCGGCGCTGCCATCGATTACCAGCACATCGCCTGGCCTCGCCATTTGGATAGCCTTGAGTACCATCAAATTATCACCCGGTCGCACCCGTACGGTGAGCGCTGTGCCACAAAGATGGCGTAGGCCGTGATAGGGCTTCAAACCCAAACCGCCGGCATTACGGCCCAAGCTATCACTCACGATGGCCGAGGGCATCCCTTCGAATGCCTCATGCCATTGCCCGGACAAGGATGGCGCGCAGGGATTGATCAGATAGCCTGCAGGCCAGTCGCCGTGGCTAGATCCATTCAACATGGCAACACTCCGAGGCGGGGGACGCGCCCCCGCCCATCAATCAGCTTTCGATCAAACCAGCCAGGGGTTGCTCTGAAGGTGGCGCGCCTCGAAGGCACGAATGTCATCGCTGCGCTGCAGCGTCGTGCCGATGGCGTCCAGCCCCAGCATTAGTGCTTGCTTGCGCAGTGCATCGATCTTGAATTCGATTGCTCTACCGTCCACCAGAAGAATGTGCTGTGCCTCAAGGTCGATCGCGATGCAAGAACCTCCACGCTCACTCACCACGTGCCCCAATTCCTTCAATTCCGCGGGGCTGAGCTGGATGGTGAGTACGCCATTACGCTGGCAGTTGTCGTAGAAAATCCCGGCAAACGTGGTACCGATCAACGCCCGGATGCCCAACTGCTTTAATCCCCAAACCGCATGCTCGCGGCTGGAACCACAGCCAAAGTTGGGGCCCACCACCAGGAAGGTCGAGGTATTCCATGGATCTTGATTGAGCACGAAGTCTGGGTTTGGCGTGCCATCGAGGAGGAAGCGCAGGTCGAAAAACACGCCACGGTCCAAGCCACTCCGGTCGATACCTTTGAGAAACTGCTTGGGCATGATCACATCGGTATCGACGTTAGCTGCCAGCATCGGGGCAGCGTAGCCCTCTACATACTTGAAAGGTTCCATGCTCATGCCTCCAACGCCAAAGAACGTACATCGACCAAATGACCAGTGACCGCAGCAGCGGCAACCATCGCTGGGCTCATCAAGTGAGTACGTGCACCGGCGCCCTGGCGTCCTTCGAAGTTACGGTTAGTACTTGAAGCACATCGGTCCCCTGGGCTCAGAACATCGTCGTTCATGGCCAGGCACATCGAGCAACCCGACTGGCGCCATTCGAAACCTGCATCGCGGAAAATCTGCGCAAGCCCTTCAGATTCCGCTTGATCACGAACCATCGTCGAACCAGGAACAATCATCGCCCGTACACCGGCCGCAACTTTGCGGCCACTGACCACGCGGGCGGCGTCCCGAAGGTCTTCGATTCGAGCATTGGTGCACGAGCCGATGAAGGCGTGACTAATGCGGATACCTTCCAACGCGGTGCCAGGCTGCAGATCCATGTAGCGCAGAGCACGCTGCAGGTCCTGACGAAGGATGAGATCTTTCTCCTGCATCGGATCAGGCACGACACCTGTAATCGAGGCTGCCTGGTCGGGACTTGTGCCCCAGGTGACCATGGGCTGCACGTCCGCAACATGCATGTGGACTTCTTTATCGAAGCTCGCGTCAGGGTCGGTGAACAAGGTCTTCCACTGCTCAACAGCCGCTTGCCATTGCGCTCCCTTCGGCGCACGGGGCTTGTCCTGAAGGTAGGCGTAGACCTTGTCGTCGGGCGCCATGAAAGCACCACGCGCGCCGGCTTCTACAGCCATGTTACAGATGGTCATGCGTGCTTCGACACTCACCGCGCTGATCGCAGGACCGGTAAATTCAATCGCATAACCAGTGGCGCCTGCAGCGCCGATCTGGCGGATCAGTTCCATGATGATGTCTTTGGACACCAAGCCAGGACCTGGCTCACCCTCGACAGTGACGCGCATGGTTTTCAGACGCTTGTAAACCAATGTCTGAGTAGCCAGCAGGTGCTCGATTTCGGAAGTACCAATACCGAAGCCGAACGCCCCCAATGCACCATAAGTGGTGGTGTGGCTATCACCTGCAGCGACGACCATACCCGGCAGGATAAACCCCTGCTCAGGGGCTACAACGTGCTCGATACCCTGACGCTTGTCCAATACATCGAACAGCTCAATACCAAAGTCGCGGCAATTTTGTTCAAAGTAGTTGACCTGCAGCGCCCCGCCGGCATCAGGCATGTCGGCAATACGCTCCGGAGCAGTCGGGTTTACATGGTCCACCACGCAGAGGGTGGCGGATGGGCGCCAAACCTTGCGCCCCGCTTCGCGCAGGCCGCTGAAAGCTTGGGGACTGGTGTACTCGTTGGCGACTTGACGATCGATGTACAGCAGGACATGGCCCTGATCATCGAGCTCGCAGACAGAGTGGGAATCGATATGCTTCTGATATAGCGTTCTTGGGGTGCTCATCGCAAGTTCATACCCTTGTTGTTGTTCAGGCCCTGAGGCATCACGGTCACTGCGCGGCAGCGTTAACAACAACAGGATATCGATACGGTAAAGCGCATCAACGCGCATTCAGTGGAGCATGGATTCACAGTTCGTGAATTTATTCACGGCCGAATCAACAAGAGCACTGCGCTTACGGTCAAAAAGCAAGAAAATAAGCCGCACAAGAGTTTTTTCCGGGGCGCGATAAGCCCACCGAACTCCCCAACTTACACTGAGTAATCCGCCCAGCGCCATGGCAAGCCCCATCTGCCAGTCGACATGACCGCCATGATAACCTCGCAGCTTGCTCAGCAGTTGAGGCACCTCCTCCATGCGCAGGAAGGGATTGTGCTCAACCGGTAGCTTGGGCATAGCCACCACATCCAGGTCTGCAGCAGGGTTGTGTCGAGCCCTGCTACGCCTTGAGAACCGCGCCATAGTCGATCGAAGGCTCATTCTCTAGAAACGCCAGCGCCTCTTCGATACTTGCTTCGAACGACAAATGCTCCGACTCTTTGACTTCGACAGGGTCTTTGAGTTGCAGGGCATTCTGCAGGTAGCCTGCCACCTCGAAATCTCCGAACGGATCGAAGCTCATGCGCGGATCGGTTTCCTGGTGCACCGTTTTTCGGCGAGATAGCGCCCTTGCAGTGCCATGATCTCAACCTTGCTGAGCACGCCTTTTCTTTTAAGGTTCACCAGCAACTGTTCGACGACGTCCAGGTTGATGATATCGCCAGCCAGACGACTGATAGTCACAGCCATACCACTCACCCCGTCACGCTCCGCGGTAACATGGTGCTTTTGGGCAAGGTTTCTGACTTCAGTGGCAACACTGGTATTAGAAGATCGGGGCATCTCAAGCCTCCTTTGATGACCAGATCTTAGC
>Ga0247828_10000162_pt1 | contig 24163 bp, 28 predicted proteins | sample 12C_Control_Day3_FD_192425 | JGI IMG/M metagenome (GOLD analysis project Ga0247828, IMG submission 192425) | Soil microbial communities from agricultural site in Penn Yan, New York, United States - 12C_Control_Day3 | ecosystem: Environmental > Terrestrial > Soil > Agricultural land | place... | reverse complement strand
GCCTAGGCCAAGGGTCGTTCGCTGGGCCGAGGCATCGGCATCGTCGACCAGGGCTCGGCCGGCCGCAGTGAAGATCGCCAAGCTGGCCGTGCCACTGCCGGTGAAGTAGGGGACTCGATCGGCTGCAGAAGTGAGACCTGCAATCGCCGTGAGCTCAGCATCAAGCGGCTGGGCGCCTATGGTGTTGTAGGAGATCGTCCTAGCCACAGAACCATCAAAGGTCGTGCCACTGGCCGCGCCTGCGCCGCTGTTGTTCCAGGTGATGGCGTTGGGCGTGTTAGCGGTGACTGTGATGTTGCCGGTGCCGTTGAACGAAACACCGTTGATCGTCCTCGCGGTTTCCAGCGCCGTCGCGGTCTGGGCATTCCCAATCGTCACAGCTGTGACGCCAGTGACCAGGCCCTTGCCATTTACGGAGATCTGGGCGACCGTCGTCGCTCCGCCAAAGGTGCCGGTGTTTGAATTGACCGTAGCCAAGGTGGCTGCATTGGAACCGGCCGGAATTGAGACGTCCCCAGTGATCGCGGCTCGACCAAGCGCCGGTGTCGCGTCCACATAAGCGAGCGTGGTGTCGACCATTGCCCCGATGGCGTCTTGGGCCTGCTCATCCGTGTAGCTGCCACCACCCAGGACCAATGCCTCGATCTTGTCGTAGACCGCGTTCTTGGTTGGCACCGAAAGGTCGCCGTCCCATCCGGCGCCATAGGCTTCTTCCGCGACCGTGACACTGGCCGCAATAACCGCGCCCGTCAGATCCACCGAGAACTTGTCGGGACCTGCACCTTGCCGCAAGTGCATGCCCGTCTGCCAGTCCATCTTGAAGACATAATCGCCGGGAGTATCTGGGCTGCGGGAATAGATCGCTTGGCCAGAAATCAGGTTGTAGCTGACAGCAAGCGAGGAGACAAGAGTTGAGCCGAAGCGGGAGAGCTGGCCGAAGTTCCCGCTGGCGTCACTCAAATTGAAATAGGTCGCCCCAATCCCGAACGGGACATAATTGTTGCCAGGGACGATGGCATAAATATAAGCGCCGATTGCGTCGCTTGTGTAGCCCAGTGCCAGCTGGCCAACCCCATTGACCAGAACCCCAGGACCGAAAATGGTAAGGCCTTCGTCGGCGTGGGTCTCGCCATTGATGTTGAAGATACCGTCGCTTGGTGTCGCGCTCTCGACCGTCATGGTGGTGCCAGTGCCACCGATGACCACATCGCCCTTATCCCCATCGGTCAGGGTGACCATGCTGTTTATCTTGTCATAGACCGCGTTCTTGGACGGGGCGATGGTGGTGACGCCATTCCATCCGGCTCCGTAGAGATCGTCTGAGACTGAGCTTCCACCCCCACTACCGCCGGCGCCGTAGACGAAGACGGGAATGGATTGGCCATTGTCGACGGTGACGACCGCCTGGGTCTCGGTCTTGACTATGACATTCGTCACTGGGTCACTCCTGCTCGGATCGTGAACTTGCCGCCCAGATACTTGTCCTTGATACCTCCACTCGGCGTGACGTGAAGGTCCCAGGCATATTCGAGGTCGTTCCCGCGTTCACCAGGCAGGGGGAGAGCTTCCATGGTGGTTTCGTTTATCCGAAGCCTTACCAGGCTCAGCTCCACCACGTCCGTGCCAGTGAAGGGGAGATTGGTGTCAGGGTTGACCGCATCGGGGACTTCGGCCAACCGGCCGGCGGTGATGTGGTTGTTGATCGTGTCGCTCCCCGCATAGGAAAGGTAAATCCCTTCAGCAGCGGAAGAGACCTGCGTCGTCAAGCTGACGAGCGGAGAGCCAGCGGCGTCCGGGGTTTGGCGGACCTGGGCGGTGAAGTCGGCGGCCGTGAAGTCGACGCCAAAGAAAGCGAGCTCCCGGATACACGCCACCCACCGATCGGCGGAGATATCGAGTCGGCCTGGGCTTATCATTCTGCGGTTCCTCCTTGAGTCCTATATCCAATCTAGCCCCTGCCGGCCATCCAGCTAGAACTCATTCATACCTCCGCCCCCGCCGCCACCGCCGCCTTCGTAGCCGCCGCCTCCATCGCCACCACCAGGATCGCCACCGCTTCCTGGTGTGATGACGAACGAGTCTTCGGCACTGAAGTTGATCATGTCAGGCTGGGAGGTCCAGAGATCGTAAGCCCCGAGCTTGCCATAATAGGTGGCGGCAGGGATCTGTGGAGTGTAGGCGGGGGAGCTTAGGGCGTAAGAGAGCGAGCCCTGGGTCATCGGATTGAAACCGCTCGTCGTCGACCAGGCCAGAACATACCCGACCGTGCTTCCGCCCGAGCCGGTGAAAGTGACTGTCGAGGTGCTTGTCCCGTCGGCGAAGGCCACGCTGGTCGGCGCGGCCGGAGCTGTCTTGGTCTGGGTCGCGCTCATCAACGGAGTGGCGCTGAACCCGTTGTCATTGCTGCCCGCCACTCGAACCTTGTAAGACCTGCTTATCCCATCCGCATGAGCCAGGGCGGAGGAATACTCCATTTGGGGGACAGGAGTGGTGATGGTCCGCTTAAGCGTCGTCCCGTCGGACAGGTAGATCTGCCAACGATATTCCTTGGCCCCAGGGATCGGATCGGTCTTCATGACCAAGCGGTTCGTCCACTCGACCAAGGTGATAGAGGTCGGATCAGCCGGGACTTGCGAGTCGCCGCTTACCACGTCGTCAAGATCCTCGGGCGGGACCAAAGTTGGGGTTGGCGGCGCCGTGCTGGTCGCGCCCAGGGCAAAGGCGTGCTTGGCCGTGGTCTCGCTCTCCAGGGTGAAAGTGACTGCCCCAGTCGTTGGGTCGATCTGCCGGCCGGTGATGATCGCCAGCTGGTTTTCGAGGCCGGCCTCGGGCAGGTCAAGATCGACCGCCTCTCCGACACGGAAGACATTGAGGTGTGGTTTGCAGCCGATGACGATCGGGCCGAGCTCTCGGCTATTCACGAGGTCATAGGCAGCGAGCTGCGCGCCCTGGGTCACGTCCTGAACCAAGTCATACTGCATCTCTTTGGACTTCTCTTCGCCGTCCTCGGTGACATAGGTCGTCGAGGTCACCTCCTCGATCTGGGTATACTCCCACCGTTGGTCCTCGAGGCGAACCCGCGGAATGATGGTGTTAACTTTGTCCCGCCAGGACTTCATGGCCTGGACTGACACTTCGCCGTCGGTGAGGTCGGCCTCGGTGATCGTCACCAAGGAAGTCCTGGGCGCGCTCATCTTCACGCCGAGCTTGCCTCCGCACCACACTGGCTCCGCGGCACAAGCCTGCAGGATCTTTTTAAGGTTGTCCCACTTGCTCGTCCCTGGGCCTTCGTAGATCTGGCCGCCAATCTCCCAGCTGTTGGCTTCGCAGATATTAGCGAGCTCGACGAACTGGTCGACGAGGATGTCGTCGAACTCCAGCCCACAGCCGAAGACCTTGACGTCTCCGACGAACCGGCCGCGGGCGTAGGTGAGCGCCTGGAGGGCGGCGTTGTAGATGCCGCCAAATCCCCAAGTGGTTTCGTTATCCCAGCGCTGGGCTCCCGAACCGCCAGGGTAGGTGCTGTCAGCTCGGGGATCGTAGACTGCAGGACCGCGGGCGACCACGCCCCACTGAGGAATGCCCGCCGAATATCGGACGCCTTCCTCGTCGAACTCCATCGTGACCGAGTAGGCTGCGAAGCCGCTGAGCTTATAAGTGCTGTCCCACTGGTTCCAGGCAGGTCGGCCGGCGAACGGGGTGAGGGCCGTATCGGGTCGAGCACCTAAGCGGGAGTTGGCCCAAAGGTAACCGCCGTCGGCGCCATAGAACCCGCTGGCCACGCCCTCGATCTTGTTGGCGGTCGAAAGACTGAAGTTGATGGCCGTGTAGTCGCCGTAGAGATCGTCAAAGCCTTCGATGGGTCCTACAGACACCACCATGATCTGAGTGCGGTTCTTGTTGTCCGCAGGAGGCGCCGACTTGTCGTAGATCTGGAAGCCACCGGCATAGGTCCGCCCGAGGATGCAGGGAATGGGGAGGTTGCGTCCAATGACAACTTGGCTAAGGGAGCCTTGCATCTCAGGCTTTTTCTGCGTTGCATACGCAACTGCTCCTGCCACGGCCGACACCGCGGAAGCTGCCGAGGCGATGGTCAGGAGACCGACGCCGAGGATCTGGAAACCCGGGACGAAGAGGGCGGCGATCGCGGCGGCAGTTGCTACCACCGCGGCCACCTTGGAGACGAAGCCTGCGACCTTACTCATCAAGCCCTCCATGCCGCCAGGAACGGCGACTCAATGGTGGGCTCGAGGACAGCGAACAGCGGGTGGTCAGGATGCCACCCCAGGAACTTCCGACCGACCGAGATGACGAGCGTTCCGAGCTCGGCCGCCGGCGCCCCCGCCTCGGAGGCGATAAGGGCGACATCTCCAGGGAGCATCGCGGCGGGAGTGATCCGAGTAAGATGCTTGTCGAGGAGCTGCTCCAGGTTCTCAACGCCTTGTCCTGCCAGGGCCTTTTTCGCTCCGAGGAGCGTCGAGTATTTTGGCGGCTTCGGCAAGCGTTGATGACCCATCTTGACCAGATGGAAGCGGATCAGCAAAAGGCAGTCCCGCTTGCCGAGATCCAGAGACTTGAGGCTGAACTTCTCCTTCACCGCCTGAAGGGCTCGCTCTCGGCGGATCAGGTCAGGGACGCGCTTCTGGCTCATACGACGTTAGCCCCTGAGCCAATGTTATGTCCGATCGTTCCGCCCGAGGTCACCGTTCCGCGGCCCTGACCAGGAATGCCCCAGGGGACGACGGCCTGGGCGCCGGTGGCATGGTCGAAGCCTTTCTCGCCTGGCCACGCCAGCTGGTGGAAGCGGGTCGACAAGACATTGCCCTCACGGACGAAGAAGAGTCGTTCCGCCGCGGCAACGAACTCGAGCTCGATCATTCGGCTGCCCTTGTTCACACGCAGGGTCATGAAGTCGATCATGCCGAGGAACAGGAGCTCAGGGTCGGCGAGCAAGAGGCCCGTGTCTCGATCGACCTCCGCTAGCCAGAAGCGGACAGGATTGCCCTGGGCGTCGGACTGGTAGAGGTCGGCGGCAGCAACCGTCGAGGGTGGCAGGAGGGTAAGCCGCCCGCCCGGAGCTTCATCGCTCACGGCCTCGTTGACCGCCTCGAGGCTTTGGATGGTCCCAAGCTCAATATCCTGGGAGGTGAAGAGACCACGGGCCGGCCAGTTCACAAAGCCGCCATCGCAGAGGCGGACAGTCCGACCTGCCAGCTCGATCTCGATAAGGCCGGCGAGGAGGATGACTTTGTCAGCCGCGCTCATTCGATCTCCACCACGTCAAAGCTGAGCCCGACGAAATTGGCCAGGGCCATCTCCCACTGGAGCTGGTCGCCCATGACGAAGCCCTCGATCATGGGCTGACCGAAATGGAGAACCGCATTGTCAGTCGGCGCCACACGAAGCATCGGCTCGATCGAGAGTGTCATCTGGCCGGAAGCATTGGCCAAGCTCTCGCCGGCCACCATGTGCATGTAATGCTGGCCCGCCACCTCGATCGAGAAGAACTGGCCTTCCCTGGCAATATAGTTCGGAGTGAACCCGTCGGCGATCAGGGTCCGCCCTGATTGGCCAGCCCCGTTGACCAACGGATTGCCAGGCGACCCAGGGTCAAAGCCCTGGAGCGGCCAGGGCATGCGGATGCCTTCCTGCTTGCCGCGGATCAACCGAGCAATCCAGATCCGGCCGGTAGAAGTATTGATCATCGGCGGCATGACTACTGACAGCGAGAACCTTGTGCCCATCCGCTCGACGCGCTGGACGGGTCCGCCCAGGGCCGGCGTGAGAAATCCGCCGAAGTCGATCAGGCCTGGAGTGGCGGAAGCCGGAGAGGGAGTGCTCGGAACGTCGATCATGATGCCCCCAACAGGTTGCGCCTCGAACGGCGGGACATGCGGGCTTCAGAACCTGTGACTCCGACGACCGCCGCCCGACCAGCCAATGGTGCTGCCACGTTAGCCGCTCGGTTGTCCACCACTGCGTCAAAATAGGGTGAGGGGACGATCATGACCTTTTGAGGCGCCAAGCCCGATCCATTCGGATGAACGTAGCCGCTGCGTCGAGGCGTGATGAACTCTGGACCGTTTTCTCCGACCAGGTAGCTCTTCCCTGGGACCACCGGCCCGCCACGAGCTCGGGCGCCGCCATACGGTGGGGTAGTCATGCCTGGGAGCTTGATCATCCCCATCTGACCCAGGGCGGACAAGACATTCAGGACCATATCGAGGAAGATCTGGATGCCGCTGAGGACGTCGCCCGACTTGAAGGCGTCGCGCATATCCGCGATCGAGCCGATCGTGCTGGCCGCCATCTCGCCGAATGCGTCGATGACGCGGGCAGTGGTCTCGTCCGTCTTCATCCCGAAGTCGACGATGACGTCCTTGAGGGGTGGTAATTCCACTTCGACGTCGCTGGGGAAGGACAGCGGCTCGTCGGTGATGCCGTTGTCCTTGGCCCACTGCTCGTTGAGGCGGCGCAAAGCCTCCGCGGTCTGGTCGGCGGTATAGCCGAGCTTCTTCATCTGCTCTGTGATAAGCTTCAGGTTCGCCTGGTAGGTGTTCCACCGTTCGGCCTCGGGGAACAGCTGCTTCATCAAGGACTGCACCGCCGATCGAGTACTCTCGAACGACTGCTTGACCGCGTCTGTGCCCTTCTTGGCCGGCTGGACCATGACCGCATCGAGGCGGGCGAACTGCGCCGCGATATCGTCCACCATGTCAGGGACGTAGGAACGGCGAGTCACCTTGTCCCACATGTCGAAGAAGGCCTGCCGAACCTGGAGGACTTCGTTCTCGACCCGCTTCAGATAGCCAGTCAAAGGCGCCAGGGCATTCTTTACCCCGTTGACCATGTTGGTCACAATCGGAGCGATCTTATCCCAGTTCTTCCATGCCAGGTAGATGCCGCCAATGACGACTGCCGCGGCGAGGATGATAGGGTTGCCGAGGAGGCCCAACAAGGCTTTGCCGACGGCGCCAATCACGGGCAGGAGATATTTCAAGCCGCTGGTCAACACGGTGAAGGCGGTCGTGAGGCCAGTGACCAAAGGACCCATCTTGGCCACGGCCGAGACGACCGATCCAAGGACGATAAGGACAGGCCCCAGGGCGGCGGCGACCGCGGCAATACCCACGCCCCACTTGAGGACGGCGGGGTTCAGGGAGCCAAGCCAGTCGACGAACTCGCCAAGCTTCGTGACCAGGCCCGTAATCGAGCCCAGGAGCCCGCTGTCAGCGACTTTGATCGCCAAGGTCTCCAACGCCCCGCCGAGCTTCTCCATCTCGGCATTGAGGCCCTTCATGCGCTGTGCGGCCTGGGCGCTGGCGTCGGTGGCGGCGATCTTCGCCTGCATCTTCTCGATACCCGCCGCGCCCTGTTCCATCAAGCCGATCGCCGTGCGGATGGCGTCGGTGCCAAACAGCTCCTTGAAGATCGCCGTGCGGTCTTGCTCAGACATGCCCTGGAACTTGTCCTGCAGCATCTGAGCCACTTCGGCCATCGACTTCATCTGGCCGTTGGCGTCGTAGAAGCTAAGGCCAAGATCCTTGAACGCGGCGGCCTGCTTCTTGGTCTGCGGTTCGAGCCGCATCAGGAAGGTCTTGAAGCTGGTGCCGGCGTCCGAACCACTGGCGAACTGGGAGGCGGTCGCGGCCAGGGCGGCGGTGAAGTCCTCGAACTCGACACCGGAAGATGCGGCGACGCCACCTGCCTGGGACATGCCCAGCTGGAAGTCGGCAAAGTTGAACTTAGACTGGTTGACCGCACCCGTGATATTATCAATGACGTTCGGGAGGTCCGCCGTGGACTTCTTGAACAAGGTCAGCGTGTCGGTGATGGCCGCCGCGGCAGGATCGAGCTCGGACCCAGCAGCCTCGGCCAAGGCGACCGCGGCCCTGGCGGCACCGTTTAGGATCTGCTCAGAGTTGAGGCCGGCCTTGGCCAGCATGTCGATTGCATCGGCTGCCTCGCTGGCGCTCTTCGTCGTCTCTTTGCCGATACTGAGGGCGAGCTCACGCAGGTTGTTGAAGGTCTCGCCCGTGGCCTGGGTCGAGATAGCCACCGAGTTCATGGCGGTCTCGAAGTTGGCCGCGGTCTTTATCCCGATCGCGCCGATGCCCAGCAGAGGGGCGGTGATGGCGAGCGACATGGACTTACCCATGTCGGTCATTCCATCGCCGACCTTCTGGAAGTTCTTCTGCATTCTGACGAGGTCTTTTTCAGACTCCGTCATGCCCTTCTTGAATGCGACTGTATCGAAGCCCAGGATGAACTTCATGAACCCGAGGACTGTACCGGCCATCTAGTCGTCCCTCTCGATCCGTTTCACCCTGACATTCAGGCCTTGGCGTTCGAACTTCGCCATCGCCGTCGCCACCCCTGTTCCCGAGACCTTCTTCATCGGCTTGAGGTAGTGCTCTAGGTCCTTAAGCCTTTTCTGTCTGCTCATCCACTCCGTCTTGTGGGCCAGCGCGATGATGTGCTCATTCTGGGCTTTGCCCCGACCCCTCATAATGGCATAGAAGGATCGGGGAGACTGACGCCAGAATTGCTCTGGGTCTAAGTCCGCTTCCGCCCAGACTTGGAGGAGCGCGTCCCAGTCCCAGGGGACGTCGGCTTCGCTGCCTTCGTCCCCTGAGGAGGGTTTTCTCCACCTGCCCTCTGGGCGGCCATGTTAGCCATGGCTTCGCCCATCGCTTCGGAAATGGCCTCGCCATCCGTGAGGAGTAATTCGCCCGCGTCGTCGACGGTGATGTCCTCGTGGTGGTGTCGCAGCGCCCCGTAGAGCATTCCTCGGGCGGTCTTAAGACGGGGAGAGCCGTTCTTGCCGGACATCTCCGCCATCATCTCCCGAGTGCCCTTGCCGGCTGCCTCTTCGGCTTCACACAATGCGTTGAAGTCGAACCTGAGGGTAAGCTCCCGCCCATCGCTGAGCGGGAGCCTGGCCTCGCCAAAAACGCGGTTAGCCATTAGGCCGGCGCGCCTTCAGTGGTTGCGCCCGTGATCTTGAGCGTAACCGTGGCTTCCATGGGATCGTCCGGCGTAACCTCGCCGCGGTCGTAGCCAACCACGATGGCTTCGCCTTCGATCTCCCAAGCAGCAACGCCGCGTTCCGGGATGACCGCCTTGAAGTTGCGCGTGCTGCCATCAGTCAGCGCATCGGCGAGAAGCTGGTCCGTGTCCGAACCTGCGCGGAAGTTGAGAGTGACCTCGAACTCGCCGCCTTCGATCATGCCTGGGGCATATTCACGCCGGCGGTTCGGCGACTTGAGGTGAGTGATCTCAACCTGTTCGACTTCATCCTGCGGGAGGGTGAAGCTCTTGACCTGCTTGAGCTCGGTCAGGACAGGGGTTACGGCGTCATTGTCGAGCCAGAACTCGCCACCCCAACCGGTGCCTGCTAGTTGCGTGTCAGCCATTTTCCATTACTCCTCAGCGGTGCCATGCCTGAATGTTATATCCACGACCGCTCGATGGATAAACCCTGTTTGTGTCTGCGCTCCCATATCCCTGGGGCCGACATAAGAAGCCCGCCAGAAAACGTCTTCTCCGACGGTAGCCACGGGGATCAGCGCGTCGATGCACGCTTGGGCTAAGGCGTGGGCCTGGGAAGTGCTCCGGTTGGAGAGGCAGTCGACCTGGACTGTCGTCTCCTGCATGTCGTTCGGACCCTTCAGGTGCTCGGTCCGAGGAGCGCTGATGACTTGGAGGACCACCGCCGGCAGGGGATCAGCCTGGGGCCGCACCACCCAGTAGATCCTGTTAGCCACCAGGTCCGTGACCGCGGCGGCGTCTTCGAGTCGGGTGATGATCGCGGGTTGCAGCATTACTTCGCCTTCATCGCTCGTTTCGCCGCCTTGGCAGCGACCGCGGTGACCTCGGGCTTAAGGGCGGCGGCAAAGGCATTTATCGCAGCGTTCGCTACCGCGTCCACCGCGGGTCGGAAGAATGGCTCGGCGGGGTAGTCGCGGCCTGTGAGACCAAACTCCTTAGGCACGGCCGCCACGTCGTCGGCGATGACATGGATGCGGGCCTGTGTCCCTTTCGCCCTTTCCTTCCCAACCTTGATGCTCTCCCGAAGCGACCCAGGTGTTTGGTTGCCGGCCCGATCGGAGACTTTGGCTCGGGCTTTGACCGCCTCGGCTATGATACCAGCGGGGACCTCAAGAGCTCGCCGCCCAGTGTTCCGCTGGACAGTCTTGCTTAGCTCCTGGAGGACCTCGCGGCACTCTTTGAAGCCCTCGAGGCGGTTCTTGGTCACCGGACCGAGTAGTCCAGGATTGTGAGCGTGGCCGGCCCAGTCACTCCGTGGCCATAGCCTGTCCCGCCACCGAGGACGAAGCCCATGCGATCGCAGTCCTGTTTTGCCTCGTAGAACTTATGTGGGCTGGAGTAGCTGTTGCTCAGCTGGATAGCGGTCCACCGATCGGAGAGTTTGGCGGTGATGGTATAGGTGCCAGCGCCATTGGTCGTGATCGTCGAGCCCGTAGCATACCAACGAAAGGTCTCGTACTCGCCGACGCCAGTCCAGTTGTCCCCCTTCCGCTGGAGATAGAGCGTGACCAGCCCTGGACCGATCGGAGGAGTGGCGCTGAGGATCGGTCCATTGAGCGAAAAGGTGAGCGAGATTTCTTGCTTACCTTCGAGGTCGCACTTTCTGGTGACGTAGTTGGCCTTACCCTCCGCGGGGATGTCGACCACGTTGCCCATGATCGGACGAGCGCTCGGCGCCCCCACCCACCACAAGGTGTCGGCATCAATCGCCGGCGGTCGTGGTGTCGAACGTGGCTTGTCGTTGTCACCGCCACAGGCGGCGAGGAACAACAGGGGCAGGATCATGAGCAGCTTAATCATAGCGTCGAAAGCTCCTGAAGGAAGTTACCAACTTCGGGTCCGTAAATAACCAGACGACGAACTGTCGCTTGGGCAGTGACCCCTAGATTTGCGCCCTCCTGGATCTGAAGATCAAAATTGTAGGGTGTTGGAACGGAGAGAATTGCACCGGTGCTTTCGGAAACCGCCGACCCGTTAACAGCGATCTTCAGCTTGGTCGGGGACCAAAGCCACGCCATTTTGCGCTGCAATACTGCCGAGTCGATTGGAGCAATTATCGTTGTGGTGCCATAGTCGTAATTATCGACCCTTGTCGTCCGGTTCCACACACCGTAAGAAAGGGCATAGCCTGCGGTATGGATGTCAGCGCCCAAACTTCCGTTTGTGCTTTCATATTCCATCACCCCAACGAAGTTGCCATCGAGTTCATTTAACCGAGCCAGCAAGTCCCCCGCAGCAGTAGCGAAGGAATAAACCCCGTTAGCGTTATCTTGTGATTGCAAACCCTGCCCCGGAATAAGGGCGACATTCCCACCCAAAGTCCAAATGTCGGCAAAGACTTTGGCTTCCCCGTCAAGAGTATATTCGCCAGCTTGGAAATCCATCACCGCGATGGGCTCGAGAGGTGGTAGCGCCGATAGCGAACTCAGTAGGTCGGCAGCTTGCGGGCCATAGAATTCTACTCGAGCGACACTAGCTGTTGCTCCGGCTCCCGCCGCCGGAGCGACGGTGAGAGTGTTGTGATCGTTGAAGTCCAAGGGATCGCCGATCTCGATCGGAGCCGAGCCGTCGATCGACAAGGCGAAACGACCATTGGAGTAGAGCATGGCCATCCGGTGCCGATTGTAATTTGAAATAGCCGGAACCGGATTAGGCACGATATCTTCAATCACTCCGGGCCAGTCGGAAACCCCGCGAGACGCGGAACCAATCCACAAGGTCCAATAAACGTCCCAGGCTGGGAAGTTGAACAGCGCCGCTTCCGAATAAGCCCAGCCACCAGGCGGCACTTCGGCGTAATGGTCCCAGACAATAACCAAGCCATCAGAGGCAGGGAACAAGGCCCCCGCCAGTTCTGGAGTAGCAATAGCGCCCGCATTATTAACAGACAAGGCCGTCAACCCCTGGCCTGGAATGACCGAAGTTTCAGGATCGAAGGCCCCCCAATTGGCCGCGTCCTCCATCCAGAGATCGTCCAGCGTCTTAGCCTCACCTCCGATGGAATAGACACCAGCCGAAAAGTCGCTGATCGCGAGCGGCACAAGAGGCTCAACCGGCTCTGAGGTGGCAGTAGCCGACCCGAAGGTGTTTGAGGCGCTTACCTCAACCGTAATCTCCGAGCCCTCATCGGCCGCATCAAACAGATAGCTGTTGGTCGTAGCCCCAGGGATCGCCACACCGTCCTTGAGCCACTGGTAGGTCAGTTCGCTGTATGTCCCGGACCAAGTGCCAGGCGAAGCAACAAGGGTCACGCCAGGGAAGGCAACGCCGATGATGGCCGGCAGGGTGTCATTGGCGGGCGGTGGGATGCGGTAGACGTAGAGGTCGGCCGATGCGACGGCTATGATCTCAAGCAGCTCCCGCCGGCCGATCTCCTGGATCGACTTGACGTCATACTGCCGATTGTCGTGCTTGACATGGCCCGTGTAGTTCACGAGGTCGGCACGCCACCGAACGAAGATCCTGATAAGCGAGACCGCGGCGTTCTCGGCATTGGCGAACCGCTCAGTGCCTGGAGCCGACTTGATCATCGCCCAGACCGGCGTCTCGATCGGATCGCCCGGAACATTCTCGTTCCAGTCATTCGTTTCGGCGACCGTAGGCACCATGAAGGTCACGAGGCGGTCGAACTTACCCCTGGGAGCTTTCGGCCGTCCACCGAAGCCGTAGAGGCTGTTATAGTCCCTGTCCCGACCCTCGGGCATTAGACCACAACCGTTCGAGCATTCTGGCAGATCAGCTTGGCGGCCTCGATCGCCCGCTCCGGATAGGCATAGCCCTCGGAGTACTCGCCCTCAACCAGGGCCAGGATAGCGCCGACATGCCTCGGGTCGATCGGGTTGGAGGCGTCAGGGCCGGCGGTATAGGTAAAGGTGAACTCCTCGTCCTGGTTGAGCAAGGGCCATGCCTCGGTCAAATTGGCGAAGACGAGAGCTCCAGGTGGGAAGTGGCGGGCGGAGTAGCTCTGCTGGACGCCGTCGCCATCCCGATAGGTCACTGAGCTTAAAGCCAGGACCGGAATGAAGTCAAGCTGAACCCGTCCCCTCCGCGGAGTATGTCCTTCGACAAACGCCCGCTGGACCAGGGCGTGGCCCGTATGGTCCTCGACCCAACGCCGTGCGCGAGGGATCATCTCCGAGACCTTGGTGTCCTCGGTAGTATCGAGAATGCGAAGGTAGTCCTTCGCTTCCTGGAGGGAGACGGGTTCAGCCATCTGTTAGCCGCGAGCCTTCTCGATCTTCTCGATCAGGTCAGCACGGTTGTCGTCGGTCTCGATGTCCACGCCCTCGGCTTCCGCGGTCGAGACGAGTTCGGCCTTGGTCATCGAGTTGAGCGACTTGCCGCCGGCGTCCTTGTTCTCCGGCGCCCCACCGAACATTTTCTGTTCCATGAGGTGAACCGTGCCGGTGCGCTCAACGCGGCGCTCGGCTCGATTGTCTTCGTTCTTCAGGATCTTCGATCCTTCAACGTTTCCGAGATCGTCCTTGTCTGCCATGATCTACTCCCTTCTGGAACGCTGGACCGTCCCAGCGCTCTAAAAGGGAGGGGAACCCGAAAGTTCCCCTCCAGGCTATTAGGACGTGATGTCGGTCACCGCGTCGCTGAAGTCGCCCTTGACGAAGGCCTCGGGGCGATAGACCGCAAGGGCCAGTCGCTCTTCCGCCAGGATCGTCACGAGGTTCTTCCGGAAGTTGTCGCTGTCTTCGGTCGAGACCTCGACGCGGGCGTCTTGGCGATCGAAGATCTGAGCACCCATCTTGAAGGCGCCGACCAAGAACTTGTCCAAGGTCATTGCCTGGGTGTCGACGACCGGAAGGCCCCACAGACGCTTGTCCGCGGTCCCCTGCGGGTTGCCGATGATGTAGCGGCCCACATCGTCCTTGAGCAGCTCGATGCCGGCCCAATCGGTCGGGTGCATCACGATGCCCGTCGGCGGAAGCTCCGCCAGGAAGCCCTGAAGCATAGCGAACCGGATGACGTCCATCTTGTTCGGGTAGGTCACTACGCCCGGATTGGCGGCCAGTGCGGTCGCCTGGGTGTAGATGCCGTTCAGGTTCGTGCCGGTGCCGTCGCCGTGGAGGAGCTGGAGCTCTTCCGCGTACTCGAGACCATAACGAAGGCGGCCGTCGATGTAGCTCTGAAGCATCGGAGCGTCGTCGAGGATCTGCCGCGTCGCCAGGACCCAGTGAGCGATGGTCGTGACCGCCGTGGTCTCGATATCGAACTTGATGTCCGACTGAGGCTTGGTGGTCCCGCCCGTTTCCGTATGGGTCGCGGCGGCGTTGGTGAAGCCCGTCTCCACCGGATACTGGATCGAGCTGCTGCCCGTCCGACCCGGAGTGAGAAGATCGCGGACCGTCATCCGGCGATCGAGCAGGCGAACCAGGGTGCCCCGATCGGGAACAACCAGGTCACCAGCCGAACCCAGGGCGTCGGTCGTGAGACCGGAGATAATCGCCTTGAGCTCGACACCGACGCGCTTGCCGGCGGTCGGGTTGGCCATGAACGACTTGACTTCGTCGTTCTCGATGAACTGGTAGCCTGCGGTCTGCGGGGTCTCCGGTTCATCTTCACCGCCGCGCTCGAACTTCTGCTCGAGCTCGTCAAGGCGCTTTTTGGCCTCGGCGAATTGGAGGAGGGCCTCGTCGGCCTTTTCCTTCTCCGAGGTGGAGAGGGCTTCGGCTTTCTCGGCCTTACCGACCGCATCGGTTGCGATCTTCTTGACCTCATCGAACTTCTTGTCGAAGTCCGACTTGATCTCGTCGGCCAGTTCCTTGGCGGTCTTGGTCTCGGTGTCACCGTGACCATCCGGCGCACGCATATAGCGGCCCGTGGCGCGCTCGGCTGCAGTCATGGCCCCAAGGGCGGCGACCGAACCGAGAAGCATAGCATTACGTCGCATGTTATGTCCTTCTCTATCCTTTTAGCGACTTGAGGAATTCAAGCGCTGGGTCTCCGCCGGACTCACTCCGGAGCAGAGGTGCAAGACCCTTACCAGCAATGGCAGTGGCTTGCGACTTCGAAAATCCTGCCTCTCGCAGGAGGTCCTCGAACTGTGGGAGGCTCGGCAGCTGGCCGACGCCTAGAATATCCTGGACGGCCGACTTGACTGAGTCGACGCCAGCCCGCGGCTGCATGGGGAAGTTGACGAACGAGACCTCGAACAGGTCGACCGCTTTCAACGTCCTGATGCCTGGGTTCTTCGGGTCCATGTCGGCCTGCTTGGTCCGATACCCGATCGAGAGCCCCTTCATGGACTTGCGGAACAGGGCTCGATGGACACGCAGGCCCATCGGGTCCTCAATGTCGATCTGGCCCTTAAGCCAGAGACCTTTGCCGTCCTCGGCCAGGTCTTCCCAGTTCCCGATCGGTGGCTGGGACGAGTCATGGCCCCAGAGCATCAATGGCTTCGTGCCCTTGCGGCGATGCTCGACCAGTGTGTCCGAGAAAGCGCCAGGAGCGATGATGTCACCGCCCAGGTCCGGCGCGCCACCGAAGACCGAGGCATATCCCTCGACGGTGCCGTCCTTGCCGGTCTCTTTGATCTCGAGACTAAAGTCCTTGTGCAGCATCGTCTTCTCCCTGCGGTTTCCCGCTAATCAACTCCACCGGTTCGTCCCATCCTGCGATCGGCGGCAGGTTCTCGAGGCGCCGCACTTCGTTCCTTACCATCCATCCAGGCTTCTGGGTATCACCCAATGCAGCCTGGTAGAACGTGGCCCTGCTGGCGCTGTCCCCACGGAGCAAGCCCTCGAGGTTGAACTCGATCGAGATGCCCTGGGCCTTGTCGGCCGCGGTGAGGAGTTGCTTCTCCAGAGCTTGCTCGATCCGCTTCAGGCGGCGGCGAAGCGTAAACTTCTGGAAGCCCAGAGTCTGTTGCTCCAGGCCAGTGCCCCAGCTGGTGACCTTCTGGGTATGGCCGACCATGTGCGGCGGGACACCAAACATGCGGCAGATCTCTTCGATGCCGAATGCTCGGCTCTCAAGCATCTGCGCGTCTTCAGGGGAGATGGAGATGTTCTGCCACTTCATTCCCGCGTTGAGGACCAGCGGCCGGCCAGCGTTCACCGCGCCTTGATATTTCTCGGAGACCCTCTTCTCGACTGTCTCCATCTGTTCCTTGTCGAGAACGTGATCGGAGACGAAGGCGCCGGAAGTCCGGACACCGTTCCGGAAGGTCGAGGTGGCCGCCGAGTCGATCGCCATTGCAGAGCCGAAGACTCGCCGCCCGAAGGCCAAGGTGGAAAGGCCACCGAGCGGCGAGCCCCCGAACCCGCGGATGTGGAGGATGTTGGATTGCGAGACCGTCCTGGACTTCCCGCCTTGGGTGATGGTATACTCCAATGCCCCGGACTTGGACCGCCTTACCTGCACCATCTGCGGTGGGATCGGTGGCTCGAGGGAGATGACCGACTTGTCGGCTCGACGCCGGATCTCGGCGAAGCCATCGCCCCGAAGCTCGAGGCAGGCGCAGATGAACTCCCAGAAGTCCAGGGCGGTCTGGTCCGCGTTCGGGCTGTCGTGAAGAACACCATAAAGCGGGTGGTCAAAGGCCACCTTGCGGTCGGCGCCGTTGCCGCGGAAGACCATCAAAGGCAGCGAAGCGATCGTGCCGGCCAGCAGGTTCACGCAGGCCCAGGTGGCGGATATGGCCAGGACCGAGGCCTCGTTGACCGCCATGTTGTCCTGGAACTCGGCCAGGGTGACCTGGTTAGTCCGGAAGTTCGTGCCGTCCTGGCGGCTAGCTTCTCCGTAGAAGGCCGCTAGCGCAGGATCTTGGCCGATGGGGACAATGGCCTTAGACTCGTTCAGGGGCGCCGTTAGACGCGGCCCTACGCGGTCCAGGAGCCAACCGATCGGATTGAATGGGGCCTCGTTCATGCCGCGATCGCCTCGGCCCAGGCGTTCAGGTCCGGTCCTTCGTCATTGATAGGAGCAACACCGAACGCCATTGTAAGGCCCACCATCCCGTCGATCCTCCCTGAGGACTTCGCCTTGTTCAACTTCCGGCCTCCTGCTGGGTCGGTAGCTACAATGGCGTTCTGTGCACACATCGTCAAGACTGGTTGGTTTCCGTGTCTCAACTTCGTCTGCAAGAGCGCCGACTCTAAGTCTCTTAAGGCAGGACTCATACTTTGAAAACCCTGCCCGAACTCAACGAACAATTCGTCGATCCTGGCTTCGGTGAAACCGGCCTTGACCAGCCAGGGCCTAAGGTGGCGCATGTTCCACCGGTCAAAGCCGATCTTCTGGAGGTTCATCTGGCGCTCATACTCGAACAGCCGCTCGGCCACGAACTCGTACTCTACCGACTTGCCTGGGGTGGTCATGAGGAAGCCCTGTTCGTGCCACAGGTCATAGGGCACTCGATCGGCTCGGGCTTTCTCCTTCAGGTTCTCCCCAGGGAGCCAAAAGGTGGGCTTGACCTCCCAGGCCTTGTCGAGCTCGGCGATCGCCACAAAGGCGGTAAGGTCGTTGACTGACGAAAGATCCAGGCCGGCGTAAACCGGAACCCGTCCCCAGTCCGATCGGACCTCTTCGCCATTGGCCTTCCAGATCGACTTGGAGATGAACGGCGTGTTCCGGTCGACACGCTGGTTGAGGGTATAGTTGCGGTAGAGCGACTCTTGGCTGGGCAGCGCCTTGGCATTAGCCGCCTGCTTCTTGAGCTCGTTGATGTTCAGGAAGTCCCCAGCTGCCGGATTGGCTTGCTTCAAAGCCTTCTCGCTGAACGGGTCCAGGTTCTCGTCCGCGGTGTAAAGGCTCAGGACGACAGTAGGGTCACGGCCCGACTGGGCGTCGTCAATGAGGATCGACAGCAGGTCTCCGTCAGTCGGTGCCTGGGTCGAGATGATGATCGACATGGGGTGCTCGTGAGCGCCCATCGCATTCTCGATGGCATTGTACAGCTCGGACACCGGCCCACGAACCTGGCCGAGCTCGTCATGGATCGCGAAGACTGGCGACTGGCCGTGGGCGGTCGAGGCCTCCGCGGATAGCGCCTTGTAAAGCGTCCCCAGGTCGGGGCAGAAGATATGCTTGAGAGAGTCGCGGATGACCAGGTTGGACTTCAAATCCGGCGACATCCGAACTGTTTTCGCAGCCAGGTTGAAAAGGACTGCGGCTTGGTCACGCGACTGAGCCGTGCTCGGAAGCTGCGTGTTTGGGATTGCTTCGGGTCCAACCAGGTGGAGGAGGAGGATGAAGGCAGCGAGACTGGTCTTCCCGTTCTTCTTGCCGAACGAGATGATCGCGGTTCGTGTTCCGGCAGGGTTGTCATAGATCTTTACCAGGTCCTTCTTTTGCCAGGGCCGCAGCTTCACCTTCTTGCCGATATCCTTGCCCTCGGGGACATGGCAATAGGACTCAATCCACTTGATGTTCCGTTGAGCGCGGGTTAGCTTGCGTGCCAAGGCTTCTTCTCGCTGCCTTTCTTGCCGGCGGTAGCCGCGGCTCGGGTGGTGTAGCGCGACTGGTTTGTCAGTCGGAGCTTCGTGGCCTTTTCAGTGGCCGCCCTGGTTTCGCGGTCTCGCATCTTCATGAACGTGTCGAGATCGCGGAGGTTCATAGGCGTTGCCCCGTCAGGCCGGTCCTCCGGCGCCATCTTGGACAGCTCGATCGAGCACTCGATCTGCTTGGTGAGCCACTCGGCCGACGTCTGGTGGCGGCAGTAGTCCATGAGGAGCTGCTGGGTCACAGGCGTCTTGAAGAATTCGACTGGCTCAGCAGCGCAGACCTTTTTCCAAAGAGCCTGCTGTTCCTTGTTCAATGTCTTCGGCGGCGCTGGCCGGCTGTCGATCGTCCCAGCGACCGCGATCAGTTCTGCTTGTGATTTGCGGCTCATAGCGACTTCATTTCCTTGTGTGCGTGGATGTGCGGGTCCGAGAAAGTTGCGATTTAAAACGAAAAAGGCACGCGGTCGGTGTCCGAGGTCCTTTGTACTAAGGTTTTCACCCTCCCCCAGGCCTTATGTCCACTATTGTCAGGTCAAAGTCCTCGGTGTAGGCCAGCTTTCCGGTGAACTCAACCACATTGCCCCAGCCGTCGTTCATCCGGAACCACCGGGTCTCACCCACCGACTCATGAACCCAGGGAGAGGCATCAACGCCTTTAAGCCTGATGTTCGGGTTGACGATCGTCTCTACTCTACTGCCCATCCATCTGGTCCTATCTGTCTCTTGACCCGCCGGCCGAACTGTTCGGCTGTCCTGATCCGGTGACACTCATTGCATAGACAACGTATATTCTCATCGACGTCTTCGCCACCCAAGGCCAGTGGCTTGATGTGGTCGGGGACATTGGCAGGGATCGCCTTGCCCTTGGCCCAGCAGTCTTCGCATAGTGGTTGGTTGCCGAGCCTCTGCCTCCGTAAGACCTGGCCACGCCGTCCCCTTATCCTATCGCCCATCACACCCTCCAGACAATCTTCCGGGTCTTCAGTCTCCATATCCCTGGCTTCCCGGTCTCCCTGGCTATCTGCCTCAACCGATCCAGATCCGGGCCTGGCCAACAAATCCCATTGTGCTCTATAGCACCGACCATCTTAGGGTCGTCCTTAGTAAGAGCGTATTCCATTCCGTTGTTCATGTGGTGCTCCTTATCCTGGCAGGTCTCGACCCTGACCATGTGAGACCCTTCCGCTCCCATTCGTTCCCTATCGTTCCTATTCGTTCCCAAATCCCGCTAAATCCCTTACCCTTTCGTTCCCGAACCTCCCCTCTCCCCCGTAGGGGGAGGGGTAGAGGGAACGATAAGGGTGGGTTTAGACCAGCCCTCATCGTCCACCCCTTCCGCTCCCATTTGAACCTTTCGCCTTACCCAGCCAAAGATCCAGGTCCACGCCAGCCAATAAGAAGATCTCGGGAGTGCGCCCTCGGTGGTCCGCCCCTAACTGGTCTCGGTTAGGGATATGGGCCTCGATCAGATTGGCCTCTAACAAGCGCTCGATCGCCTCCAGGACCATCTCAGCTTTGCCTCCGACCGACGACCTAAGAGAAGCTCTCGTAACGAACCTATGGCCCTCCGTGCCCTTCCTCACATGGTCCAGGACCTTGCCCTGGCGTTCGGATAGGGTCCTTTCCTTTACCGTCTCCCGCCGTTCTTCAGCCGCTTCCTCTCGGGCCGACTTCCGGGCCGATCCGTCGGACTTGACTGGGACACCGTGCAGATAGGCTTTCGCCTGTGGTTCGCCCCACTCGGTGTCGATGATCTCGGAGCCTCCGGCCTGCCCGAAGTCGATCTCCCGATAATTGGGAGTGAAACGGGCCTTCCGGATCGCCAGGAAGCGCATCTCCGCGTCCTGGTCGTAGATCAGGAAGTAGGTGGCCGCGGCCTCTGCCTCCCATGCCCCAGCGCCGCGGAATGTCATGTCCCCGACTTCACCTTTGGTCAGCGCCTTCGGAGTATGGCCGATCAGGACGATTGGCGTCTTGGGGAGCGCCTGCTTGAGGATCGACATTGCCGCGCCGACCATCGAGTTGTCGCTCTCGTTTTCAAGATCCAGATTGGCCGTGGTAGTATCGAGGACGACGACTGGCTTGACCTGGAAGCCGTTCTCGAGCTCGTAGCTCATCGACTCGACGAGCTTCCGGATCTTGGAGGCTATTTTCTTCGGCGGGAGCCGCTTGGCCGGTAGCAGGTGGAACCACCGCTTGAACTCGTCCCAGGGAGCAGATTGCGGGTCCTTGGCCAGCGAATAGAGCGTGTCCCTGGCCTGTTCAGGCGCCTCGGTGACCCACAGGACGTGGCGGCGGAGTATGGGATGGAAACCCCATTCCTCCGGGGCCAGGTGAGCCGCTGAGGCCATGAGGGGAATGAGATTGGTCGACTTACCCGCGCCCCAGGCGCCGGCGATGACCGAGACCTGGGCTGGAAGAAACCCGTCGAGGATGAACTCGGTCGGATAGAGCTTCATCTCCCCGAGGTCGATGGTCTGGTCGGTGTCGACCTCTTCCTCGTCGTCCTCTGCCCCGAATGCGTCCCTGGCCGATCGGGATTTGCCTTTCCGCGGATTGTCCCAGCCCCAATCCCGCTGGGCCTTCGCGAAGACCGCCTTGTAATTGGTGCCCTGCGGGTTGAATGAGTCCCAGACCCTCATGGCGTCGGCTCGGTTGAATTTCTTGCTCTTGGCGGACCATTCGAGCCAGAGCTCCAATCCCTTGTCCCCGATCGTCTTCAGGGCCATGCCGATATCGACCCACAAGGTCCGCTCGTCGCTGTCCATGGCGTCCAGGGCCGATTTAAGCTCGTCTAGGGTCCTCTGGGTGATTATGGTCGGATCGACGTCGTCTTGCTCGTCCCTGGGCTCCCGTGGCGCGGCTAGCGGGTTTCTGAACTCGTCCAGGTCCACCCATCCGCCTGGATTGGCCCAGCATTCCCCTGTCAGTGTCACGAACCGCTTGGCGCCCCAGTACTCGAGGCCGCCTTTGGAATAAGCCTCCTGGTTCTGGCAGGGGCCTACAATACGCAATCCCTCTCCGGACGGGCTGACCTCGATGTAGGCGCCGGCCTCCTTGGCGGCGAGAACCAGGTCATATCCAGGGTGGGTCTTGATCAGCTTCCCGTCTTCGAGGATATGGTCCATGTCGAAGGCGCCGATGCCATCGCCGCCGGTGAGGGCGAACCCGATCCCCGAGTAGCTCCCCATCATGAATTCATCGTAGGCCTCGGACAGGGAGACCAGTTGCTTCAGGTCGGCCTCGGTATCGAGGAGGCCCTTTCGCATTTTCCCGTTGACGTAGTAGGGCCGCTTCTTGGTCTTGCCGTTGACGCCAGGCGCCTCTTTCCACAAGAGAAACCTCCGCATCTTCAGCAGAGGTCCAGGGAGTGACATTAGAATTTTCGGTTGGTCGATCGGATCGGACTGTGGCATGAACGCGTTTCCCTGGTCGGGACCTTTCCTTCGTGGTGTGGGAATGGTGGCCCCTCCGGTCTTCGGATCGGAGGGGCCTTTAGTTTATGCCGCTTCGGCGAAACGTTCGGCCAAGTCCCACAAGTCCTTGTTAAGCTTTGTCGAGCGGTCGATCTCATTGACCGGCGCGGACAGGCGAGCTTGCCCTTTGGCATTCACGATGGGAACCCCGCCTTTAAGTAAATTCTCCTGCAGGACGTTCCACCGCGTCCAGAGGTTCGGGGCGAGGTCCTCGCGGCGGCGAACTTGGAGGAAGTTCGAGGGGTTGATGTCGATGCCCTCGTCGGGGAAGCGGAGCTCGGTGGCCTGCTCGGCCAGGGCCAGGGCGTCGAGGCGATCGAGGGTGATGGTCTTCATCCGGTCGATGCGGCCGAAGATCTCGTCCTGCTTCTCGACCATTCCGACCACCTGCTCCATGAGCTGGTCGAGGTGGTCGCCCAGGTGGACGAACTTGGCCTGCTGGAGGTGGTCGCCGAGGACCAGCCCGTTGTCGCAGGCGAACCGGATCAGGCCCATCATGAACTGGGCCTTGCGGCTGCCGTCGTAGGAGTTGAAGAAGAGGATGCGCGGGGCCTCGTCGATGCCCTGGCCGATATGCTCGGGCTTCCTGAACTCGACTTCGTGGAGGGCGTAGGCGCCGGCCTTGGTGCGGGCCTTGGGCCGGCGGACACCAGCGACTTCGTAGCCGAGGTCCTTCATGTCGTCGACCACCTTGCGGGTGTCGAGGAACATGTACTTGTCCGTGACCTGCGGGGACGGTGCGGCCGGCAGGGCGGAGAGGAATGCTTCGTGGTTCAGATAGGTCATGGTGGTGTTCCTTCCTGGTGTTGACCCGTTTCCTCTGTCACTAATTAAGGACGGATAAAACCCCCTTGCACAAACTTTTTTCCTCAGTGGACCAAGGTCACCAGGCAGAAGACCGCCACGACCAGGATGACCGCGGCTACCAGGAGGCAACCCTGCTTGTCCGATCGGGTCATGGCATGACCAGGCAAAAGAGGATGCCGCCCATGATCCACCCCGCCTGGTCGAGGAGGCCCCACCGAGTAAAGGGGTGGTTGCCGCCGTCCTGCCACTCGGTCATCTCTCGGACGAAGCCAAGCGACCAGGCGATGAACACCGCGCCCAGGTCAGTGAAGAAAACCCCGAAGATCCAGGAGACGACCAGGACGATCATGGCGCTTCCGGCGTGAGCCCAGAAGTCGACGAGCTCCTTGAATGCCCGCTTCATAGCCGTTGCTCCTCAATGTCCTTGGCGAGGCGGTCCAGATAGTTGCCGAGGCTATCACTGCCAAAGATGCCGACCTCGGGCTCGCTATAGCGGGCGTCGCGGGCCATTGACCGGAGCTCGCCGACCAGCCACGACCGATCCTCCGAGCTTACCCAGGGCATCGTGTTGTCGACCTGGATGTTGATTGCCCCCATCGCGATCAGGAGGAGGGTGAGCACCAGGGCGACCAGGCTAATCAGCCCGATGAACTCGAGCGGGCTCATCGTTCGTTCTGCCGCAGGAGGGACGCCGCCATCGAGCGAATATCCGCGGCGAGCTGCTTAAGCCCGTCCTGGTTCATCCGGAGGAATTCATCCTCGTGGAAGTTGGCATATTCCCCTGCCAGCGAGGCCACGGCCTTTCCGGTATCTGCAGACTTCTTCATTTCTCTTCTCCTTCTAGGTTCTTGAGTGCGGCATGAGTTGCGGCGGCTACGGCGGCAAAATGTCCTTCGTCCGCTTCACAGGCTCGCAGTGCTTGAAGCGCCGCGTCACGAACCGTCCTGGCTTTCTCCACCACATCACCCGACACAGGCATGGATGCGAGGTTTGCAACCGCGTCCTCATGGCAGGTGTCGCAAAACTCTTCCGGTTCGCGCCCATCGGGAAGGTCGCCGATTACGCCTTTGCATTGCGCGCAAACGTCCGAGCGCGTTTCATCATCAGGGCGGGCGGAGGTCATGACCACCTCTCATATTCATGGTTGCAGCGGGGGCAGCGGTAACGGTCGAGGAATGACTTGTAGGACTTAATGCCAAGCCAATTCCGACGACCAATCGTCATCCCGAGATACCGGATAGAACTACTGCGAGGATGCCAACCAAACCAGCAGAGCAACAATCCCGGCTCAAAAACGCGCATGGCTCTAAATCCTTGGCGACGCTTGGTCGCTGAACTGATGGGGTTATTATTTGTCATGGGATGGTTCCCCGC
>Ga0247828_10000159_pt1 | contig 24363 bp, 21 predicted proteins | sample 12C_Control_Day3_FD_192425 | JGI IMG/M metagenome (GOLD analysis project Ga0247828, IMG submission 192425) | Soil microbial communities from agricultural site in Penn Yan, New York, United States - 12C_Control_Day3 | ecosystem: Environmental > Terrestrial > Soil > Agricultural land | place... | reverse complement strand
CAGCATTCGCGCGCCGCATGGCGGCACGGTGAAGGCGTTGTTCTGCCAGGAAGGCGATATGGTCAGCGAAGGGACGGTGCTGGTCGAACTGGCGGAGTGAGGGTACCCGGGGGCCGCTTTGCGGCCCTTTCGCGACACAAGGCCGCTCCTACAAGGGTCCGCGCTTGGCATCAAACCCGGCGCGATCCTCTGTAGGAGCGGCCTTGTGTCGCGAAAGGGCTGCGCAGCAGCCCCGGCAATCTAGAAGGAGCCATGCACTCGCACGACCACACCCAAAAACTCGCAGCCTTCCTCACACAACAGCGCCGGGTAGTTGCTGTTGAGTGCCTTCAGGTACCGTTGCCCACCTTCCTCCGCCAGCTCACGGAAAATCGCCGGTTTGCCGGGCTGACGAGCGATAACCAAACGCCCTGGCTCGGCTTCTACGCCAGGGTCCACCAACATCCGCATACCTTGCGGCACACTGCGGCCACTGACGGCACTCATGGCATCGTTTTCCACGGTCAGCCAGAACGCCTTGCCCTGGGCCAGATAGTCCGTCTGCTCGAATACGCCAGGCTCCGTACCATCTGCAACACCTAGCTCATCCCAACCCAGCACCGGGTAGCGGAAACACACGATGTATTGCATGAGGTCCAGTTCATCATCATCGTCATCCACCTCGTAGATGCCGCGCTCCTCGCCAACCTGGCCAACAATGCGCAACTGTAGGCTGACGTTGTAGTGCGGCATGCCAATCTCGACGAATGTGCGGTTCATCGATTCGATCTTCGGCTGACGCCGCTTGTTCACCCAATGCCCCACGCTGCCTTGCGACACGCCAACGCGCTCGGCAAGCTGTTCTTGAGTGAGCCCTAGCTCCTCCATCCGGTCACGGACGAGGGCAATCCATTTATCCATATTCATCGCTGGCACGATACGGACTGCCTTCAAGCGCTCAATAAACATTCAGTATTATTTATCGGAAAGCACAAAAATACACCAGGTATTAGTATCAGCCTGAACCCTTTCCTTACTGGTGTTAGTAGGTATCAGGATGAAACCACCGAAAAACGACGAAACAGATCTCGACAGCGAAGCCGCCCGCCGCGCCCTCGACTACTACCTCAACCCCAACCCGCCGCGCCCCACTCAAGAGAACAGGATCTGGACCCTGCACGAGGGGGTAACCAAAGACCAGGCCCAGGAGCATGCCATCGCCCTGCTGCGCTGCGCCGCCGCCACCGCGCAGGAAACCGCCACCCACCAGCACGGTAGCCAGCGCGAGCTGACCTTCGCGCTGATGCACATGATGGACATGGCACGCGCACTGCTCGAGCACAACCGCTCGGTGGGCTCGGGTTCGTAAGCAAGAAAGAAGGGAGAGAACGTGATGGCCAGGTAACGGCAAAGGCCCCGATTGCCGGGACAAGGAAGCGCACCGGTAAAATTTTTTTACCGGATTAGCGAAAATTCATTTGACTGGCAAATGATAACGATTATTATTGCACTCAGCTGATCGCGAGATCTGCTGGATAACCTGGAGCTTAGGTCGCTCTCAGATTATCTCCTCATCAGGCTAATCACGGTTTTTGACCCGGCTTTTTGCTGGGTCTTTTTTTTGGCTCTTCAGGCTAATGAAGATCGTGATGGCGCGCATGATAGCAAAGGTGTTTCAGGGCGTGAACGCTCATTACAAAACTTTGCGGAATCAGCACTTGAGAACCAATCTCGTTTAACCTACGCTGATCACGCATCACGGAAGATGCCCCCATCCCTCCCCCTTATAGAGCAAGGAGCTGTCCATGACCCGTCTGCTGATGCCCCTTGAGCACCCAACCCCTGCTGCCGAACACCATGCCGACGACGCCCTGCTGCACGCCCTGAAGCGCCTGCCACGGCGCGTACAGCAAGTGTTCCTGCTCAACCGCCTCGACCAGCTGGACTTCGCCAGCATCGCCGCCCGCCTCGACCTGCCATTGGCGAGCATCGAGCGGCACATGGACCAGGCGCTGCAGGCCGGCCGCTCGCGCCGGGATGTGCTGGCGAGTGTTGCCGGGCAATGGTATGTGCGCTTGCAGAGCCCACAGGTAACGGCGTGCGAGCGGATCGATTTCCGCCGTTGGCTGGATGCGGACATGGCGAACTTGCAGGCGTTTCATGACACGGAACTGCACTGGCGCAGCTTGTTGGCACCGGCACGGCAACTGGGCCAGGACGGTTGGTACCGGCAAGGTCGGGCAGCGCTGTCGATTGGCGGGTGCTCGGTTGCAGTCGGGCTTGGCGTGGCGGCGTTGGTGCTGTTCGGTTTCTGGGCCTGATCAGCACCAGGCCGTTATCGTTCTCACTGCGGATGGCTCGTTTGGCATCAAGTTCGAGTGCTGGCTGGCGTTTCCGTCAGGCATGCAAGCAGTAGCCATCCGCACAAACCCGCACCCAGGAACAGAAGCCCCAGGCTAATCGGCAACGCGCCTTCGACGCCAGCAACAAGACTGCCAGCCAAACCACCACCTGCGAACAACAAGGTCGTGTTGAGCGACGCTGCCGCACCGGCCTGCTGCGGGTAACGCGCCAAGGCCTGGGTCGTTGCAGCAGGGCGCACCAGCGTTGTCCCGGTCGTGCAGATGATCATCGGCAGCAGCAGCCCCGCCACCGTCAATCCCGCTATCTTCTCCCAGATCAACAGCGTGATGCCCCCGGCAGCTATGAGCAGGAATCCCGTCTTGATCTGAACCTGCGGGCTTACGCGGTTGTTCAAATAGGTCGCGGCTGTTCCGCCAGCGATATACGCAAGCCCATAGGCGATAAACACCACCGAGAATTGATAGGGCGTCAGCCCCAGGCTGTCCATCAACGCCAATGGCGCGACAACGATGAAGGAGAAATGGCAGGCAAAAGCGAGACTGGACAGCAGGGAGTGCGCAAGATAGGTCGTATCACGCAGCATGGCCCAATAGCTGCGCATGCCTGAAGTACGGCGGCGCGATGCAGGCGTATCCTGCAACAGTGCAAACGAAAGGCATGAAACGATCAGGGCTATGAAAGCGAATAGCGTAAAGCTGCCCTTCCAGCCAAAGGATTGTTGGAGAAAAGCGCCTGCGACCGGTGACAACGAAATGAACAGCCCACTTGCGCTGGTCAGCAGGATACGCAAGGCATTGCGCTGTTTACCACTGTACAAGTCCTGCACAAGCGCCTGGCCCAACACGAAGCTCCCGCAACCCAGAGCCTGTAGCAAACGGAACGCCATGAACGTCTCATAGCGGGTTGAAAGTACACAACCCACTGCCCCTGCAATGGACACCCCCAGCCCTGCAAGCAATAACCGCTTGCGTCCCATGCCATCTGACAATGGCCCGATCACCAATTGCGCCAAGGCGACACCAAACGCAAAGAAGCTCACCGAGTAGGCTATCTGCTGTGGTTCGACGCGAAACTCGTCTGCGAGCGCCGGGAATGACGGCAGGATCACATCCAAAGGAAATACGCCCAGTAGACACAATAGAATCAGCAAGGCCGAGCGCAGAAAGCTACTGAACGAACCCAAGGGCTGATTCACGCTACCAAGCCCGCCTTCTTGTATTGCCGTAAATAGTCACTGGAATTTCCATGGAAGCGCCGAGCCCTGATGGTAGCGACACCCTGAAGATGTACAACCCGAACCGGGCAGCGAAACTTCCGATAGAGTTGTAGGGCTTTTCCCTTGTCACTTATTACCGTTGAGTTCTAGTGCTATCCAGCTTTCTGCTGACTTGATAGCCGGCCCCTACCGCAGTTCATCTGTTGTGCAAACTGCTCTCAGTAGTTGAAGTCATGACCGAGCTGGCCCTGCACCCATTCAAGGAATTGTCGAACCCTGGGGGTTTCAGCATGGCCTCGCGGAAATACCAGGTGGTGGGCACTGACGGGCGTCGCCAAGTCTTCCGCAAATACCGGTACCAACACGCCCCGGGCGATATAGTCCTGCGCCAGCAGGCAACTCTCCAAGGCCAACCCATACCCATGGCTGGCGGCCTCCAGGCTCATGTAGGAGCGATCGAAGCTCAGGGCGTAGGGGGTTTGTGGCAACGCCACGCCTTGCTGTGCGAACCATTGGGGCCATTGCACCAATGCGGCTTCCGACAGGATCAGGTTCTGCCCCAGCAGATCGCTGGGCTGCTTGATAGGCGTACGCTCGAGAAGCTGTGGCGAGGCGAGCACAGTTGCACGCTCATGCCGGATGGTGCGCACTTCCAGGCTGGGCCAGTTGGGGTAGCCATGACGGATATCCAGATCGATCTGATGGCGGCCGAAGTGCAGCGACTCGTAGGAGCACGACAGGTTGATCTGGATCTGCGGATGACTGTTACGAAAATGGTCCAGGCGCGGCAGCAACCAGAGCAGGCCGAAGCTAGGCGCGGAATGAAGCCGCAAGCAATCGAAGCCCACCGAGTTGCCGGCGCGCTCGGTGGCCGTAGCCAGGCTTTGCAATATGCCTGACACCTCGCGCAGGTACTGCTCTCCGGCCGGGGTCAATGCAACACCGCGCGCCTCGCGAATGAACAATGGACGACCGATCAAGGCTTCCAGATTAGCGATCTGGTGGCTCACCGCAGAGGGCGTGAGGTTCAACTGCTCTGCGGCCCGTGCAACGTTGCCGAAGCGAGCAACTTGCTCGAAGGCCTGAATTGCTTTCAGGGAAGGGATCTGAGGCGATTTTCTAAGGATGTCCAGGCTCATGACCATTTCCTGAAAGATTCGAAGCGATACCAGGGCTTTTACCTTCCTGTAAGCCCAAGGCACAAGTCGAGGGCTGAATTTTTTTCAGCACCGGGTGAAGGAGGCAGCGTTGCTTGGGGTGCTGTCCCGGACGAAGCTGTGCTTATCGGTTCTTCCTGGAACCGCCGCTCACAACAACAACCATCTGGAGCACCTTCGATGCTGTTAACAGGAAAATTTGCCGTGATCACTGGCGCGGCCTCTGCCCGCGGTATCGGCCGCGCAACAGCCCAGGCGTTTGCCGCTCAGGGCGCCAAAGTCGCGATCCTGGACCTGGACGCCTCTGCCGCAACCGAGGCTGCCGCTTCACTCGGCGAAGGCCACCTCGGCGTGGCTGCCAACGTTGCCGATGAAGCACAAGTGCGTGATGCCATCGCTCAAGTGCTCGCGCAATTCGGCCGGATCGACGTGCTGGTAAACAACGCCGGCATCACTCAACCGGTGAAAACCCTGGAAATTACAGGGGCTGACTATGACCGGATTCTCAACGTGAACCTTCGTGGCACCTTGCTGATGTCCCAGGCGGTGATCCCAACCATGCGGGCGCAACGCGCTGGCAGCATCATCTGCATGTCTTCTGTGTCTGCCCAGCGTGGTGGCGGCATCTTCGGTGGCCCTCACTACAGCGCGGCGAAGGCTGGCGTGCTTGGATTGGGCAAGGCGATGGCCCGTGAACTGGGACCGGACAATATTCGCGTCAACTCGATCACGCCAGGCCTGATTCACACTGACATCACCGGTGGCCTCATGCAGGATGAGCGCCGTCACGCCATCATCGAAGGCATCCCGCTGGGCCGCCTGGGTGAGGCGCGCGATGTCGCCAATGCGGCTTTGTTCCTGGCCAGTGACCTGTCCAGCTACCTGACGGGGGTTACCCTGGATGTCAACGGCGGGATGCTGATCCACTGAGCACCCGGTGCATCGTGACCTGCACCCGAGCCCGGCGCAGGCCACGCGTTCGATAACAACAAGAGATCAGAACGAATGACCACATTAGCGCTCGATGCGGTATCCGCCGCACGCAGCAGTGCCTACCGTAAAACGGCCTGGCGACTGATGCCTTTTCTCATGCTCTGCTACCTGTGCGCCTATCTGGACAGGGTCAATGTCGGCTTTGCGAAGCTGCAGATGATGGACGACCTGGCCCTTTCCGAAGCGGTCTACGGATTGGGCGCCGGCATGTTCTTCATTGGCTATTTTCTCTTCGAGGTGCCCAGCAACATCATTCTGCACAAAGTGGGCGCTCGACGCTGGATCGCACGCATCATGATCACCTGGGGCATCATCTCAGCGATGTTCGCCCTGGTGGAGACAGCCTGGCAATTCTATACCCTGCGGTTTTTGCTGGGGATCGCCGAAGCAGGCCTGGCACCAGGGCTTCTGCTGTACCTGACCTATTGGTTCCCGTCTTACCGCCGGGCGAAGATGACCGCGCTTTGGTTCATCGCGATTCCGCTCTCGGGCATGGTCGGCGGCCCCTTGTCGGGTTGGATCATGGAGCGCTTTGCCGGCGTTCACGGCTGGGCGGGCTGGCAGTGGATGTTCCTGCTCGAAGCCATCCCAACGGTACTGGTGGGCGTTCTGGTGCTGAGCTACCTGAAGGATGGCGTCGATCAGGCTCACTGGTTGAGCGACGAAGAAAAAGCCCTGGTGCGCAAGGAGCTGGCTGAAGACGAGCAACACAAGGTAAACCACGGTTCGGTGGCCGACTTCATCCGCGACCGTCGGCTCTGGTTGCTGGCGGGCATCTACTTCTGCGTAGTGATGGGCCAGTACGCAATCACGTTCTGGCTACCCACACTGGTACGTAATGCCGGCGTCAGCGAACCTTTGCACATCGGCCTGCTGACCAGCCTGCCGTACCTGTGTGCCATCGTCGCGATGCTGTGGGCCGGGCGCAGCGGCGACCGCCACCGTGAACGCCGCTGGCATCTGGCGATCCCCATGCTGATCGGCGCACTGGGCCTGAGCCTCGCCGCAGCACTGGGCAGCAGTCTGACGCTGTCGATCCTCAGCCTGTGCCTCGCAGCAGCTGGAGTGCTATCCGCCTCTTCACTGTTCTGGATGCTGCCCACCACGCTGCTGGGAGGTGTATCGGCGGCGGCAGGCATCGCGGCGGTGAACAGTTTCGCCAACCTTGCCGGCTTCTGCTCGCCGTACCTGATCGGCTGGGTCACTACCACCTTGGGCAGCAATGCCATCGGCATGTATCTCATCACGGCCGTACTCATGTTTGGCGCCTTCCTGGTGTCACGAGTACCGGCTCATCTGGTCAATCGTTGATTCGATAAAGGAGTCACTTCAATGACTGCTGTGCCTACCTACACCGAGGCGCTGCCGCTGGCTGTGCGCGCTCGCAATATCCGCCGCCATGCATTGCGCATGGGGCAAGTCCAGGGCCAGGGCTATGTCGGCCAGGCGCTGGGCGCCGCCGACCTGCTGGCGGTCGCGTATTTCCATGCGCTGCGCCTCGACCCCGGCAACCCCGAATGGGAGCAGCGCGACCGTTTCTACCTGTCCATCGGGCACTACGCGATTGCCCTCTATGCCGCACTGATCGAGGCCAGCGTAATCCCAGAGGATGAGCTTGAAACCTACGGTAGCGACGATAGCCGCTTGCCCATGTCTGGTATGGCTGCCTATACCCCAGGCATGGAGATCACCGGTGGCTCGCTCGGCCACGGCTTGGGCATCGCCGTCGGCGCTTGCCTCGGGCTCAAACGCAAGGGTTCGGACAGCTGGGTCTACAACCTGCTGTCCGATGGCGAGCTCAACGAGGGCTCGACCTGGGAGGCCGCCATGTCGGCCAGCCATTGGCGCCTGGACAACCTGATCGCAATCATCGATGTGAACAACCAGCAGGCGGATGGCCATTCCAGCGAGGTACTGGCCTTCGAGCCAATCGTCGACCGTTGGCAAGCCTTTGGCTGGTTCGTTCAACGCGTGGACGGCAATGATCTGGATGCGCTGGTCGGCGCCTTCGACCAGGCCCGCGCCCACACCGGGGCGCAACCGCGCGTGATCATATGCGATACCCGCATGGGCAAAGGCGTGCCTTTCCTGGAAAACCGCGACAAGACGCACTTCATTCGCGTCGATGAAAACGAATGGGACCTCGCCCTCAAGGCGCTGGACGCCGGGAGCCAAGCATGAGCACTGTGAACTCACCCAAGAAACGCCTGACCACCTCGGCCATGATCGCTTCGATTGCCGCCGACGGCCAGCCGACGCGCCCTGCCCCGTTTGGCCATGCCCTGGCAAGCCTTGCCGAGCAACGTCAGGATATAGTTGGGCTGAGTGCCGACCTGTCCAAGTACACCGACCTGCACATCTTCGCCAAAGCCCACCCCGAGCGCTTCTATCAAATGGGCATGGCCGAACAATTGCTGATGAGCGCCGCTGCTGGCATGGCACGGGAAGGCATGACACCCTTTGCCACCACCTATGCGGTATTCGCTTCCCGTCGGGCCTATGACTTCATCTGCATGGCAATCGCAGAAGAGAACCTCAACGTCAAGATCGTCTGCGGGCTGCCTGGCCTGACCACCGGTTATGGTCCTAGCCACCAGGCCACGGATGACCTGGCCATCTTCCGGGCGATGCCCAACCTGATGATCGTCGACCCCTGCGATGCGCTTGAGATCGAACAGGCTGTGCCAGCGATCGCTGCCCATCAGGGGCCGGTCTACATGAGGCTGCTGCGCGGCAACGTACCCTTGGTGCTCGATCGCTACGATTACCAGTTCCAACTGGGCAAGGCACAGGTGCTGCGCGGTGGCCGGGATGTGCTGTTGATTGCCAGCGGCCTCATGACCATGCGTGCGCTGGAGACTGCAGAGCAGCTGCAAAAGGACGGTGTGGATGTATCAGTGCTGCATGTACCCACCATCAAACCGCTCGATGAGCAGACCATCCTCGCCGAGGCACGCAAGCCGGGTCGCCTGGTGGTAACTGCGGAAAACCACTCGATCATAGGGGGCCTGGGAGAGGCGGTTGCGGGCGTGCTGTTGCGCAATGGGGTCACTCCAACCTTCCGCCAGATCGCGCTACCGGATGCATTTCTCGACGCGGGTGCACTTCCGACCTTGCATGACCGTTACGGGATCTCCACTGACGCTGTGTCCAGCCAAATCAAGGCGTGGCTTTAACCGCAGTTATGGGTAGCATTTTCTGAAGCAACGAAAATAGCGTTAACGGGGCTGCTACGCAGCCCATCGCCGGCAAGCCAGCTCCCACAGGTACTGCGCAGAACTCAGGAGTTGCGCGATCTCTGTGGGAGCTGGCTTGCCGGCGATGGGCCGCAAAGCGGCCCCCAATTGCTTAACTGACGGGCATTAGCCTTCCAGCCCCTTCTTCAGCGCCGCCAGGCCATCTTCATAGATCCCAGCGAACAGCGCAGTTGCCTCAGCATCGCTGATACCCACCGGCACGAACGAACCGGACCATTCCACGCGCGACCCGCTACCTTCAGCCACCACACGCAGGGTCGACTGGTAGTCACGCACCGGCGCCGGGCCCGTGAGGATGGTGTAGCTGTAGCTGCGGCCGGCTTCGTTGAAGTCCAGCAGGCGCTCGATGATGGTGTCGCCAGCCACGCTCTTGAGGGTGCGGACGCGGCCGCCTTCGCTGAGGGCGCTTTCGGGGATGAACGGCAGCCAGTCGGGCAGCGCGTCGAAACCGCCAATCAGTTGCCAAACACGGTTGGCATCGGTTGCAAGGGTGATTGAAGCTTGTGCAGTTGCCATGATGATTCTCCCGGGGCGTGGCCCCATTGATTCGGGTAGGCAGGGCCGCGGGGCGGCCCTGAAAGGTCGGTTTAAACGGCAGGTACCGGGGCTTGGGCGTTGATCAGCCCTTGCTGGCGCAGGTCGTTCCAGAACGCCATCGGGATCACCTTGCTCAGGGCGGCGAGGTCTTCGTTGGCGTGCGCAGGACGGGTGGAACCCGGGATCACCGAGACCACGGCGGGATGGGCCAGGGCGAACTGCAGGGCGGCCGCCTTCACATCCACACCATGGGCACGGGCCACGGCGCGGATGCGCTCGAGCTTGGCAAGAACAGGCTGGGTGGCCTTCTGGTACTCGAAGTGCTCGCCGCCGGCGGTGACACCCGAGCTGTACGGGCCACCCACGACGATACCTACACTCTGCTCCACCGCTTGCGGCATGACGCGTTGCAGTGCGCGGTCATGGTCCAGCAGCGAGTAGCGGCCGGCCAGCAGGAAGCCGTCGGGACGCGGCTCGTCCAGGTCGAGGGTCAGCTCGATCGGCTCGACGCGGTTCACACCCAGGCCCCAGGCCTTGATCACGCCTTCTTCACGCAGACGAGAGAGCACGCGGAAGGCGCCGGTGCGGGCGACTTCGAACTGGCTCAGCCACTCGTCACCGTAGAAGTCCTGGGCGATGTCGTGGATCCAGACGATGTCCAGGCGGTCGGTCTTCAGACGACGCAAACTGTCTTCGATGGAGCGCAAGGTGGCGTCGGCGCTGTAGTCGTTGACGATGCGGTTGCGGTTACCGTGCTCGAACAGGCCGCTCTTTTCGCCCAGTTCACGGGCGGCCGGGTCTTCCAGTTCGTCGAGGATGATGCGACCGACCTTGGTGCTGAGCACGTACTCGTCACGTGGGCGACCGACCAAGGCATTGCCCAGGCGGCTTTCGGAAAGGCCGGCACCGTAGAACGGGGCGCTGTCGAAGTAGCGCACGCCATTGTTCCAGGCCGCATCGACGGTAGCCTGCACTTCGTCTTCAGGCACGTTGCGGAACATGTTGCCCAGCGGTGCGGTACCGAAGCCCAGTGGGTTGGCGATAAGGGATTTGAGGTTCATGTGCGTATTCCTGATGAGGGGAGTTGGTTGTGAACTCCAGTGGCTGCAATCCTATGCGCCACCCACCAAGACCGTCCAAGTCATATTTCGAACGACTTGAGACCTTTTATGCAACACCCTGCACCCCCCGGGATGGATTGATGCATGCCGCAATGACTAGTCCGCCAAACGCCTGAACACCAAACCGGAAATTCCGCACATGGCAGCACACAGCAACATCACCGTGGCGATATCTGCCACCGAGGTTTCGCTACGCCCATCCAACCCGGCCAGTATCCCCAACAGCCCCCCTGCCAGGCTCACCGACATGGCCATGGTCAACTGCACGGACATCGCCGACAACGAACTGGCTGCCGCCGAACGCTCACCGGGGACGTCCTGATAACTGGCAGCTCCCAACGTCGAGAACTGCAGTGAACGCACCAGGCCTGCGGCGAACAGCACCGTAGCCATCAGCCACACAGCGGTATCACGATCGAAACTGGCGCACAGGGCAATCCCCATACCACTGAGCACGGCATTGCAACTGAGTACCCGCCCATAGCCGTAGCGCCGCACCAATGGCACTGCCAGCAGCTTCATCAGCAGCGCGCCAACGCCACCACTGACCACCAGCCCTCCTGCCGCCAACGGGCTGAAGCCCAGGCAGTTCTGCAGCAGCAACACGATCAGGAACGGCTGGGCAGCCGAACCCAGGCGGAACAGCCCGCCACCCGCCTGGGCCACGCCAAAGCTGCGCACGCGCAGCAGCGACAGGTCCACCAGCGGACTGGGGTGTCGTCGCGCGTGCAGCAGATACCCCAATGCACAGGCTACTCCGCCGGCCACCAGCACCATGGCCCAGACCTGCGGCAACTGCCCCAGCCCCAGCGCTTCCAGGCCGAACACCAACATGGCCAGGGCGCCACCGCTGAGCAGCAAGCCACGCACATCCAACGGTGGCACCGGCCGTGCCGGATAATCCGGTACATGGCGCAGGATCAGCCAGCAACCCAGCAGGCAGATTGGCAGGTTGACCAGGAAGATCCAGTGCCAGGACAGCACCGTCACCAGCAAACCGCCAAGCAACGGCCCGACCAGCGGCCCCACCAGTGCCGGCAGGGCCAACCAGGACATGGCCTGCAGCAGCTGCTCGCGGCTCGACCAACGCAGGATGATCACCTGCCCCACCGGTGTCATCAATGCCCCGGCCGCCCCCTGCAGCATGCGCCCCAGGCACAGTTGCCAGAGCGTATCGGCCAGGGCGCAGGCCAGTGAGGCACAGGTGAACAAGCCCATCGCCGCCAACATGACCTGGCGCGGGCGAAAGCGCTCGGCAGCCCAACCGCTGACCGGCACGCAAAGGGCCAGGGCAAGCATGTACAACGACACCACCAGATTCATGCGCAGCCCCGGCTCGCCGAAATCGGCGGCCATCTGCGGCAAGGCGGTCATCACCGCTGTGCTGTCGAGCAGTTCCATGAACAATGCGGCACCGATGATCAACGGGACCTTGGGGCTTTGCAAATGGCCGGCCAGCAAGGCCGGCTGGGCAGTCAAAACAGCCCCGAGACAGGTGGGCGAGTGCCCTTGAGCTGCCAGGCACCTACCACCGCCGCCTTCCATTGGCGCGGATTATGATTGGCCACTGTGCGGGCGTTGCGCCAGTGGCGGTCGAGGTTGTGCTGGCGGCCGGTGGTGGAGGCACCGCCAACGTCGAACAGCGTTTGCGCAGCCTGGAGCGCCAGCTCGGCGACCAGATACTGGGTCTGCGCCACCTCGATTGCGGCCTGCTCCACGGCGGCTTCATCCAGTTGCGCGGCCCAGGCCTTGTCGATGGTTGCAGCGGCCTTGAGTACCACGGCTTCCGCGCCATATGCGCGGGCGGCGATATCGCCTACCGACAGCTCTACGTAGGGGTCGTCCACCGAGCGGCTGGCCATGCTGTGCTTGATCGGGCGGGCATGCTCGCGGGCGAAGCGGGTGGCGTCGTCCAGCGCATTGCGGGCGATACCGGCCAGCACGGTGGCCAGGAACAGCTGCAGGAACGGCGTGACGATGGTGCGCTTGCCCTCCTCCACGGTACGCGTGCGGATATCGCTGGCCTCGACACGCACATTACGCAAGTGGGTGGTGCCGCTGGCGGTCAGGCGCTGGCCCATGGCATCAAAGTCGTCGACCAGTTCCAGGCCTTCGCGATCGCGCGGCAGGATGAACGACACTGGCTGCTCGTCCTCGTCAAGGGCAACGGCACTGACGTAGTCGGCGAACAGCGCACCCGTGCTGTAGAACTTGCTGCCATTGGCGCGGAAATGATCGCCCTCACGCACCAGGCGCGCGGCGATGGCGCCGTTGGCACCGCCCAGTTCCCAGCCGGCATTGCCAATCACCGCCCCCTGCAGATAGCGCGCGAACCAACGCTCGCGCTCCTGCTCGGCACCTTCGGCTTGTGAAGCCAGCAGGCCTTCGACAAAGGCAAAACCTGGGCGCAGGGCCTGGGCCACGTTGGAGTCGACCGAGGCGATTTGCAGCAGCAGTTCGATCACATCGCTGACACTGCCGCCGGGGCCCCCGTATTGCCCGGGGATACGCACGGTGTAAAGCCCGGCTGCCGCAAGCTGGGCAATGGCCTCATGGGGCAACAGGCGTTCGCGTTCGCGTTGTGCGGCACCTTCGCCGATGGTGGGCAACAAGGCGACGATACGGGCCTTCAGGTCTGCGACGCTGGTGGCCGGAGCCTGGGTTGGGAAACGTTGAAATGTGGTCATGGTTCAGTCCTTTAAGTACATCTTTCGTTTAGGCGACCCGAGCCTTGTGGGAGCAGCTGCCTTGAAGCTGGCCCGGTCCCTGTGGGAGCCGCGCTGGGCTTGACGTTTCAAATCGCGATCTTCCACAGGCGGGTTTCGTCGAACAGGTCGAAGGCTTCGTTTTCCAAGTCCAGCGGCGGCACCACCAGTTCGGCGCCGCTGCCGGGCAGGCGCGGCACCGCACCGAGCAATCGCTGGGTGTATTCGTGGGCCGGGCTCTCGAACAACTGCTCGACCGGTGCCTGCTCCACCACCTGACCGTGGCGCATCACCAGCACGTCATCGCTGACATGGCGGATCACCCCCAGATCGTGGGAGATGAACAGGTAGGCCAGGCCCAGTTCGTCCTGCAGGTCGGCCAGCAGGTCGAGCACCTGTGCCTGCACCGACACGTCCAGGGCCGACACCGGCTCGTCGCAGATGATCACCTTGGGTTCGCTGGCGATCGCCCGGGCGATTGCCACCCGCTGGCGCTGGCCGCCCGACAGTTGCAACGGTCTGCGCTGGCCGAGTTCTGCCGGTAAACGCACCTGGTTGAGCAGCACAGCGATACGTGCGGGCCTGGCTGGTGCCTCGATACCAGCTACCTGCAACGCGTCATCAAGAATCTGCGCCACGCTCCACCGCGGGTCGAACGAGCCCAGCGGGTCCTGGTAGATCACGCTGATCTCGCGACGCAACGGCCTGCGCACTGCCTCGCTCACGGCGTTGGCCGGGCGGTTCCAGGGTTGCCCGCGATAAAGTACTTCGCCCTCGTCGGGCTGCAGCAGGCCGAGGGCGATGCGTGCCACGGTGGTCTTGCCCGAGCCGGACTCGCCGACAATGCCCAGGGTGCGCCCGGCACGCAGGCTGAAGTCGACACCTTGCACCACCTGGCGCACCAGCCCATCCGGGCCAAGGTAGCGCTTGCCCAGGCCACGGCCTTCGAGCAGTACATCGCTGTGCGAGCGTGCTCGCGGTTCATGTCGCACGCCAACCCGCTCGGGTGACAACCGGCTGCCGCGCGGGTGCTCGGCCGGTACTGCCGCCAGCAAGGCCTGGGTGTAGGGGTGGCGCGGCTGACGCAGCACCTGCTGCATCGGCCCCTGCTCCACCACTTCGCCATGGCGCAGCACCACCACCTCATCGGCCAGTTGGGCAACCACTGCCAGGTCGTGGCTGATGATCAGCAGCGAGGCGCCACGGGCCTTGATCTGCTGGAACACTTCGAGAATCTGTGCCTGCACGGTGGCGTCCAGCGCGGTGGTCGGCTCGTCGGCGATCACCAGTGCGGGGTCCAGGGCCAAGGCACTGGCGATCAGTGCACGCTGGCGCAGGCCACCGGACAACTGCCCGGGACGCTGACGAGCACGCAATTCGACATCCGGTACGCCAACCCGCTCGAGCAACTCATGCACACGCGCGGCACGGGTGTGGCGATCACCGTATCCGTGGGTCTGCAGCACTTCGAGAATTTCCTTGCCCACCGGCCGCAGCGGGTCAAGCGATACCAGCGCATCCTGCAACACGAAGCCGATATTCCTGCCACGTACCGCGCGCCACTGGCGCTCGCTGAGATCGAGCAGGTCGTGGCCGCCGAAACTCAAGCGACGGGCACTCACCTGCGCGCGCCCTCCGGCCAGCCCGACCAGGCAGCGGGCACTGACGCTCTTGCCCGAGCCAGACTCGCCGACCAAGGCCAAGCAACGGCCGGGCAGCAAGGTGAAGGACAGATCACGGACCACGCTGGCGCCATCAAAGGCCACGTTCAGCCCTTCGACGATCAAGGTCTTGTCGCTCATGGCAGGCGCCCCTCCAGGCGTTGTTGGATATAGCGGCCAGTCACGGTGGTCGCCAGGGTGGTGAGGACGATGAACAGGCCAGGGAAGAAGGTGAGCCACCAGGCATTGGCGATGAAGTCGCGCCCCATGGACAACATGGTCCCCCACTCCGGCGCCGGCGGCCGCGCGCCCAGGCCGAGGAAGCTCAGCGCCGAGGCCCAGACGATGGCCTGGCCAACGCCCATGGTCAGCGTCACCACCAATGGCCGCATGGCGTTGGGCAGCAATTGACGCAGCACGATGCGCGAAGTCGGGTGCCCCAACGCCCGCGCCGCTTCGATGTAGCCGGCGTTGCGTACCGCCAGCACCTGGCCACGGACCATGCGCGCGTACCCCGGCGCACCGCCCAGCCCGGTGGCGACGATCAACGGGCCGACACCGCTGCCGAACACCGCCACGAACAGCAGCGCCAGCACCAGGCTGGGGAAGGCGAACAGCACTTCCAGCAACCAGCCCACCGCACGGTCCACGCGTGCGCCGCCAAGGCCACCCAGCAGGCCGAGGGCGATGGCGATAAGCATGGAAATGGCCGTAGCTGCGAGGCCGATCAGCAGGCTCTGCCGTGCGCCGTGGATGACCCGCGCAAAGATGTCGCGGCCTGACTGGTCGGTGCCCAGCCAGTGCGCCCAGCTGGGCGGCTGGAAAGCCTCTCGCGGTACGATGGCCAATGGGTCGATGCGGGTGAACAGCCCTGGCGCCAATGCGGCCAGAAGCAATGCGAACAGGAACAGGATCGCCAGGCTTGCGCCCAGCGGCGGCAATTTCAGGTGGCGCTGCCGACGCAATGGCGCCAGCACGTGGCCATGGGTCAGGTCTGTCATGCTGCAGCCTCCTGCTGCCGAGGGTCGATCCACTGGTACAGCAGGTCGACCAGAATATTCGCCAGCACATAGCCGGCCGCCACTACCAGGCTTATGCCGATTACCAGCGGCAGGTCCTGGGCTTGCACCGCCTGGTACAGCTGGCGGCCCACCCCCTTGCGCGAAAAGATCACCTCGCACACCACCGCACCACTGATCAGCGCACCGATGGCCCAGCCTGACAGCGACACACCTGGCAGCAAGGCATGGCGCAAGGCATGCCGGAAGCGCACGGCGAGGTCACTGAGGCCACGTGTGCGGGCGGTGAGGACGAAGGGTTGATCGAGGGTGAGTTCCAGCGACTCGCGGGTGACCTGGGCAATGAAACCGGCCAATGGAATCGCCAGGGAAAACGCCGGAAGTACCAGGCTGGCGAAGCTGTCACTACCAGCCGGCGGGAACCAGCGCAGGCCGAAGGCGAATACCGCCAGCAGCACCACACCGAGCCAGAAGTGCGGCAGCGCCGCGCTGAGGGTTTCCGCCAGCGAGGCGATGCCGCCGACCAGCCTGCCGCGCCCGGCGGTGACCACTGTCAGTAGCAGCACCAGCAACCAGGCCAGCACCAAGGCGGCGACGGTCAGTTCCAAGGTCGCCCCGCCCTGCTCCGCCAGCACACGGGTGACCGGCAGGTGCTGCGAGTAGGACACGCCCAGGTCACCTTGCACCAGGCGCCCGAGGTAGAACACGTATTGCACGGCCAATGGCTTGTCGAGGCCGTACTCCACGCGCGCGGCTTCAATCGCTTCCGGCGTCGGGTTGCCACTGGGGCCACCAAGAATCGCCAGCACCGGGTCACCCGGCATCAGCCGCAGTGCGAAGAAGGTCAGGGTCGCCACCGCCCACAGCACCAGCACGCCACCGGCCAGGCGGATGGCGGCGCGCCGCCCCAGGGCAGCCAGGCGTTCGCGACGCGGGTCGGTCACCGCGAGTGTCGTCGTAGTCATTTGTTCACCCATGCGTCATAGAGGTAGGTCACCGCCAGCGAAGGTTCCAGTCGCACGCCATGGGCGGTCTTGTAGATACCCAGGCGCGTGCTTTGCGGATAGGTGGTGAGTTGCAGGTACTGCGCGGCGGCCTGTTGCTGTGCCTGGAAGTAGCGCTGGCGCCTCAGGCCCGCGTCCTGGGTGGCCAGGGCACTGTCGAGCAGTGCGTCGTAGCCCGGGTCGGCGTAGCCGGAAGAGTTCTGGTGATAACCGCCAACCCCGGCTGGCTGCACGAACGCGGTGGTGAAGATGATGCGCAGCACGTCAGGGGTGTTGGTGTTCCAGTAACCGGTGCGGATGTCGTAGTCCCATGCCGCCTGGCGAGCGGTGACCTGGGCATCGCTCATCTGGTCCAGTACCAGCTCCAGGCCCGCCTGCCGGGTTGTGGCCTGTACCTGCTCCCACAGGGTCAGCTCCGACGGCGGCGTGCGCGCACCGATCAGCACGACGGCACGCAGCCGCTGGCCGTTCCTGGTGCGGTAGCCTTCGCTGTCGCGGCCGGTCCAGCCAGCCTCGTCGAGCAGCCTGGCGGCGCGAGCCGGGTCGTATTCCTGGCTGCGTTCGAAGTCACCGCTGTAGAACGGCGTGGCCAGGCTCAACGGGCCACCGGCGCGGGGGAACTCGCCGAAGTACACACTTTTCAGCGCACCCTCGACATCGGCGCTGCGAACGAAGGCCTCGCGTACACGGATGTCGTCGAACGGTGCGCGGCGCAGGTTGAAGGTGCCATTGGTGGGGTTGCCCGGGCGCTGGGCGATGATCAATTCCACATCCGGGTTACGCCGTGCTGCTTCGTGCGACTCTGGTGGCAATGCTTCGATCACATCCACCTCACCGGCCTGCAGCGAGGCGAAGCGCACCGACGGTTCCTGGATGAACTTCCAGACGATGCGATCAAGGTACGCAGGGCCCTGGTGTCGTGCGGTCGGCGGCGCCCAGTTGTAAGCCGGGTTGCGCACCAGCTCCACCTGGTTCTGCCGGTCCCAGCGCACCACCTTGAACGGCCCGCTGCCGACCGGGCTTTCGCAGTTCTGGTCGCGGCTGCGTTGCAATGCGGTGGGCGACTGGATGCCGAGAAAACCCTGGGCCAACACTTCAAGGAACGCCGCATAGGGTGTCGCCAGGGTGACTTCGGCAGTGTAGGTGTCGATCACCTTCGTGCCGCGGTACTGGCGGATGTAGCCACCGGCGGTACTGGATTGGGTCTTGGGGTTGGCCATGTGGTCGAGGTTGGCCTTGACCGCTTCGGCATTGAACGGCGTGCCGTCGGTAAAATGCACGTCGCGGCGCAGGTGGAAGGTGTAGCGCAGGCCATCTGGCGAGACCTCCCAGCTTGTCGCCAGCCAGGGGCCGATCTGGCCGTTGCTGTCCATCGACACCAGCGAATCGAGGTACTGCTGGGCAATGAAAACCTGCGGCATGTCACCGGCCACATGCGGGTCCAGGCAGGTGGGCTCGCGGTCGGTGGCATAGACCAGGGTGCCGCCCTGCTGCGGCTGGGTACTTTGCGCGGCGTGCTGTTCGGTTTTTTCGCAGCCGAGCAAGGCCAGTGCGGTGCAGAGCGGGATCAGAGGGAGGATGGGTGTGTTCAAGGGCGCTCCTGCGAGGACTGGGCTTCGATAGGCCTGTTGCAGGAGTTGTGCCGGGTTCAAAGGCTTGATTTTGTTGGAGTTTGCCGAGGGTCAGGTGCTGTTGCGGGGGCAAAGTGTCCGGGGGGTGTTGGTGGGGCGACAGTGAAACTGTGTCTTGTTTATGATCATCGATGCCTCTCCTGTAGTGATCCTGTGGGAGCGGCTTTAGTCGCGAAGAATCCAACGCGGTGCATGGCACCGGCTGCGCCGGTGTTCGCGGCTAAAGCCGCTCCCACAGTATCCTTGCCAATTCAATGAGTTATGTGCAGCTCCATAAGTGCGGCCTTGCCCGCGTCAGGGCTGGCACGGGTTTACAAGGCAATCCGCGCAAACCAGCTTGGCCGCGCCGCCGGAAGATGAGGTACGGCATCGAGCAAGGCTCGGGTATAGGCCTGACGCGGCTGGCCGAGCACCTGGGCTGCCGCCCCTTGCTCCACCACCCTCCCCCCTTGCATCACCAATACCTGGTCACTCACCTGCTCCACCACCCCAAGGTCGTGAGAGATGAACAGGCAAGCCAGGTTCAGCTCCGCCCTGAGCTCGGCCAGCAATGCCAGGATGCGCGCCTGCACCGACACATCCAGTGCCGATACCGGTTCATCCAGCACCAGTACCCTGGGCTTCATGGCCAGCGCCCGGGCAATCGCGATGCGCTGCCGCTGCCCGCCCGACAATTCCAGTGGGCGGCGGTCGAGCAACCCCGCCGGCAGCTGCACCCGCTCCAGCAACGCCGCTGCCTCGGTGCGCTGCAACGCACGCGGTACCCCCGCATGCGCCAGCGCCTCGGCCAATACCCGTAACACGGTGTAGCGTGGGTCGAACGAAGCCAGCGGGTCCTGGAACACCACCTGGATCCCCTGCCGTGCCTGGCGCTGCTGCGCGGCGGACAACGCAAGCCAATCCTGCCCGGCCAGTTGCAGGCTGCCTTGCTCCGGCCGCTCCAGCCCCAGCAGGATGCGCCCCAGCGTGCTCTTGCCGGAACCGGACTCGCCTACCACGCCAAGGGTTTGCCCGGCGCGCAACTGCAGCGACACTTCGTCCAGCACCTGACGCAGCCGCCCGTCCGGGCCGACAAAGGCCTTGCTCAGGCCGCGCGCCTCCAGCACCACCGGTTGCTCGTCCACGACATTCTCCATCAGCGCCAGGGCAGGCGCCGCCGGACGTTTGAAATGTACTGCCCGAGCCGCGCTCAGCAGGCGTTGGGTATAAGGGTCCTGCGGGTCCTGCAAGATCTGCTCGACACTGCCTTGCTCCACCACCACGCCATGGCGCATCACCGCCACCCAGTCGGCCAGGCGTGCGACCACGGCCAGGTCGTGGCTGACCATCAACAGGCTGTTGTCGCGCTCGCGCAGTTGCTCCAGCAGGTCGAGGATCTGCGCCTGCACCGTGGCGTCCAGCGCGGTGGTGGGCTCGTCAGCAATCAACAGGCGCGGCTGACAGGCGATGGCCGAAGCGATCAGGGCGCGCTGCCTGAGGCCTCCGGATAACTGCCAGGGGTATTGCCGGGCACGGACTTCAGGCTCAGGCACTCCGACCTGACGCAACAGCTCGAGCACCCGCAGACGGCGCTGCTCCGCGGCCAGGTCGGTGTGCAACAGCAATGGCTCTTCGATCTCTGCCCCCACGCGCCGCAGCGGGTCGAGCGAACCCAGCGCATCCTGCATGACAAAGCCGATATGCTCGCCACGCAAGCGCTGCCACGCGCGCTCGTCGAGCTGGCGCAGGTCCTGCCCGGCAAAGGCCAGGCGCTGCGCCTGCACATGAGCGCCGGCGCCGGTCAGGCCGACCAGGGTACGCGCCGTGACGCTCTTGCCCGAGCCCGATTCGCCCACCAGTGCCAGGCACTGCCCTCCGCGCAACTGCAGGTCGACGCCGTGCACCACTGGCACACCATTGAAGCTCACGTGCAGGCCGCGGATGTCTACCAGCGGTGCCTGGTTCTTCTTGAAGATGCTCATGCGCGTCTGCCCTCGCTACGGCGCAGCCAGTCTCGGCCAATGACGGTGATGGAAATGACAGTCAGGGTGATCGCCAGCGCCGGCCAGGCCATCAGCCAGGGCGCGTTGGCCATGAAGTTGCGCGCCACTGCCATCATCGCGCCCCACTCCGGCGCGGGAGGTGGTGCACCGAAGCCCAGGAAGCTCAGCGCAGCGGCGGCGGTGATGGCGCCACCCAGGCCGATGCAGGCCAGGATAAATACGGGCTGGACGGCGTTGGGCAGCACATGCCAGAACACCACGGCCAAGCGCCTGCGGCCCAGCGTGACCGCTGCTTCGACGAAACTGGCACGCCGGATGGTCAGCGTCTGGGCGCGTACCAGGCGCGCATAGCGCGGCACCGAGGCGATACCGACGGCGAGGATCAGATTGCTGGTGCCTTGGCCGAACAGGGTGATGATGACCAGCGCCAGTAGCAGGTCCGGGAAGGCCAGCAGTACATCGACGGCGCGCATCAGCAGGTTGTCCAGCCAGGCTGGAGCGAGGCCGGCGAGCAAGCCGAGCAGCGTGCCCAGGCCAAGCCCGACCAGGGTGGCGGCCAGGCCGATGTAAAGCGATGGGCGGGCGCCATGGATCAGCCGGCTGAGGACGTCGCGGCCGTTCTCGTCACTGCCCAGCCAAAAGGCGGGGCTTGGCGGGTGGTAAGCCAGGCGGGCGTCGGCGGCCAACGGGTCGGTTGGCGAGAGCCAGCCGGGGAAGATTACAGCCAGCAGTAACAGGCCCAGGGTGATCCAGGCCAGCGCCAGGCCAGGGCGAATCTGCCACCTGCTGGTCGCTGTGTTTGGTATGGAGACGATTGCGTTCATGTCTGTCCTTCTTGTGTCGCCTGTACTGGCCTCTTCGCGGGTAAACCCGCTCCCACAGGAGCACAGCAAAGGCTGAATTCGTGAGGTCCCTGTGGGAGCGGCTTTAGCCGCGAACAAGGGCGAAGCCCTTGCCATGTGGGCTACGGCGCCGGGTTGGGAATACGCCGGTGCACGGCCTGGATCTCGGCCAGTACTTCATCGCTCAGTTGCACATCCAGTGCACTCAGGTTCTCCTGCAGTTGCAGCAAGGTGGTCTGCCCGGTAATCGCACTGGCCACGAACGGCTGGCGTATGACGAAAGCCAGGGCCAGTTGCGCCGGTGTCAGCCCATGCTCCCGGGCAATCCGCACGTAGCTGGCAATCGCGTTGTTGGCCTCCTCGCTGCCATAGCGATTGAACGTGCGATACACCGACGACAATCGCGAACCCTCCGGCCTTGCCCCGTTCAGGTATTTGCCGGTCAACGCCCCGAACGCCAGCGGCGAATAGGCCAGCAGGCTGACCCCTTCGCGATGGCTGAACTCCGACAGGCCGTTCTCGTACAAGCGGTTGAGCAGGCTGTACGGGTTCTGGATGCTGGCAATCCGTGCCAGGCCTTTGTCCTCGCTGTGCCGCAGAAACTGCGCCACACCCCACGGCGTCTCGTTGGAAACACCGATATGGCGCACCTTGCCGGCCTTGACCTGTTCGTCCAGCACCGCAAGGGTTTCTTCGATGGCTGCCGTTTGCGGATGGTCGTCGACGTAGGGGTACTCACGGATGCCGAAGAAGTTGCTGGTGCGGTCGGGCCAGTGCAGTTGGTAGAGGTCCAGGTAGTCGGTCTGCAGGCGGCGCAGGCTGCCCTCCAGGGCGGCGACGATGTTCTTGCGGTCGTGGTGCGACAGGCCATCGCGGATGTGCACCTGGCCGCCCGGGTCACGGGCCGGGCCGGCGATCTTGCTGGCCAGCAGGAGTTTGTCGCGCTTGCCACGGGCCGCCAGCCAGGTGCCGATGAAGCGCTCGGTGGTGGTCCAGGTTTCAGCGCGGGTAGGTGTGGGATACATCTCGGCGGTGTCGATGAAGTTGATGCCTGCAGCAACGGCAGCGTCCAGTTGCTGAAGAGCATCCTGTTCGCTGTTCTGGTGGCCCCAGGTCATGGTGCCGAGGCTGAGCAGGCTGACCTGGAGGTTGGTGTGGCCCAAGGGGCGATAGCGCATGGGTGCATCCTGTCGATTGTGTGTTGGGTTGGAATTTTTGGGGCTGCTTTGCAGCCCTTTCGCGACGCAAGGCCGCTCCCACAAGGGCAGCGCTAGGCTGTGAACTGGTTCACGGCCCTGGGCAACCCCAGGTGCTCGCGCAAGGTGGTGCCGGTGTATTCGGTGCGGAACAACCCACGCTTCTGCAGCAGCGGTACCACCTCTTCGACGAATACCCGAGCACCCGACGGGAACATGTCGGGCATGATGTTGAAACCATCCCCCGCCCCCGCCAGGAACCACTCGGCCAGGGTATCGGCGACCTGTTCCGGGGTACCGACGGCCAACCGGTGCCCGACCAGAATCCGCCGCGACAACTGGCGAATGGTCAGGTTCTCGCTGCGCGCCAGGTTCAACTGGGCCTCCAGAAAACCCTGCGACCCCCGCTCGAAATCCGCCACCGCGCCAATCCGTTCCCACGGTAACGGCGCATCGGGGTCCAGCTCGCGGGGGTCGATGCCGATACGCCCCGCCACTTGCTGCAACAGGCCGTGCTCGCCATGCCAGGCATTGAGCTCGTCGAAGCGTGCATGAGCCTCGGCCTCGGTGCTGCCAATCACGGTCGACAGGCCGGGCATGATCTTCAGGTGCTGCGGGTCACGGCCCCAGGCTTTGGCCCGTGCCTTCATTTCCCGATAGAACGCCTGCCCGTCGGCGAGGGTGGTCTGGGTGGTGAAGATCGCATCGGCATAGCGTGAACCGAGTGCCTTGCCACCTTCGGAAGAGCCGGCCTGCACCAGTACCGGCCTGCCCTGCGGCGAGCGCGGCAGGTTCAGCGGCCCCTTGACCTGAAAGTGCTTGCCCTTGAAATCCAGGGTGTGGACTTTGCCCGGGTCGGCAAAACGGCCGGCACTGCGGTCACCGATGATCGCGTCGTCCTCCCAGCTGTCCCAAAGCTTGAGGGTCACATCGACGAACTCCTCAGCCCGCCCGTAGCGGTCTACATGCAACGGCGCGCCAGCCAGGCCGAAGTTCTGTGCTGCCGCATCACCGGCATTGGTTACCACATTCCAGGCTGCGCGGCCGCCGCTGATGTGGTCCAGCGAGGCAATTCGCCGGGCCAGGTTGAAAGGTTCGTTGTAAGTGCTGGAGCAGGTCGCGATAACGCCGATGCGCTCGGTGGCGGCCGCCACTGCGGTCAGCAGCACGGTCGGTTCCAGGCGCCCGCCGGGCTGGGCGGACACATCCGGCGGCAACGCCGGGCCATCGGCAAGGAAGATCGCATCCAGGCAACCGCGTTCGGAAATACGCGCGATATCGCGGTAATAGTTGACGTCGATATAGGCGTCGATTGCCGCTTCACCCTGGCGCCAGGCGCCGGAGTGCGAACCGAAGCCGAGGATGTTCATGCCCAGGCTCATCTGTTTGGTAGTCATGCCGATTCTCCTGATCAGACTGCGCTGGCTTCGTCGCCGCTGCCCTGCCCTTCGCTGGCGCTGGCATGAAGGGCACGCCAGGCCTGGGCCGGGCTGATGCCATTGAGGTAGTAATTGCCCAACGCCTGCTCGCGGTAGATCGCCGGGTTGTGCGAAGCCAAGGTGCGGGCATTGCGCCAGTGGCGATCGAGGCGCCGGGCATTGCTGGTGGCCGATGCGCCCCCGACTTCGAACAATAAGGTGCTCGCTTCCAGCACTTGCGGCAGCACAACCTGCTGCGCCTGGAAGGCATGGATCTCGGC
>Ga0247828_10000157_pt1 | contig 24668 bp, 29 predicted proteins | sample 12C_Control_Day3_FD_192425 | JGI IMG/M metagenome (GOLD analysis project Ga0247828, IMG submission 192425) | Soil microbial communities from agricultural site in Penn Yan, New York, United States - 12C_Control_Day3 | ecosystem: Environmental > Terrestrial > Soil > Agricultural land | place... | reverse complement strand
GGCTAGGGGGCTGGGCAGGCAGGGTAAGCACGCCGTGTATGCGGCGAGGAAGGGGGAAGCGAGAAGTGCGGATCCTACTGGACTTGGACGAAGTGTTAGCCGACTTTGTGGGCGGGTGTTTGCGAGCCCACGGCTGGACAAAGGCTCAGCTATACGCCGTTCACCGGAAGGGGGACTGGCATATGGCCAAGGCGATGGAGATCAACGAAGGCGACGAGTTCTGGCGGCCGATCCACGCTCTCGGCGAGAAGTTCTGGATCGACCTGGAACCGCTGCCTTGGGCGAAGGCCCTCATCGAGCTAGTCGAACAGTATTCCAAGGACTGGCACGTTGTCAGTTCTCCGTCGCAGTTGGTGGAGAGCTATACCGGCAAGGTCAAGTGGCTCAAGTGGTTCTTCGGTCAGTCGTTCGACCGCTTCGCCCTAACTCCGCACAAGCATGTCTTTGCCTGCCACAACGTCATACTGATCGATGACCGTGAGCAGAACATTCACGACTTTACGGGCAGCGGTGGGTACGGGATTGTCTTCCCGACGCTGCACAATAACCGTTGGCCATTCGCCGATGATTCCCTTCATTACGTTAAGGACAGATTGGAGACTATTTGTGGACCTCGATGACATTGAAGAAATGCGGCGGCAGATTCGTCTCATCAACAACGAGGTAGCCACCGTAACCTACAACATGAAACTCGACGGTATGGTATACTCAGAAAGGCAGATTACCGTATTCAAATCTGTCCTACAGCTTGCGGCAATCGTCGATGAGATTCTAGTCCAACATGAGATTGAAAGAGTCCATAGCAAGAAAAGGGATATGTAAGATGCACCTAACCTACCGCAACGTCAACGACGCCTTCCACGGTTTGGTTAAGGGGATACGCTTAGGAACCAGCGTGATGAGAGGATTCGGCGACCCCCCACTTATACCTACCGTCCGCAAGCCAAGTCGTGTAGGCGACGTGCTTATGGTCGAAGAACCGATGACGATTACCTTTACTCATCCGAAGGAACGAGTCCTGTTCAACCAGGCAAGGGACGCGAATCCATTCTTTCACTTGTATGAAGCACTCTGGATGCTTGCGGGCCGGAACGACATCGCTCCGCTGGATTACTACTCCGGTGGCTATAGCAAGTTCGTGAAGGACGGCGATTCTCCGTATGCCAACGGAGCCTACGGGTATCGGTGGAGGAACAACCCCTACGAAACCTCTAAGCCTATTACAGAAGGAGAGTTTGCTGGTAAAGGGACAATTGAAGGAGCAGAGAACGCCGATCAACTCCGAATCCTCATCGACCACCTCAAAGCGAATCCCGGCAGTCGTCGAGCGGTACTCCAGATGTGGAACGTCGAAGACGATCTGCTCAAGATTGACACGTCGAAAGATGTCTGCTGCAATACTTGTGTCTACTTCTCAATCCGTGAACTTTGGATAGACGATGCTACGAATCAGCAAGCGGCTTTAGCTGAAGTAGAAGGGCATCCAAAGCGGTGCCTAGACATGACGGTGTGCAATCGGTCGAATGATCTCATCCTTGGAATGCTGGGAGCGAACGTCGTCCACTTCTCGATCCTTCAGGAGTATATGGCGAGAGCTATCGGCTGTGAAGTCGGCGTCTATAACCAGTTCACCAATAACATGCACGTCTATACGGAGAACTGGAAGCCTGAGGAATGGCTCGATAGTAGGCCAGAGATTAAGGAGTTGACATCGTCTATTGGAGGGATAGGATTCGACGCTGAAGACGCTGAGATCGAGGAGTTCGTAGAGCGGCATAGCAAGGATGCCTTCGCGGGACGGTATAAATCCCAGTTCCTATATGAGATTGCTCAGCCGTTGTGCATCGCCTTTCATCACCATAAGAACCGGAAGTACGATGAGGCACATGCAGTCCTTAACGTCACTCCAGAATCGGATTGGAAACATGCCGCTAGATGCTGGATTAGTAAGCGTCATGCAGCTTGGGCAGAGAAACATGGATTCGGTAAGGAGAAGGTATGAATTTCAACTGGGAGCAGAGCAGTACGGCACTCTCTGATATGTTTCCACCGCTATGGAAGGCATTGTACGACAAGTGCATCGCCGAAGGCTTTACGGAAGCTCAAGCGATGGAGTTGCTCAAAGTGTTCATTCTCTCGAACGGTACGCCGAGGTTCAGCCTGTGAACTATCCTCCTGTCTTAACAAAGCGTTCCTTCGTCAATAGATTCAGGACTGGTGAATTCGGCAACCGTGGTCCGATGTGGGATACAATAGGCGACTTCCTAGACGACGGTTGTAAGGGACTGATCCATATTCGCAACCGGGTTGCCGGTGGGCCTACCTGGTATGACATTCCAGCGGAGTTAGTTGAGGTTACTTACCGTGACATAACTTTAATGGGTATCCCAGGTAGTCAACTCTACTTCGCGGCGATGGCACCTACGGAGAAAACGGTTTTACAAGGCGAGGTGATCCAAAGCGTCAACGGAATTGAACTTTTCTATACGCAAGTAGCGAAACCGATGCGTGATGCCTTACGCGAAAACGCCAAGCAAATCAGCGGTATACTAGCTCTGGAAACCCTCAAGTTCTTTCTTGACCCTAGCAGCTTTGATTGGATGCAGATTCTTTTGGAACGCTATGAGGGACACGTAATTGAGTTTAGCACCTATGGCTGCTGCTGGGGCACAATACCGAATCGGAACACGGTCGTGTGGGAAGTAAGGATGTACTGATGAACCCAACGGATTATCAAAAGCAGGCCGAGCGTACTGAGTGTGATCAGGACAAGGCTAGTAGACGACGTGCTGACCTAGACGATCCAAAGCGTACTGCAACCCGCCTGGAGCATGCGGCAATCGGCCTTGCGGCGGAAGCAGGTGAAGTGCTATCCCTCATCGAGAACTGGATTTACTACGGACAAGACCTCGACGTACTCAAGATGAAGGAGGAGCTAGGAGATTGTTGTTGGCGTATTGCTGAGGCTTGCAATGCTCTGGGTCTAGACTTCGGTGAAGTCCTAGCTGCGAATAACCGCAAGCTGAAGGTACGCTTCCCAGAGGCGTATAGCGATACCGCTTGTAAGCGTGAGAACCGTGACCGAATAGCAGAAAGGAAGGCCATCGAAGGAGAAGGACCACTAGCGGATTACCTAGATGTCAAGGAACGAGTAGCCAAGCGACGAGCGGCAGATGAGGAGGTACGTAGACGCAACACCGATATCTGTGACTAGCCTACTGCACGCAGCCGTAACCCAAGTCGTAGAATCAAGGAATTAGAAGATGCCTCAGGTTACGACCGAGCCACAAGCCATCCGTCCCTACCTATTTCATGGAGTTGACCTTACCTATCGCGACGGTGCAACGGAAGCTGTAGGAGAGTGCCCGTTTTGTGCGAAGAATAAGTTCTATGTTTCGCTGGAGACAGGAGAGTACCAGTGCAAAGTCTGTGCGACCGGAAATAAGAATGGTGGAGGGAACGCGGAGATCTTCCTCCGTAAGTTGCACGAGAATAGTAATGGTCATGGTCTCCCCGAGTTAGCGAAGCACCGCCGGATTGATCTCGCAACGCTCCACGCCTGGAAAGTAGCCACGTCTCACACCACCCGCGATCCGATTGTCCCCGGATACTACGCCTTCAGCCGGGACATCGGTCAACTCTACCGCTACGTCAAAGATCGCAAGACTGACAAATTCAAGCTGCTTGCTACCCCAACGATGGAGCAGCAGTTGCACGGACTGAACCTATTCGAAGACTCCAAGCCCATCATTTACTTGTGTGAAGGGCCGTGGGACGCGATGGCGTTGTGGGAGGTGCTGAGTAAGACCAAACGGCTGGAGGGACGACTCACCGGAACCAGTCAAATGGAGCACAGCCTCCTTGCCGAGGCGAATATCATTGCGGTTCCCGGTTGTTACACCTTTATGGAGAAGTGGGCTAGGCTCTTTTCGGATAAGATCGTTTGTCTGATGTACGACAATGACTATCCCAAGAAGAATCCGCAAACTGGAGCGGTGATTGAATCACCCGGTTTCTTTGGTATGAAGAGGACCGCCGCGATTCTCAGTTCATCGAATCGACCACCAGCGGAAATCCGCTATCTCAACTGGGGCGGAGCCGCCGGGTATAATGAGGAGTTCCCCGATGGATGTGACGTTCGTGACTTCCTCCAGCTAGGCGAAAATAAACTAGCTCAACTTCAATTGCTACTCGATCGAGTTGAGGAGGTTCCCAAGGAGTGGTGGAACACCGTAAAGAGAGGAAAAGTGGTGACCAAAGAGAAGGAACCGAATGAAATCCAGTGCAAGGAATGCAAGACCTATAAGGAGCTGACGACCGCCTGGCGTAAAGCAATGAAGTGGATTGATGGGCTGGATCATGCCTTGGCCGTCATGCTCGCTAGTGCGATTTCCACAAGGAGTATTGGCGACCAGCTATGGATCAAGGTCATTGGCCCTGCGGCCTGCGGGAAGTCCACCTTGTGTGAAGCTCTGAGTGTTAACAAGAATCGAGTCTTAGCCAAGTCAACGATCCGTGGATTCCACAGTGGCTTCAAGACTTCCAGTAATGACGCCGAGGACAATAGCCTCATCAGTATGCTGTACAACAAAACCTTGGTGACGAAGGACGGGGATACGCTCCTACAGTCACCGAACCTTGGCCAAATCCTCTCCGAAGCCCGAGACCTGTACGACAGCACCAGCCGGACGCACTACCGCAATAAAGCGTCGAAGGACTACCAAGGGGTCCGGATGACGTGGATCCTTTGCGGTACGAGTTCGCTACGGTCCATTGACGCCTCGGAACTCGGCGAGCGGTTTATTGACTGCGTGATTATGGAGGCCATCGACCCGGACCTGGAGGACGAGATTCTGATCCGTAAGGCACTCCGGGCGGAACGGGACGTAGGGATCGAATGCAACGGCGACCCACGTAGTCAGTACGGCGAAGAGTTGGCGGAAGCGATGGCCTTGACGGGAGGCTATCTCGAATACCTTTGTGAGAATACGGACCTACGCCTGGAGGACCGATCCAAGATTGTCAGTCGGGCAGGCTACCTTCTCTCCAAGGTGGTGATGCCAATGGACCAGATCGAACGGTGCATTCGCTTGGGGAAGTTCGTGGCTTATATGCGGGCCAGGCCTTCGATCAAGCAAGAAGAGTCGGCGGAGCGAGAGTTTGGTACTCGGTTGGTCAGCCAGATGGTCCGTTTGGCAAAGTGCCTCGCCGTGATCCTCAATCACTCCACGGTCACGGACGAGGTGATGGCCCGAGTGACCAAAGTGGCCCTGGATACCGCTCGGGGCACCGGGATGAATATTATCCGCTACCTTCATAAGTGGGGAGAGGATGGAGCCGAAACGGATGGAATCGAAATCCGGTGCAATCTGGAAACAACGGAGTGCCGGAAGATGCTCCGCTTTATGAAGCAAATCGGTTGCCTGGAACGGTTCGAGACCACCCCACCAAAGCGCAGGATTCGTTGGAGGCTCACTAAGCGGATCCGTAGCCTTTACGAAATGGTCACTGCGGACGCCCTCAGCGGTACTTAGAGTTCGCCCCACCCGAAAGATTCTATGGGATCCCTTTGGGCTAGGCTTGGTCGTTAGGTGGGGGTGGGCTAGTACCCACCCCGGTCGGTTAAAACCAAGCCTGTGGCCAGCTAGAGGGTTTATAAGCTAAGCTATAGGTTGGGGTAAGGCTTTAGGTTACGGGTATTACATGGATTACACGGAAAAGTTAGCCATCGTAAATAGGCGGACGCCGGGGGAGTGGACAGCAGCGAATGGAGTTGTGCTTGGTGATGGGATGGTTCTCGCCGACTGTTCCCATCGGGTACGCCGTCACGGGGATGAGACAGGCGAGCAAAACGCCGCAGCCATCTGCACCGCCGTCAACCACTTCGCCGGGGCGGTGGAGCGGATCGCGGAGTTGGAGCGGCGTCTTGCTGTCATCGAAGCCGAATGCGAAAGACGCGGAAACGAGAGATTGGCAGCACTTGGTCGGCTCAGCGAGATGGAGAAACGGCTTTACAAGGAAGTTGACGCGGCTTGGTGCGACGGAAAGAAAATGGCGGGACGCCGTGACGGCAGCTAAGCTCCGCAAGATGGCGATGTTCCTCAAGTTCTTCGCGTTCATGCTCGACCGCTGGGCCGACGAAATGGAAGCGAAGCCAAGGCGGAAAAAGGTGCGGCGAAATGAATCTTAAAAACGCAGCGAAGGTGGTCAGGGCGTTCCTGTTGTTGCGCGACGAGATCGACCAAGGCGATTTGACCGACGGACAAAAGCGGCGGATCACGGAAGCCCGGTTACTTCTGTTTGACGCACTTGGAATGCCGTCGCAGGCGGAGATCAAAGAGTTCATGGACATAATGTCCGAACCAGAGAAAGGCGGGTGAGGGGGTGGATGGTCCATTCGAGTTTATCCACAGGACAACCGGCGAGACGATGGCCAAGTTCGCCGACGTACCGACGATGGTAATCCACGTCGAAATGATGCTGTACGAAGCGCAGATAGTTGATGCCCGGCTCGCGGAAGCGGAGCGGCTGTTGCGGGAGTGGAAAGCGTTAGGTTCATGTGGACCAATGCAAGTAGCCCCAATGATAGTGGCTACCGACAAGTTTCTGGAGGCGAAATGACCCACACCGAACTTGAAGCCATCCGGCGGCGGGTGGCTAAAGTGCATGATGATTTTGGGATGGGGGGCCGAATCAAGCCGAGTACGACCGGGAAATGCTGCTGCGGTTGGTGGATGCGTTGATTGCGGACAGGATATACCGGGATTGCGGCGGCAACTACGTCGTGTGCGTCGGCGATTCTGTTCATCAACTAGGTAGCCGTGAGACCGCTGAGGCGGCCCTGCTGGAGTCGCTGGGATGAGCAAGCTATTCCAGATTTACGAGGACGATCTAGCCGAACTGGAGCGGACTCTGCCGGACGTGCTGAGCCACATTTATCCGCACTTGGATAACCGGCTCCGCGTGCAATTCCGTCGGCTGCAAACGATCGTGCAAAACGTGCGGTGGAACTATGGCCCGCCGTCGCAGGTGGAGTTGCTGGGAGGGACCGATGGCTAAACCTCTTGACTGCGGAGAACGGTATTGGTGGGAGCAAAGCGAGGGACCGATGACAAGTAAGAAAACGCTGGGGCAGATTGCCCTTGAAGCATTGTCGCCGATCGCATGGGGCCACGAGGCGGACTGGCAACACGATGTCACCGACCACATGAAGGAAGCGTGGGAGCGTGCCGCCGCTGCCGTGGAGGACGAGGTATTGCGGCGGCTGGCGGAAAAGACGATGCCGGACAAAGCCGCGATGGACCGGCTGGTGGAGGAATCGAAGCGGAAGCGGAGGACCGATGGCAAGTGACTGGATCGACACGGCGGCGAGAGACGCGTTGTTGTACGCGAAGGGCATCAGGCCGGAGGAAGAGATTGCCGAGGTTGCCGCGATCATCAGGCGGCACTACGAGTCGGCGGCGAAGTGCCCCAAGTGCGATGGAACAGGATGCGGCCAGTGGTCAGACGCTGATTGCTCGCGGTGTCGTGGTAAGGGAAGGATTGTGCCGTGACGGATGCTGACCAAGCCTATTTGCTGATCTGGTTTACTATCGCATTCGCTTATGTGATTGGTTTCGTTATGGGGAGACTAAGCCATGACGAATGAAATGCTTGCGGATTTGGAAGAGATGGTACGGAAAGTGGAAACAGGTTGGACAGGAAATGAAGTTGCTCTTCGTTGGCTGCTCGGAGAGTATAAGCGGATGAGTAAGATTCTCGAAGGTGCCTTAGTGATTACTAGACCGGATGACGGCGTAAAGATCGAAGGTCCAATATTCGTAACGGATTCCAAAGGGAATACGTGGACGCTAGACGCCAGAGATGGAGAGTAGCCTAAGCCCCTATAGAGATACCTTACTACAGTAGTAGTTATAGTAGCGCACCTAGCCGTAACTTTGTTATAATTGGCTAGGGGGGGTTGGGGCAATGCTTGCCGACAAGTATTTTATAAAATATTTTCCCGTGTGAGGAGTGGTCAATGACAGTACTCTACACCGTAGCCATCGTGGTGGTCGTGGGACGGCTTGTTGGATTTCTCTGGACTACGGTAGACGAATGGCTAGGCTATAATCCCGTAGAAGAGAGGAAGCGGCTGAAGAAGAGTAATGAAATCGTTGCTGGAGGAGTAATGGCGAGTCCCATAGCTCGAATGCCGATAGTTGGCTACTGGTGTTTCTCTTGTAAGGCTTATACGAGTGGAACGCCGCTCCGATGTGAAGATTGTGATGGCAGTAGGCAACCTGGACATAGTGATAGACCTGTTGGCCCTTGTTGTATTTGCGGGCGGCGTATCTGTATTCGGTTCCGTAATGGCAAGTTCTTCTGCACTGAGCATTGGAAGGCTTATGTTGAGCCGGATACTTACAAGCGGGGAGATCGAGTCGTTGTTCGAGTTGATGCAGTAGGGTGCGATTCAGAAAAAACCTAGCAATGGGTACGATCGAGCGGTAACGCTCTAGCCACTGTACGAAAGGTAAGTTGGATCATCTAGCAGAGAAAGGTTAAAGCAATGGAGCGGCGGGAGTTTCTGAAGTTTGTTACGGGTACAGCGGTTGCTAGTGTGCTACCTAGTCTGCCGGTTCCTGTAGAGGCTGTAGAACCGATTTCTCATGCGTCATTTGCTCTTGGTAGGATTCCGTTTCCTGTAATGCACATCCCGTTCAAGGAGTTGGTAAAGGAACAGAGCCTGCCGAAGGTGGAAGGGTATATGCTAGGCAGGCTTGAAGTCAATTACCGGACCTTCATGGTAACGCTTGGGTATCAGCCGAAGGTAGAGAAAACGGTGATGCAGGATATGATAGCTGTGAAGGTGGACTTTAAGGACTACTCGCAGATCACTGCCAATGTGCCTAGGTGTAGTGGGATAGAGAATCAAGTTCCCCTACTAGGACTAGAGCTTGGAGAAACGTGATGGAACGTAGAGACTTCTTGAAGTTGGGAGTAGGGGCGGCTGTAGCGGCTTTGCCTGTTGCTGCTGTGGTAGATGAGTCTGCTAGGTTAGCGACAGCAGCTGGAGAAACAATACTTAATCTGCCTAATGTTATGAAGGATAGCATTGGAGAGAATGCTAGGATTCTTGAAACGAGGTATGTTGATGGGGAAGTTCAGTTTCTGATTGACTACTTGCATCAGAGGGTAACTGCTCTGGTGATTAAAGGAAAGAACCAAGGCAGGTCGTATATGAAGACGTTCGATGAGCTTATCGAGAACAAAGGAATCCTGATTGACAATTGGGACGGAGAAGCTTGTACTCTCCGTGAGGAGACGGAGTTTGTGCATTTCGTGGGTTAGTGCTAGTACCTATTATTGTTGAAGCGAGTAATCGGTTTATGCCAAGATCAAGAATTATTGATACAAGTGTGAAACGTGGGCCGAATAAGAAGGAGATTACAAGGCTCAGTGCGGACCAGCAATTGTTCATCGAGGCAGTGTTGGCGGATAAGGATTTTAGTCCCAGTAATGCCTGTAAGACTTTGGGATTTAAGAATCCGCATCAGCGTGCTCAGCGGTTTATCAACAACCCAATAGTAGAGCGAGCGTTGTCGAGGAAGATCGCTGAACGGGCTTGGCAGTTTAAGCTTGACAGTCCTAGACTAATAAAGGAACTACTGAGTATCGGCCTGTTTAATCCGCAGGAGATGTTCGACGCCAACGGCGAAGTCATCCCCATCGAGAAGCTGCCTGTCCATGTTGCTAGGGCCTTACATGTCGAGGTATCGTATATAAGGGATAACGAGACTGGCGAGGTCCATGCGAAGACTCACATGCGGCCCCTAGCGAAGCTTGAGTCCCTGCACTTGCTGGCGAAGCATATTGGCATGCTCGACGATCACAGCACGGTTGACGTAGAGCAGACGGTAAAGTTTGACTGGGCGAGCTATATGAACGGTGACAAGGATGTACCCGACAACCTCGCGAAGCTCATCGAGAATCCTACCTCCGCAGCCTACCATACTGGAGAGATTATTGACTCTCCTACACCTCCTAATGGTCTAAAAGAAGAACCTGAAGAGCCTTAGACGCAGCTAGAAGTGATGACCTAGTTAATTATTCCACGAGGTAACAATGGCTGCACCTACCAACTACTGCCCTACTCAGGAGGAGATACGGGCAATCTGTGAACAGATTCAGCAGGAATGGTCTGAAGCGGAGCGATACCGGCGCACGGTCCATAAGCTGCCGAAGTTTGTCGAGATGGTAGTCTGTAAGACTCGCCACTCGACGGGAGTCCCAGTGGACTACTCAACGATGAGGAGTACTTGTGACAATTGCAGGGATGATGCCTAAGTCTACGAAGCCCACTAGTAGACTCAAGGTGAATGATACTGCCCAGATGAAGTTTGATCGCGAGAACCCCATTGCCTTCTGTAAACGGTTCTGGCCTCATATTGACCTCTACACCCCGCAGCGGGAAATCTTCTATAGTCTTCGCGACAATCGTATTACGGTAGTCCCTGCCGGCAATATGTTGGGTAAAGATTTTGTCGCTGGTCTAGCGGTGCTGCACTTCTTCCTCACTCGCAAGCCATGCCGGATACTGACGACCTCGGCGAAGGACGATCACCTGCGAGTGCTGTGGGGAGAGATTCACCGGTTTATCAATGAGTCCGTAATCCCGATTGACAGTACTCGGGGTGGGCCGATCCATATTCTAGGGCGAGAGCTACGGAAGATTGATCCGGCCAACAGGGAGACGCTCGCTCTCAACTATGTCATTGGCCAGGTCGCCAATCCGCAGAATGAAGCGGCTCTCCAGGGTCACCACGACCCCATACGAGATCCGCTGATTCCTCGGACCCTCTTTGTCGGCGACGAAGCCTCCAGTCTAGCCGACATGTACTACACGATGTGCAGCACCTGGGCTACCCGCATGCTGATTATCGGCAATACCTGGGACTGCCGGAACTTCTTCTATAAGGCGATTGAAGGAGACCCAGAGAACAACGACCCAGGCGGCGACCTGAAGAACGAGATCGGCAAAGGCTACTATCGCAAGGTCATACGCATCAAGGCCGAGGACAGCCCGAACGTACAGTTCGCGAAGTCGCAAGAAGAAAAGGGACTACCGGTCACTGGGGAGATGATCCTACCCGGAGTTCTACCCTACGATGAATACCTCACGCGGAGAAAGTATTGGGAGAAGCCTCGTCAGTGTGTCAGCCTCGACGCGGAGTTCTATAAGGGGGTGGAGAATCTGCTATTCCCACCCGATTGGCTGGATATTGCACAAAAGCGAGCCAAGGAGATTCCACCGGAGGCTCACCGCAAGCTGGAGAAGTATCTCGGCATTGACCCAGCAGAAGGCGGGGACAGTAGTGCGTTTAGTGTGATCACTCAGCTAGGCCTCGTCGAGCAGGTTTCCATCAAGACTCCTGTCACCACGGATGTGATTGTCAAAGCGATGGCCTTGATGGCACGGTACAATATCAAGCCAGAGAATGTCGCCTTTGACCGAGGCGGTGGTGGTACGCAATTAGCGGATATGATGCGAGCCCAAGGAGCGATTGTACGCACGGTCGCCTTTGGCGAAGCCGTGAATATTGAGATGCGGCGCAACCCGGTCCTCTTCACGGAACGTAAGGACCTGATTGAGGAGCGGTATAACTACAAGAACCGCCGAGTACAGATGTACCACCTCCTCAGTATGCTCCTGGACCCGATTGGGAATCCGAATGGATTCGGCCTCCCCGGATGCTACGGAGAGCTACGCCGTCAGCTCAGTCCTTTCCCCAAGAAGTGGGATGAAGAAGGTCGGCTCTACCTCCCGCCGAAGCACAAGAAAGACCGGGATAGTACCACGCAGTGCCTGGCCGATATAATAGGGTGTAGCCCCGACGAAGCCGATTCGCTGGTCCTAGCCGTCTTCATTATGACCTACCCAGAGAAGAAGCTACGAGCAGGGAGTTTGTTCTCTTCGTTACCAAGTTACTAAACGGGACGCAGCTTGTAAGGAGACAGAGAGAGCGATGGCTAGATTCGTTGAAGTAGAGGCAGTTGGTGTGCGGAATGGGATGCCGGTTCTGAATTGTGGGGGAAAGGGTGGCAAGCCTGGACCTTGTCCTACCACTGGGGGTGGGAAGGGTAAAGGCAAGGCTGGGGGTGGTAAGGGTGGCAAAGGCTTTGCCTCCAAGATGTCCGACTCCGAGCTAGTCTCCAAGTTGAAAGTAGCCACAAAGGTACTGGATGCGAAGATGCAGACTTGGCTTCGCATGGAAAAGGGACCAGCCAGGGATAAGCTGGACAAGGAGATGGAGCCGTTGATGAAGGTTCAGGGAGCGATGCACACGGAGCGAATCAATCGGCAACTCTCTGTGAAGGGCGAAAAGGTGAAGAAGAAGATCTCTGAGGGTGGAGCTGGTCTAGGACTAACTACTCCTCCGATCTCCTCTGCCCAAGCCAGTAAGGTTTTGAAGGGACTGGGCAAACGCCGCTAAGATCTTTACGGAGGAACATATGGCTAAGTTTGTACCAGTCGAAGTAGTAGGCACAAATGGCAAAGTGCCCATACTTAATTGTGGGGGCAAAGGCGGGAAGCCGGGACCATGTCCGCTACCAGGAGCAGGGAAGAAGACCTTCGACGTTGGGAAAAGCTTTTATGCAAAGGACAAGACACCAACGGTGAGTCCGGCTCCTGGTATTATTATCAAGCTCAAGAACAAAGCAGTTGCGAAAGCCTATGAAGCTTCCAAGGACAAGATCGCTGAATTGGACAAGGCCCAGAAAGCAACGGCAGCCAAGTATCAGGAGTTGAAGAAGGACAAAGCCTATGCCTCTTCCTCGGCTGGTAAGAAAGAATTGAGTAAGCTGGCCAAGCTACATGATGCTCAGTATGGAGAATTGTCAACCACGATCGGTCGAGTAGAGCACCCTCCAACCAAAGCCTCTAAGAAACGGGATGCTCAAATAGAAGCGGATATCAAGGCTCGTGGAGAAGAAGCGGTGGGCCGTGATATGGACAAGAAAATCAAGGCTAGTATGAAAGCGGCTCTCACGCCGAAAGCGTATAAGAAGAACTATGATGTTTGACCCTCGCAGCCAAAGTGAGGGGCTAGAATGCCAGAGACAAACGGCAACGGTTCCAACGGCAATGGACATGCCGATACTCTGAACGACGATACCCGCGACAAGTCTAGTTCGCCTGAAGGCTCACGGAAGCTAAACCCCGACTCCGTACGCATGGTCCTTAATGCCATGATGTCGAGGAAGGACTGGCTCAGAAGCATAGGCGACCCACGGCGTAGTATCGACGATGAGTGCGGTTATCCCAAGTCGGTAACGGCACCAGAATACTACCGTCACTACGACCGCGATCCCATCTGTGCTAGGGTTGTCCAGGTACTCCCCAAGGAGTCCTGGCAAGTCTCCCCCGAAGTCTATGAAGACGAAGACTCCGAGGAAGTCACCCCATTCGAGGAAGCCTGGGATTCTCTAGGCTCAAGTCTCCTAGGCGAAGACTCCAAGTACAAGTCCGAAGAAGGCAACCCCATCTGGGAGTACCTCCGCCGTGCGGACATCCTTAGCGGCATCGGTCACTACGGTGTACTGCTGCTTGGCCTCGATGACGGCGACGATCTCAGCAAGCCTGCCAAGAAGAAGAAGGACCAGAAGCTCCTGTACCTCCGTGCCTTCGACGAGTCGATGGCGGAGATTACTCAGTTCGAGTCCGACGTTAGCAGCCCACGCTTCGGTCAGCCGGTCATGTACAACATCACGTTTAATGACCCCAGGGGAGCCGAGCAGTCTGGCGTTGGCAATACCCAGGCGACGAAGAATGTCCACTGGACCCGCTGTGTCCATATCGCCGACAACCTAGGCTCCAACGAAATCTTCGGTCATCCGCGTATGAAGCAGGTCTTCAATCGCTTGATGGACCTCCAGAAGCTCTACGGCGGCTCCGCCGAGATGTACTGGAAGGGAGCGTTCCCCGGCATCTCATTCGAGCAACTGCCGCAGTTCATGGATGCCTCAATCGACGTTGCGGGATTGCGGGACCAGATCGAGAACTACCAGAACGGTCTGCAACGCTGGCTCGCTCTTGCTGGGCTTAGTGCCAAGCCGCTTGGCACCCAAGTCGTAGACCCCACCCCGCAGATCAACACGCAGATCGAGTCGATATGTATCCAGATCGGTTGCCCCAAGCGAGTCTTCATGGGCAGCGAACGCGGTGAACTAGCAAGCAGTCAGGACGACTCGGCATGGAACGATCGGCTACGGGAGCGTCAGCAGAAGTACATCACGCCTAGGATCATCGTGCCCTTCGTTGACCGCTTGATCAACCTAGGCATCCTCCCAGAGCCGGAAGAGTTCTTTGTCAAGTGGGGCGACGTAGACTCTCCCAGCGACTTAGACAAAGCTACCCTCACGCAAACTCGCATGACCGCACTGACAGCCTACCTCTCTGGTGGTGGCGAGCAGCTCATATCGCCGATCGACATCTTTATCATGATGGGCTTCACGGAAGAGGAAGCGATCCAGCTCGTCGAGTCTGCCCAGGAGTACGTTGACGATAAGCAGATGGACGAACTCGAAGATCAGGCGGATATGATGGAGATGGGCCTAGCCGAAGAGCCGAGTGCCATGCTGCCGCAAGACACCGAGAATCCACCGCTGGGTGGTGCAGGCGGCGGTTTCCCCGGCGGTCCCAAGCCACCGATGCCTCCTGGCACGCCTAAACCGCCAGGTACTCCCAAGCCTCCCACCGGTAACGCCAGGCCCTGGCTAGACGCAATGGAGCAGACGTGGAACAAGCGGTCCCATAGCTACTGGGCTCCAGCGAAGGGCAGACTGCCTACCAACGATTCCCTACCTTCCGTCAAGAAGCTACTAGCCAAGGTCACAGATAACCTCCAGCTAGAGGAAGTACAGAATCCGCTGGAACGCGAAGCTAGAAAGGCTTGGCTAGACAACTTAGAGTATGCTCTCAATCGCCGCTCTAAGGTGCTGTGGATGCCTATACCTTCGCTGCCCAAACCGCCGGTAGTCAACGCAGATACACTACTACTTCTCAAGAGAGAGCGTCGGCATAGGCTTCTGGAGTTCAAGCCTGCGACTACCGAATGGATTTCTCTTCCTCTCTACAACGTCTTCTGTGCTACGGGCAAGGGTGGCGGCATTAAGGCAACTTGCGGTAGTGGCGCAGCTGGTGGCGCAACGAAGAGCAGAGGTGCTAGGGGGGCCAAGGGAGTCAAGGAGGCAGTAGCTGGAGCAAAGGGTGGAGTGGACGAAACGGGTTCCGGTCCAATGGGTCCTCGACCTCCCAAGGTGCGCGGCAAGCCTAGTTCGCCTTACGGCTCACGTAAGCCCTCTCGCACGCTAATGAAGAATCCGAACCTGGAGAAGGATGAAGCAAAGGAAGCCAAGGCAAAGGCAGCGGCGGAGAAGAAGGTAGCGGAAGATAAAGCCAAGGCCAAGGCGGATGGCACCGCTCGCACCAAGCTGAACAAGTCGAAGCTTGCGCAGGAAGTGGTAGCTCCACCGCCTCCAGGAGCTTCCTACAAGCCGAACGTTGAGCACGATAAGAACAAGGATGGTATCACCGATCACGCGAGAGTCGGGGTTGGAGCCTTCGACGTCCCGCCACCACCTCCGCTCAAGCCAATGCCTGGGCTGACGCACCGTGAACGGCGGGTGGAGAAGAAGTTCATGGATGCCTACAACAAGGATCCAGACGGGATGGCTGCAGAGTTCTATAAGCAGGTAATGGAGAAGGCTGCTAAGACGGGTGATCCACCGACGTTTGGCACCGATGACGCAAAGGCTCTCTCCTCGGCCTGGTCCAATGATAAAACACCGTTGGCTCAACGAGCCCAAAACCGGGCAACCCTGAATGTCGCACTCCACGGCACCGCGAATGCTCTAGCCAAGCGTGCCTTTGTGCAACACCTGAACACCCTCAAGCCGGGAGACGAGGTGTTGGTCACGGTTGGTGGCTGCGGTGCAGGCAAAGGCTATGCCCTTGATAACGTTCCAGAAGCCCTCGCTCTTAAGAAACAGGCCAAAGCCGTATGGGACTCGGCCGGAGACAACAACGCGATCGAGAATCCGTGGGTGCTCAAGGAGGCGGAGAAGCGTGGGCTCAAGGCCAACTACGCCTTTGTCAACGCCGACCCGAAGACGCAATGGGCCCACCCGAAGCGAGGTGTGGTCAAGCGTGCGGCTGATCCAAAAGACGGTCGGATGGTGGACGCTGCCGTATTCGCCGACTCCTACGCCATCGGTATCAAGAATCATGAGGCTTTCTACCAGGCGAACAAGAATAACAAGAGTGCCAGCTTCGTCTTTCTACAGAACGGGGATAAGCCACAAAAGCTTGACGAGATCCCCCGAGAGATGCTCAGCCTCAACCGCCACGAGCTGAAGAAGTTCGCCTCGGAAACCGTCAAGCTCTCCGGTGCTCCAGATCACGTGGTTCGTGGTGCTAATATCCACGAGCGTGCTTGGGATGACTAAAGAACCTTGCCCAAAGCCTAAACTGTGACTCGGCAAATCTAAGGAGAGTCCGATGGCTAAGCAATGGAAGGTGATTCTCAAGCGGGACAAGTGGCTGCGAGAGTTAGACCGAAGGTATCGCCGAGAGTTAGCCAGAAGGAATCTACGCCAACGCTATGCCAAACAGGAGGAAAGAAGAAATGGCTAAGACAAAGCCTGAGCCTGAAGAAGACACACCAGACGCTGAGCCTGCTGAGGAGCCTGAAGAAGATACCCAGACAATGGAGGAATGGTTCAAGGAGGAGCGGGATAGCTTCAACGACTTCTGTTCCCAGGTCTCCAGCAGTCCCTATCTTGTGGATACGGAAGAGGGACCTTCGCCACCGCTCAACAAAGACGGTTCCCTCAAGGATGGAGGGGTCGAGGAGGCTGAGGCTGATGAGTCTAAGGAATCTCAGCCGAAACCTACAAAGAATGTTTGGGTCCCTCTAGCTAAGTTACACGAGGAGGAGTAAATGACCACGCCAAATGAATCTGGGGAGCATCTTCCAAGAGTGCACAAGCCGAAGAGTGTGGTCACCATGCTCCGCTTCAAGTCCAGGGCCAAGCGATACGCTTCAAGAAAGGCAACGGACTTCTACACGGAACGGGGCACGAATCACACACCTAGTCCGGCAGAGATCCGCCGGGTCTGCCTGGAGATACAAGCCGAGTGGACGGAGCAGGAAAGACGCTCTAGGATTGCCCAGGATCTAAGCGACGAGTATCTCATTCCCACCATCAAGCCTATCGCGATGTCAAGAGGCAGAGGCTGGATACGCCTCTAGCTGCAAGGAAGCTTAACTATGCCTTGGGTAAATATGGGACGGTTAGGGTGGGAGTCTATCGGTTTGCCCATATCTAACGTCTTCTGTAAAACTGGTAAGGGTGGGGGTAAGAAGCCTGATTGCAAATTAGGGGCTAGAACGAGAGCGGATGACGCTTCAAAAGAACATGCATACATTCTGTCAGCTGGTTCAGGAATGAATGCCCATATGCAAAAGTACACTCTATCTAAGAAAGCAGCAGCACTCAAGAACAGTAAGGAGTGGCAGACCTTAAAGAAGGCCGCTCCTGGTAGAACGGACGATGAGTTGGATGATCTGCTGACCTCTATGGATGGATTACGAGCTGGCTCCTATGTGGCAATAGGTAAGCTGGTACGCACTAAGTCTAACAACGTCGGGTATGCAGGACGAGGGGCGAAACTCGCTAGTGATGTAAACCGTCTTATCAAGAAGTATGGATTAACAGGTAAGGCATTTGATATAAAAGGCGGAGTTGCTGTGATCAGGGAAGAGAATCTAAAACACCCAGATGTTAAGAAGTTCCTTTCCTCAGCGGGTAAGACTACTTGGGTCGATCGACCGGGTATTTACGCCGCTATGTATTCTGGGGAGAAAATAACCTCCTCAGAGAAGCGGTTGCTAGGTAAGTGGCTGGGGTACGATCCCAAGAGGACAGAGAAATACGTGGCGGGAGGTTAGACTAATGGACGTTACATCACTAGAGCAAGAGCAGAAGGGCGAACTCATCGAGTCCATCCTCGACGGCATCTCAGACAAGTGTGACGAAGAAGCAAACAAGTTCAACTCATCGAGAGAAGCCGGTCCTTACACAAGGAAGTTAGTTGGCTACGTCTACAATAAAGAGCTATGGAGAAACGAAGGCCAGTACGCTCTTGCCGACGCCTTCACTCAAGTCTTTGCAATGCTAGACGCTGGCAAGCCCTTCTGGCAAGAGGAAGAACTTGCTCAGCATCTCCTTCGCGGCAGAGCCTAGTTCGACAGAGTCTCACGAGGTCGTGTTTAATGCCAATTCAAACATGCCGTGTCAACGGCAAGCGTGCCTACCGCTGGGGCAAGTCAGGCAAGTGCTACCGCAAACGCTCCCAAGCCGTCGCTCAAGCCAGAGCGGCTTACGCCAACGGTTACACGGGAAACTTGGGGAACGTGGAGGCATACTTTCTAACGGCTCCCCTGGCCCATAGTAGCCAGCCGTGGCTAGGGGCGGACGGTAAGCCGGTTTCGACCCAAACGCCCATCCGGCCAGGGAGAAGCCTTAAAACCAATCGTGGTAAGCCTGGCTCGCCTAAAGTCTCACGCGGTAAGCCTAGCTCGCCTGGTAAGCCCCCACCCCGTAAGCTCGTCAAGCCTAGCGTCTTACGCCTGGACCCCACCAAATCGGCTACCCTACGCCGTGAGTTCAATGCCGAACTGACTCGACGCTTCCGCATGTTGAAGCAGCGACTCCGCCAGCTAGTCGTTGTCGAGGATGCCTTCGGTCTCAAGCCGGTCTCCATGAATCCGTTTGTTGGAAATGCGACAAGTCTAGTCAGCCCATTGGCTAACGCTTTCTGTCCTACCGGTAAAGGTGGTGGTATTGATCCGACGTGTAGTGGCGGCGGAGAAAAGCTGTCCATAACTCCTGATGCTGAAGGGAACTACGGTTTCTACCACGGCACTTCTACGTCGCACCTTGACAGTATTATGCGTGACGGCTTGAAGGTGAGTAAGGGTGTACAGCGGTCCTTCCAATCCGAGCCAGGGTCCAAGAACTTCTATGAAGGCCCACGAGGCGAAAGAGTCTACGTCACCTCTGATTATGAAGCGGCGCAGAACTACGCCGAAACCCGCTCCAGAGAGGTTGGCGGCGATCCTGTTATGCTGCTCTACCACGTCCCAAAGAAAGCATTCGATTCTTTCACGAAGGATACTGAGGATGATCGGGGAGCTTTCGGCACGAAGGAGTTGAAGCGGGAATGGATGGAGTGGGCTGTAAAGCTGGACATCTACGGGGACGGCTACGACGATAAGACTCTGTATGAGAAGGGGAACCGCTATCGGAAACCAGTGCCGTACAAGCCGGTTGGCAATGAGCAGACTAGGAAGCTGTATGTTGTAGTGTTTGTGAATCCGTTCGCGCAGAATTCCGCTGGTTCCAATTGCGGTATCGGTCCTGGAGGTTTCCAACCGGGGAACAAGTGTGCAGCGGGTGGAGGCTCCGTTGCTGCCAGATTCGCCGATATGCCGATCGGTAAGGCAACTTCCAAGGAAGCCAAGCAGTGGAGAAAGAGGCACCAAAAGGATTATGACAACGATAAGGAGTTTCAGGCAGTTGTTGATGGTGTGACGGCGTATGCACAGGGTGGCTATCACATCGTCCGTGCTTACACGGAGAAAGCAGCCACTGGTAAGATGTCCTCTTACTACAAGGACAACGAGGCGCATTGGGAGACTCTTCCCGGAATCTCTGGCGATTATATGTCAGCCCATGATAAGACTTATTTTGAAGGGCAAGCTGCGGAAGGTGACAAGAGAATCCGTTACTCCAGAGCGGAGGTTGGTCGAGCAATCACGAAGGCAATCCACGAGTCTCCTCCGATCAACAAACCACTCTATCGCGGGGATCTCTCGTATATTGCTGCTCGGAAAGCTCTCGAATTAAAGCCTGGCGATCCGTTCGAGTTGACTGGGGCAACGAGCTTTACTACGGATGGAGATTTTGCGGAGAAGTGGTCACGAGGACAGGCTTCTGGGCAGCGGAAAGAACGGAAACCTCGGCGAGAGGGTCTAGTAATTGAGGTGGTCAATGGAGCTAAGGGATTGCCCATTGCTGCTCTTAGTCCGTGGGATCAGAAGGAGGTCCTCACCTCGGGGAAGTTTATCGTCAAGGAAGTGAGGAAGATCCATGACCAAAGAGCCCACATTGTCCTGGAGCAAATAAGCACTTATGAACCAGTTAGCCTCACTTCCAATCTTAGAGCAGTCGGAGTGGAAGAATCCGAACTGGTCCGCCTGATCACCAAGCAAGCTTCTCCCTTTCCGCTTGATCCTGCGAGAAATAGCCAAGGTTCGGCAAACTCGGTCACTGCGAACACCCGCTGGAAGTTCCTGAATCTTCCTCAGAAGGTCGAAGCCTTCCGCTCCTGGCTCTCGGCTCAGGTGAAGCTCCTCATCGTACCTGATCCTACGCCGGGACTAGGACAGGACTACTGGGAACGCTATGCCGTCAAGGGTTATGAGAAAGGCTTAGGCCGCTCCTACGACGATGTAAACCGCAAGTCCGCTATCAACCGCAATGACCTAGCCTACCACGAATCCTCGAAGGTACAGTTCCTCAGAAGCTTTACGGTAGCGGATAAGTTAGTGGGTAACTGTGGAGGTCCGGGAAGTGGAGTACCGGGACCATGTCCTAAAGGTGGCGGCAAAGCGTCTGGTATTGAGGACGGCAAGCTAACCAGGTCGCTTGCTAAGAAGCTTACAGAGGAGCTTCGTCAGCAGGGAATAGATATCATGCACCCAGTAATGGGTATCCTTGCTAGAACAGGACGGGGACTTCGCATAAGCGTCACTAGATCAGAAGGCAAAGTGACAGGGGTACTCACCTATTCAGTAGACAAGGTATCGAAGCAAGTAACCCTAGATCAGATCAGGGCACTAACAGAGAGAAAGGGTGTAGGGACGGAACTACTCTCCAGTGTTGCCAAGAAAGCGGCAGCTAGAGATTACGAGATGGCGGGTTATGGAGTCGTAGCGACCGCTGTTCCGTTCTACCAGAAGCTTGGAGGAGAGATTGCTCAGGTAAGAGCTTATAACCATCCCGACGCTCCTATGAAGTACAGTAGCTATGTGAGACTGCCTAGAGAAGCAGTCAAGAAGCTCGCTGGATTAGTAGGCAACGTCTACTGTGCTACAGGACCTGGAGGCGGAGTAAAGCCTGATTGCAAACTCGGTCCAGATCAAGGAGGCAGTTACGGTGGACAGGGAGAGTTTGGGTTCGCGAAGGACTACCTGAAGCCTAAGCCTTTGAAGACAGAACTAGAAGGCTTGAGGAAGGACTTCGCCAAGGCTGCACAAGAGGAGTACGACGAGTGGGAAGGGGATAACGACCCTGAGATCGGAGCAGGCGGGATTTGTGATCGAGTCTCCAGCAAGATAGCTAGAATTATCGCTTCTAAGGTACACGACGTAGAACTATACGATGGCGGAGCGGAAGGCGATGATCACGCTTGGACGATCGCTAGGGTAGGGGCCAAAGCCTACGCTGTAGACATACCTCCAGGCGTTTACGAAACTGGAGGCGGATACGTCTGGCACAAGATACCTGGCGTAAAGATCAAGCCTAGTGATATCGAAATCTGGGATGTATCCAACTACCTAGACGACTTGGTGGGTAACTTCGCTGGTCTTAGTGCCAGAGTCCAAGCGGCACGGATAAGCCGTGGAGAGAAGATCAAGCTCCTCAGCGACCGTATGTACCACGACTTCGCGAATACGACGGATCAGATGCGGACGGCGATTGAGCGGACCCTGATTGACGGGATGACGACGGGTCAGACTCCAGACCAATTGGCTACGGCACTGGAGAAGAATGTTGATGGCTTAGGGCTGGCCAGAGCAAAGATGATCGCTACCACGGAGCTAACGCGGTCTCACGCAGAAGGGCAACTAGATGCCCTGGATGAGCTAGGGGTCGCTAAGGTCAACATCCTTGCCGAGTGGCGTACCGCAGGGGATGGTCGGGTTTGCCCAATGTGCCGAGCGATGGAAGGCTCGGACCTGACGATCGCGGAAGCTCGTGGACTCATTCCCCGGCATCCAGGCTGTCGCTGTGCCTTTATGCCGGCACTCTACTCCGCTGGTGGACGTAGTAAGTCTCAGAAGCGGAAGACGCAGACCGCGTTAGGTAAGTCGTTGAGAGCCGAGACCGGTGACCGTACGATTAAGGCGGCGAAGCGGAATAGCGGTTGGGCCGGTAAGGGGGTGCGGAATGCGACTCGGAATGTCTTCTGTCCGACGGGACCAGGTGGGGGTGTAAAGCCGGATTGTAAGTTAGGATCTAAAGGACCGGTTGGTGGTGAAGGTGACTCCCGCCGGATCAATATGTTCGAGATTCTCGACAAGCTGGAAGAGCGGAACTACACTAAAGTCGAAGGTAAGAAAGCTGCCTTTCATGGCACGGCTCTAGCTCACCTCAAGGACATCCTCAAGAACGGCATCAATCCTGCTCAATCTGTCAAGTCCTATACCGAGGACTATTACAAGGGTGACCGAGCAGAGTCCGTCTTTGTCAGTCCCTACAAAGGAGTAGCCAAGGAGTACGCTCAGAATAGAGCCAAGAAACTCGGCAAGGGTACTCCCGTCGTCATCGAACTATCCATTCCACAGTCCGAGTACTCCAAGTTTACTCCAGATGAACGGCACATCGGTTTCTCCATGCGGCGGAAGGGACGGATTCCACCGGAATGGATTTCTAAGGTCACAGACGCGGACGGTAAGACGGTAGACCTCTCCTCACTCAGCGAGAACCTAGCAACCAAGAAGTTCTACGTTGGTATTGTTCTCGGCGACCCGGAGCTGATAGAGAATGTTTTCTGTCCGACTGGTATCGGCGGTGGCATCGATCCTTCTTGTGGTAGTAGTAGTAGTGGTCTGGGTCGCACCTTCGACAAGGAAACCGGAACCTGGCGGACCACACCACCCAAGCAACAACCAGCGAAGAAGCCAGGCGAGAGTCTAGTTAAGCACTGGAAGGAGGCAGAGGAACGTTCGGAGTTTGCTCAAGGAGCCGAAGTACGGATCAACCCCGGTCGGCGTACCGTAGACAAGATGCTCAAGCAAACTGGTGCTCAGGTTAAGGGTATCTATGACCACCGAACCGGCGACTTCTATATGTGGGCGGATGATGTAGAACAAGCCCACCATGAAGGAGTCGGTGGACACTTCCGTATTGACATTGACACGCCAACGACGGTCACTTTCACTATTGCTCGACGTAGTCCTAGCTCCGGACCGACGAAGTTGATGACAATTTGGGATGAGCATCGCCGCAAGCATCCAGAGCGTGCTGTACGGGAGTTTGCCAATCAGGTAGGTCTCGATCTCGTTGACAACGTCACATGGAATTGTGGTGGCAAAGGGGGCATACCAGGTCCGTGTCCCGACCCGGCAAGTAAGAGCAGTCTTGGTAGTAAGCTCAAGGGGGTCGGCAAAGCCGTCGTCAAGACAGCCTTCGCCAGTTACCGAGCAGGCCAGATCCTTGCAGAACGTATTTCCAAGGAGCGGGGCTACACCAAGGAACAGTCAGGGAAGCTACGAGGTCTTCTTTCGGCTATGGACCTGGTCGCCAGTAAGCCAGTAGCGATCGGGCTGACGGCGACGGGAGTAGGGGCTGGGTTCGGGGCAGCCTCTGGCTTTGTTCCTACGGCGAGTTTGGGCTATATCGCCTACTCCACTGCCCGTAATCCAAAGGCCACTGTACGAGCCGCTAGAGGCCTTGTACGGGACGCCTTACAACGGGGTATCTTCAAGTCGATCACGGGCAACCGGCTGGTCACACCCCACAACTCTATGCTCATTGCGGACGCCCTGGAAAAGCATAAGTTCGATGACTGGTATATCGCACTCCTCTCCGTAGCGATCGAAGAGACAGGAAGCCTGGAACTCTCAACTCGGATCTCTGACAAGCTCTACTCCACGACCCAGAATGTTTTCTGCTCGACGGGTAAAGGTGGGGGTATTGACCCCACTTGTGCTCCCGATAAGGGTGGCACCTATGGTGGTAGTGGGAAGGAATTTGTTTGGCTGGGCAAGGGTGGCTACTATCCACAACGACCTAAGACGCCGAAGGTGGGATACCATGTCACCAGTGTGGAACACCTAGAATCCATAAGCAAGAAGGGATTGATTCCACAGGTCTCCACCACGGGAGGAGGGGCAGGTAATAAGCCCAAAGCCATTTATATGGCTGACAGTCTACAAGAAGGTCACGCGGAAGGTCAAGTCACCTTGAGAGTAAAGGTGCCGAAGAAGGCAAAGGCATACGATGACACGGAAGTCAGAGAATACAACGGCACTAAGGGTATTAGTGCGGATAAGACTTCAGCATTTCTGATCACCGAGGCAGTACCAGCAAAAGACATTGAGGTTAGTGTAGTCAAGGATGGCAAGCGCACCTGGACTCCTCTACAAAAGTACAGTATCCCGAAGAAAATACAAGAATCACAAGACAGTCACTTTGATCATCAAAAGGTGCTTGAGCAACAGTTAGAAGAGTTGAAGTCGAATCCAAACAAACAGTATGCTAAGGAGATGGCTAAGCGACTGAAGGAGCAGTTAGACCTCCTAGGAAATGTCTTCTGTGCGACGGGTAAGGGG